>Ga0075469_10001404_pt1 | contig 10936 bp, 10 predicted proteins | sample DEB08_DNA_13_FD_77577 | JGI IMG/M metagenome (GOLD analysis project Ga0075469, IMG submission 77577) | Aqueous microbial communities from the Delaware River and Bay under freshwater to marine salinity gradient to study organic matter... | ecosystem: Environmental > Aquatic > Marine > Coastal ...
TTCCGAAGGCCGCATGCGCGTAGAAACTGTCTACACTAATCGACCCAGAGAGTTTGGTGTTCGATTTATCAGGCATTTCGGAGACTAAAATCTCCTCAGACAGACTGTCTATGCAGACAAAAAAAGGTCGGGTAATCCCCGGCCTTTTTTATTGATAAAAACTATTTGCTAGAACGGCCAATGGGCGAGACCGTGAATCGCATTGCGGATATCCATGGTGATATTGACCGACCCCACCAGCTGACTGCTGTGCAGATCATAGAGACTAATGGTAGAGGGGGATGAGCCTCCAGCTACAAAGCGATCATCTATTACACAGAGCCCACGACCAAATCCCTGACGGGCGATTTTTGAATCATCAATGCCGGCAAATAAAATATCAGCCGGATCATAAGTGCGAATTTTAAATACCTGCTGAGCATCATCCCTGGGTACCACTCGCAGACAATCACTAGCGGTGTCATTAAAGATAATACCGCCTTTGTAGGGCCGCGCATTATGGGTTCCCCTGGGCAGGTTACAGATCTCTGTCACCTTATTGTTGGTATTGATATGTAACAGCGCCTCGGTCTTCAGGCCACTGACAAAAATACCATTGCCATCCACATGCACCATATTGATATGCTGCTGATTACTGGGTCGAGGCCCATCCCCAGAGCGCGGATCAAAGTTAAAACCAGTCCACTGCCCCTCCTGCTTCTGCAACTGAAAACCCCAGATAAAAGCCTTCTGATTTAAATCAAAAGCCAGCAAGCTGTCATACCCTGTGGAGGTTAAAAATAATAAATGATCCCATCGACAGATTTCATGGCAGTGATTGAGGTAAGGATTGCGCCAGGATTCCTGAATCTCAAAGTTCTTGTTATAGCTAAACAACTCATCCGAGGCTGCGATTAAAATACGATCCTCGTGAAAGCTAATACCTCGCAAACCCCTATCTGCACCGCGACCGTCGAAATTAATCGCACTGGTATTCCAGTCTACCCGCTGCTCAACGATCTGACGTTCAAAATCCAGCGTAAATACACCTCCATGGCTCTCGCCCTGCTGGCTGCCACGCACCACCGAAGTAGCGACAAGTTTTGGAAGTTTTATACTCATAGTAACTAACCGATTGGGCTCAGAGTTTGGTTGTTATTTACTCCTGAGTATAACCCAGTCAATGTGGGCGCGGGCAACAAAAATATCACTTGAGACAGGCTTAAAAAGGCATTGGTGAAAAGGATGAAAACTCTTACAATTGCGCGCCCAAAACACAATCATAAAACCGAGAACTCTATGTCATCCAACAACTATGACGCCGTTATTATTGGCGGTGGCCACAATGGCCTTATCTGTGCCTACTACCTAGCTAAAGCGGGACTGAATGTTCGTGTTGTTGATGCCTATCAATTAGAGCTGTTATTTCAGATTATAACTCCAGCATAGCCAACAACATGGTCTGGGGCTGTTCCAAGTATTGCTTCCACAGTTTATTGAACCGGGCAATGGTGCCGCCATCAATAACCCGATGATCTCCAGACCAGCTGACAGTGAGTATACTGCGCGACACAATATTATTATTGGCGTCAAATCTGGGTAGCTTCTGAATTTTCCCCAGAGCCACAATTGCCACTTCTGGTTTATTGATAATAGGCATAGCCGCAGTGCCACCTATCACACCAATATTAGAAATAGTGATACTGCCCCCAGCAAGATCCGCTGGATTAATAACACCACTGCGAGCCGCCTCTGTAAGCCGATTTACTTCCCGGGCTACATCAAGCAACCCCAGTTGCTGGACATTTTTAATATTGGGCACCAGCAGGCCGGTTTTGCCATCCACGGCCATGCCAATATTATGGCTGGCCAAATAGGTGAGTTCGGTAAACTCAGTATTGGCACGGCTATTAACAATAGGAAATTCATTGAGCGCCAGGGACAATGCTTTAATAAATAATGGCATCAGGGTTATTTTTAAATCATCAGAGCTATGGTTTTTTACCAGATCGCTGCGCAAGCCCATCAACTCGGTAATATCCAATTCATCGATAAAGGTAAAGTGAGGAATGGTAGCTACAGAATCAGCCATGCGCTCGGCCATTATCTTGCGCACGCCTTTTATGGGTTCGCGACGATCCTGAATACTATTCACCTGCACCGTTGCTGTTTGCTTGCCGGCCTTTTGATTCAGATAGGCCAGCACATCCTCTTTTAGCACTCGGCCCTGTTTGCCAGTACCGGCAATTGTCGCTAAATCTAGGCTGTGCTCCCGGGCCATCTTGCGTACCGCCGGCGTAGTTAATACCTTGTCTGAAGTGGCTGCGGCACTGATAACGGGCACTTCCATGACAGGTACTGCCGCAGTTGCCGCTTGTTTGTTATCTTCCGGCTGCCCCCTGGACTGTTCCTCACCCTCTACCTCGATGGCAAACAGAGGCTTGTGAACCTCAGCAGTATCCGACTCTTGATAATAGAGTTTGGTTACACGGCCGTTATACATTGAGGGGATTTCTACAATAGCTTTATCGGTACTCACATCCACCACAATCTGATCTTCTTCGATCAGATCGCCTTCCTTAACCTTCCACTCAATCACTTCGCATTCCACTATACCTTCGCCAATATCCGGCAATATAAAATCTTTATTCATAATAGTCTCCGGCTAGTAGTTGCAGGTCGCAACAATGGCTTCATAAATTTTAAGATAGTCGGGCAGATACTGCTTTTCATGGATCAGCGGAAATGGAGTGTCCAACCCAGTCACTCTGCTGATCGGTGCCTCTAGGCTAAGGAAACAATGCTGCTGAATACTGGCTGCAATTTCGCCAGCATAGCCGCCGGTGAGGGGTGCCTCATGGCTGATCAGCAGGCGTCCAGTTTTGGTTACCGACTGAGCAACGCAGTCTCGATCCCAGGGCAACAGGCTGCGCAGATCAATAATTTCACAGGAAATACCATCGGCTGCAGCCAGTTCGGCCGCTTTTATTATCTGCACCATCTGCGCACCCCAGCCCAGCAGTGTGATATCTGTGCCCAGCTGAACCACCTCGGCAATCCCCAGAGGAATTTCATAATCCCCCTCTGGCACCTGTCCCACAGAGGCTCGGTAGATGGCTTTGGGTTCAAAAAAAATAACCGGATCCGGGTCGCGGATGGCCGACAACAACAGACCTTTGGCTTGATAGGCGTTACTGGGCATAACAACCTTTAGGCCCGGGGTATGGCAGAAGTAGGCCTCAGGAGACTGGGAGTGATAGAGCCCGCCATCAATACCGCCACCATAGGGCGTGCGGATGGTGAGACCTCCGCAGTTAAATTCATCACCACTGCGATAGCGATACTTGGCAGCTTCATTAACAATTTGATCAAAGGCAGGGAAAATATAATCGGCAAACTGGATTTCGGCGATGGGTACAGAACCCTGTGCGGCCAGACCAATGGCAAAGCCAACAATACCCTGTTCGGTGATAGGGGTGTTAAAGCAACGCTGGTTACCGTATTTTTTTTGCAGATTACTGGTCGCTCTAAACACGCCACCAAACTGGCCTATATCTTCACCCAGACAGATTACTCGCTGATCCGTAGCCATGGCTATATCCAGCCCACTGTTAATAGCCTGCAACAGATTCATCTTGCTGGTTTTAGGCTCGTTGCCAATTTCTCGCACTGTTGAGTTAGCCATCCTTACAGCTCCAATTAGACTGAATAGTGATCCGGATACTTGGCGATATGGGCCTCTAACTCTTGAAACTGCTCAAGCAAATGGGTGGGAACTGACTTGTAGACATCAGTGATCAAATCACCCAGTGGCGGCTTGTCACGCTGTTCAGCCAGCTTAAGTTCGGCCAGAATCTCAGTGCGATAGGATTTCTGCAGATCGGTGTCAGACTCCTCAGACCACCAGCGCTGAGCAATCAGCCAGTTTTTCATACGCTGGATTGGGTCTTTATCCCGCCAAATTTGCTCTTCTTGTTTACTGCGATAACCGCTGGGATCATCGGAGGTGGAATGGGCGCCCAGGCGGTAGCTCATGGTTTCGATAAATACCGGACGCTGCTCTTGGGTAGCAATTCTGCGCGCTTCCACCGAGGCAGCATAGACAGCCAGAATATCGTTGCCATCCACTCTTATAGTTTTAATGCCATAGCCAGGGCCACGGGGGGCGATCCCATCAGTGGCAAACTGTTCAGCGCAGGAAGTGGAAATAGCATAGCCATTATTGCGCACCACAAACACCACCGGGCAGTTAAGCACTGCAGCCATATTTAGCCCGGCATGGAAGTCTCCCTCGGAGGCGGCCCCTTCACCGAAATAGCACAGAGTGCAGGCATCTTTACCTTTGAGCTTCTGACCATAGGCATAGCCAGAGGCCTGGGGTATCTGGGTAGCCAGTGGAGAGCTAATGGTCATTATGTTGAGTTCACGGGATCCATAGTGAACAGGCATTTGGCGACCCTTGCCTAGGTCATCTAGGTTACCAAACAACTGATTCATAAATTGCGCTGTGGTGAAACCACGGTAGCGCAATACCAGATGTTCGCGATACTGGGCCATAGCCATATCCTGAGGCTGAAACGCCGCTATGGTGCCAGCCACTGAAGCCTCTTCACCTGTGCAGGTCATATAAAAACTTAGCCTACCCTGTCTTTGAGCACTTTGCATACGCTCATCGAGCATTCGGATATAGAGCATATCGCTGTAAATCTTTGTGGCTTGAGCCCGAGATAGATCGGGCACTGTGGCACCGGCAATAACTGAACCATCCTGATTAAGAATTTGTAAGCTGGGAATCCTGAGAGAGGATCCGTCCTCAAATTTAGGTGCCCTTTTCGCAGGGCTTAGATTTGGAGCAATTTTCATAGTCACAGAACACCTCAAGTAAATCCATTTTTGGGGCCTGATTATTTTTATTGAATGGCCCTTGTATTGAGACCTTAAATTAGCATGTAAATCCCGGGCGAATCCTGCCAATCTGCCCAAAATACATCCGTAGAAATAAGCATTTATTGCGTAACTTGCTAATTTTTTAAGTTTTAATTGTGCAAAATGGCCTACAATATTATTAACAGCCAATATAGTGCCGCTGTATAGCATTGTGACACCCCGCTCAGCTATGCTGTATCAGGGCTTTAATGGCTCTCTGTGTTCTTATTATAGATGGCTAATTGCCGCGCACAGCGGATATCAACATCAGTACAGGCTGAGATAAAATGACTGACTACAACCTGGATAATATTGACTGGAAAATCCTCAATATTCTGCAATCCGATGCAGGGATCTCTAATATTGAGTTGGCAGATCAGGTCTGCCTGTCACCCTCACCCTGCTCGCGGCGAGTCAAAAATCTTGAGCAACTGGGCTATATCAGTCGCCGTGTCACATTGATTGATCCGCAGAAGGCTGGTCTTCCAGTGACCGTGTTTGTGCAGGTCACATTGCACCATCAGGTTAAGAAAGATCTGGATCGCTTTGCCCAGCAGGTGCTGGAATGGCCCGAAGTAATGGAGTGCTATTTGATGACTGGCGACTTTGACTATCTGATGCGGGTGGTTATTCCAGATCTGCAGGCCTACCAGACCTTTCTCGACGAGAAACTCACCGCCGTAGATGGTGTTGAGCATATTAAGAGTAGTTTTTCCCTAAAGCCTATTTGTTATAAAACTGAATTGCCCCTGGGACATATTATCTAACGGGATTGCTTGCGACAGCCTAGTTGATAACAAGGTCCAGTTGGCCCGCAGGCTCGCGAGTAAACTGCTCACAGGCCCATTGTATTTTCTCAGCCTGATCTGTGGTGCGGTCGGCGATTTCTGCTGCGGCAGCAAGTCGCCATCTGAGTCCCGCCTGGTTGGCAACCTGTATTGCCAACCCGGGTCGCGCATTTAACTCCAGCAACATGGGCCCACCCTGTAGATCCAAAACAATATCGGCACCCAGATAATCCAACCCAGTCATACTGGCACAACTGGCAGCCAGGTCCAGCACCTGGTGCCAATGGGGAATGGCTAAATCAGCGAAACCTTTGCCGCTGTCCGGGTGCTGATTAATAATTCTGTTGTACTGCACTGCATGCAAACTTTGCCCAGTGCCAATATCCAGACCCACTCCCACAGCTCCTTGGTGCAGATTGGCTTTGCCATCCGAAGCATGGGTAGCACAGCGCATCATCGCCATCACTGGTACACCGCGGAAAACAATAATGCGAATATCAGGAACACCCTCTACGCTATAGTCCTGCAACCTGGGGTCAAAATCGATCAGAGCCTCAACCATGGCGCTATCGTTGCGACCTCCCAGGCTATAGAGTCCAGCGAGAATATTGGATGTATGCTTTTGGATTTCACGCTCATCTATGACTAGCCCACTGGACTTTACAAACAGCCCATCGGCGCGCCCGGTAACTACCAGAATGCCTTTGCCGCCACTACCCTGCGCAGGCTTGATAACAAAACTGGGTTTGTCTGCCAACTGAGCAGCCATGGACTTTATCTGCGACTGAGACTCAACAGTGCCATAGAGTTTTGGCACTGGCAGGCCGCGACTGAGGGCAGCACTTTTTGTCGCCAGCTTATTGTCCGCCAGGCGATAATTTTTGCGCCTGTTATGGGTACCTATAAAACTAATATTGCGGCGATTCATACCCAGAATACCAAGCTCGCGCAGTCTGGCTGGAGATACCAGACGGATCACTTCAGGCGACCCATATCGCGAAAGCGATATAACTCGGAGAGTCGGAAGCCAGTGTATTTACCCAGCAGCAAAATAACCCCCAGCAGACTCAGCATTAACTCGGGGAAATTGAATGTTAGATGAGCCACTACAGCATTGGACATAGTTAAATAGGCCATCACCGCCACAATCAGGCTGCCACTACCCTGCACCAAGACCTCATAACCGCCCTCTTCCTCCCAAAGGATAGACATGCGCTCAATGGTCCAGGCAACAATAACTGTAGGAAAAAAGGTCACCGTTAGAGCCTGATCCAAACCCAGTTTGTAACTGATCACCGCCAGTATCGCCATTAACAGAATCACTACAATGATCACTGCAGCCACTCGCGACACAAGCAGTAGATTGAGATGACTTAAATAGGACCGAATCCACAGGCCAATACCCAGCAGGGCAATAAATATCATTAGGCCAACCACCAGGGTGGTTTGAATAAATGCCAGGGCCAGTAATACCGGCATAAAGGTACCGGAGGTGCGCACCCCCACCAGTATTCTCATTAACACTACAATCAGTGCCGCCACAGGTATTAGCAGCAGCCCCTTAAAAATACCCTGCTGCTCAACGGGCAATGCGTAGATAGAGAAATCCAAAAAGTCTATCTCCGGGGAAGCATGACCCATGCCAATCAATGTCTTGGCCGGCAATCTGTTGCTGACCAAAGCAAATTCCAGACTAGAATTACGCCCGCCCATAACATTGAGAATAGCGCTGTCACCGCGCTGCCAAACAAAGAAATTATCTGGCAGTCCAGTAGCTGCAGTTTTCGGGTTAAAAACAATAGAGCTCTCAGCTCCATGAATTTCAATAAGGGAGCTCAGAGTCTGGCGACGACGGCCATCCTCCAGCACAATGCCGCGCACTCTGCTGGCGGAAATCTCTCTATATGCCAGCACATCCAATATCACCACTGCAGAGTCTTCTCTGTAGGAACTGAGCAGAAATAGCGTGTCCTGATCCGGTGACTGGCTGTTAATTTCCTGTATTAAAAGGCCAGTAAAACTCTCTGGGCCAGATGATACTGAGTCCAGTTTGGCTACTAGCCGCGCCATTGCCGCTAACTGGTCCTCTTCTAAGAGGGGCGGCGGCACTATTGGGGAGACAATAGCAGGTAGGGGCTGAGGCTCGGCCGAGCGATAAATCTGTAACTTGTAATAGAGAGTTGTTGGGCGCTCCAATTGCTGTCTAGTCCAGCGGGCACGACGATCGGTCTCAGTCAGTTTTTGCTCTGAACTCTCAGCAATCTCAGCATTCTCGGCACCTGCCATCGTCTCTGCAGGCCCATCAATCACCGCAAAGCCGAAACCAGAGGAGGCAAAGTGCTCATCAGCAGCGGTCCATCCCGTCAGCATCTCAGGCAGCCGCAACTCAATCTCCACTGGGCCCTTTGCTGAGGGTTCAAAGTTAATCTTGGACTCCAGAGTCCAGACGACGCGATATTCTCCCGGCAGCAGGGGAAAACCCAAGCTAATTGCTTTGTAGAGAGTGAGTCCTAGACCCAGCCCGATCAACATGGAGGCTACAAGAATCGCCTGAACTCTGGTGGAAAACATGCTGATTCCCGCTAATTTATGATCGTATGATGTCTGCTGACATCAACAATGAGGCTATCGGTTAGAAAATTGCGCCCGATCAGCAGTGGATACTGAAAATTGGTACGATCTGACAGATTGACATCAACCCTTGAGCGAGTATTACCCAGGGTCAGCCACATGCGCACCACATAGCGTCTTTCATCGGGCCCGTAGCTCTGTTTGATAAGCACTCGTCTGCGCAGCCGCAACTCCTGCTGTACCCGCTCTCCCCTGGCTGGATCAATCAGCACAAAACGCACATATCTGCGGCCATCTTTCTCGATTAGCTGAATATCTTCGGCATGAATAGACGTGGTTTCAGCACCTGTATCTATTCGCGCTTCTAGTTTTATATCAGCGGACTCAATATGTACCAGCTCAACCGCCCCCACAATAGGCAGATGCAGCTTACCGGCTGTAGTCGCCATAGGTGGCAGCTCGGGAGCAACAATTTTAGTCACTAGCTTCTCAATCACCCGAGGCTCAGGGCACTGGAGTTGCTCAGGGGGTATTTTGGCAGGTAGATCAACAATCTCGGGCGCTGTACATGAGTCGCTGCCCTGTTGCTGGGGCAATAGCAAAGAGCAGCCCGACAGAAATACAGACGACAGCAGGAGGCTAGCGGGCAAAAGTTGCCTAGTCAGGTGTTTAAGGGGTGTGATCATAGTTTCATCGTACGTGACATTTATTCAATATTCCATAACTAGCTATTTGACTGAGACTATCAATAAATAGGCTCAGGGCGGGATAATTGATCTTCTCGTGGTCAGCCAATGCCCCTATTCCCCCTGTTGTGACAACCAAATACCAAGTATAAAGGTAGCACAAAACCCTCTATCTGAGCTTTACCCTCTGGATGGCCCCCACAGGCTATTGGCCCAGTGAAGCGGCCAATTGCCGGGCTGCATTTAGCTTGACGCGAAAATCGGGGTTATTGGCTGCAGAGGCGCCGGGCTGACTGGAGAACCAGGCCATCACCGTATCTGCCTTGCGATTGATATAAATCACCTGGCCATGAATGCCCACCGCACAGTACTCTCCCGCCTCTGCATCTAAAATCCACCACATATTATGGTAGGCCTGCCAGGCGTCAGCTTGATATTTGCTGTTATTGCGCATATTGATCTCCAGCCGCTCACTGACCTGCAGAGTTTGGTCAATCCAGCTTGCTGGGATAACTTTTTGGCCATTAAAAACTCCGCGGTCTTTAATCATGATTCCAAAGCGCAGCGCGTCTCTCAGCGTGCTATTCATACCTCCGGTCACTGCTGGCATATAGGCCCGATCTACCGCTATATAGGCATCGTGCTCTGCGCCTAATTTTGCCCAGATATTCTGCTGTATATAATCCTGAAATGGCTGGCCGCTAATTCTGGCAATCAGCCAGCCCAGCAGATCTGCATTACTGGAGTTGTAATCAAAGTTGTCCCCTGGGCTGCGTGCAGGGTCGGCTTTAATAAAGCGACCTAAAAAGTCATGCACACCATAAATTTCTGCGGCTTCCGGCTGCAGATCAGCAGACCCGGGCAGCCACCCCAAATTCAAAGCTGGAGCATAGTAGCGGAAAAAGTCGGAATCTGGATTGGTGTAGGTTTCGTGGAAGTCCAGCGAGGTCGCATGATCCAGAACCTGCTGTATGGTTACACGCTCAAATCCGCTGCCGGCAAGTTCAGGGATATAGTCTGCGGGAGAGGCCTGCAGATCAATCCTATCCTCAGCCACCAACAGCCCAAAGGCCGCACTGGCCAGAGACTTACTCATAGAAAACCAAATATGCTGCGCATGCTGGGAAAAGTCACCGAAATAAGTTTCATGCAATAGAGTACTGCCCTGCACCACTGCTACTCCATCCGCATAGCTGCTCTCAAAGGCCACATCAAACTCCAGCTGATTACCCGCCAGATCAGTTATCTCAAACTGGCCAAGCTGAGGCGATGTTGGCCCTGGCAAAGGCACAATCTGACCCTCTCGGGGAATCATGACCACATTGAGTGGCGCCCCTGTATTGCGAAACGCCCAGCGATTGGCCGGATAGTCACGGTAGTTTTTCATGGTTACCTGGGAGTCTCGCGTTGGGGGCACCCCCTGCATCGGCTTATTATTTTTGGCCTCTGCCGCAATGGTGTTGCCACTGACTAGCGCCCAGATAATCACTGGTAACCAGCGTTGAAATACTCTCATATGTAACCCCAATTATTATTGTTATCAATCTGTTATTTAAATTACTTTGGGAACAGCATACTCAAAAAAAAGAGCCCTTGGGTAGGACTCTTTTATATCACTTATCACTTATTGGACTTGCCTAGGGCAGGTCATCAACCAGCTCACCTTCTACGGGCTCCAGCAGATCCTCACGATCAACGTCCATAGCAAGCATTACAGTGGCAGCCACATAGATAGAGGAGTAAGTACCTATGCCAACACCAATCATCAGAGCTATGGCAAAGTTATGAATAAGCTCTCCTCCGATAAAAAACAGCGCCAAAAGTACCAGCAGGGTAGTGACCGAAGTATTGATAGTTCGCCACAAAGTCTGAGACAGGGACTCGTTAATCACTTCAACAGGCGTTGCCTTGCGTATTTTGCGGAAATTTTCGCGAATGCGGTCCGAGACAACGATGGTATCATTGAGGGAATAACCCACCACCGCC
>Ga0075469_10001416_pt1 | contig 10897 bp, 7 predicted proteins | sample DEB08_DNA_13_FD_77577 | JGI IMG/M metagenome (GOLD analysis project Ga0075469, IMG submission 77577) | Aqueous microbial communities from the Delaware River and Bay under freshwater to marine salinity gradient to study organic matter... | ecosystem: Environmental > Aquatic > Marine > Coastal ...
TGTAGGGTGCATTGACCGGCAGACCGAGCTTTTGCTTAATCAGCTGTAACCACAGGGTCGGCTGACCCCAGCTATCGAAACGGGTGGATCCGCCGACATCACGATTATCAAACATCAGCAGCTCATAGCCTCCCTCTACAAGACCTTTGACCAGAGTATCGCCCCAGACCACATTGGAGCCGCCGAGGCCCATGATAATCACTACCTTGGGTTTGTCTGGGCCTTCACCGACAATTCGATAGGCCATTTCAAGGCCATTCACTGGGGCGGTCTGCAGCGCAAAAGACTCAATATAAGTGCGGGAATACTCGGCACTCGCCCACGGCGCGCACAGGGTTAACAGCAGAGCTAAAACAATGGTTTTCATAACCGCTTCCTTATCAAACAGTCCATTACGCGACCAACGAAGCCAGCACAGTGCGTTTACCCTGAAAGGGCCGCCGTCCATGCATGACCAAAAAATTATCTAACAGGGCAACATCACCGGACTGCCATGGAATATCAAACGTCAGCTTGTCAGCCAGATCTATGGCCAGGGCCATATGGCTGCTGTCGATAGCCGATCCATCGCCAAAACAGATAGATTTTTCACCGCTATTGCGGGCATCTTTCCAACCGCGAAAGGCAGCAATCAGCTGATTAAAAAATACTGTGCGGCCATCATTGAGTTGCCGTACCGCTGGCAACACAGGGGTAGTCACACTGAGTGAACCGTCCTCCTGCCACTGCCAGTCATAATCTAAATGCGCTAGTTTGCCCTCGGCCTGCTGTCGATTCTCGGCACTCAACGTGCTCTTCCAGCTGCGGCCCTGACCTGAGGCCAAGTCCTCTTCCAGAGGCATGGTCTGGGAATAGCGCACGCCTTTGCTCTCGCAAGCTGCAACAAAATCCGGCAGTTGCTCCCTGAGTTGCTGCAACAGAATATCCGAGCGGCAAATGGGTGTGGCGCCGCCCTGTTCAGCAGCCTGCTCACAGAAAAACAGCAACTTCGAGGGATAGACCGGTGTCTGGGCCATCTCGTGATGTAAAAAGATGGAAACCGTTGACGGTGCTTCATTGGCGGTAAACACCAACTCAGTACGATTGCGTCTTACGGCATTGGAGAGGGACTCGGCGTAGGTGAAATTGGGCCAGTCAAAGGCGCGAATAAAGGCATCAAAATCGCCATCATTTACAACACCAAAACCGCGAAATAAAATCGCACCGGTAAGCGCCAGCTGATCTTCAATCTGAGTTCTATGCTGTGCAATCCACTCTGCTATAACAGCCTTATTCGCCGGCTGATCTGCGCCGAACGCCAGCGGAAAAACCGCCTCATCATAATGCTGTTGTCCCGCTAGATTAATCCTGTCAACGTCCAATTGGCTCATAGTGATCAATCGTAAATCGAGTGAAAAGTATTAAACGCGGCTTCGCAAAACTGCGCCGGATCATTAAACCGGCGGTTCTGATTGAGCGCAGAAATGGCATCCATTTCTTCATCATTTAAGCTGAATTCCGTGAGGGCCAAATTCTCAATCAGACGTTGAGGATTGTTGGTTTTTGGAATCACCGCCGTGCCTCGCTGTATACCCCAGCGCAACACCACCTGAGCCGCCGTGGCACCGGTTCGCTGTGCCGCTGCCAGCACTGCAGGGTCAGTTAGCACTGTGTCATTGGCGCTGGCCATATTCAGTGCCACATAGGACAGAGAACCCAGGGGCGAGAACGCCGTGACTGCCATATTGTAAGACCGCGCGGTGCGCAATAAGGCTTCCTGAGTAAGGTAAGGGTGAGATTCAATCTGCAACATAGCCGGTTTAATACGCGCATAACTCATCAGGTCGTGTAACAGGCCAGCATTGTAATTACACACGCCAATTTGACGCACCAGGCCATTTTCCACCAACTGTTCCATGGCGCCCCAGGTTTCGCTCAGGGGAACCTGATCAAGCTCCATACCCGGACTCTCGGCACTGGGGTCAAAGATCCACTCCGCCGGGTAGCGATCATGAAAATCCACATAGCGCAGGGCAATGGGGAAATGCACCAGATAGAGGTCGATATAATCTAAACCTAAATCATCCATTGATCGACGACAGGCTGCCTCAACATGCTCGGCACGGTGATAGGTATTCCAAAGCTTGCTGGTTACCCAGAGCTCTTCACGACTGCAGAGACCATCGGCAATGGCTCTGGCGATACCCTCACCCACCTGCTGTTCGTTGCCGTAATCCGCGGCGCTATCCAAATGGCGATAGCCCACCTTGATTGCCTCGTAGACCGCATCCGCAGCGCTGTCCTGATCGATCTTCCACAGACCCAGACCCACAGCGGGCATGGACTTGGAAGAGACTTTGATAACCGGTGCTTTAATAGCTTCAGACATAGTATTCCTAATCGTTGATGTAATCGGCCAAACCATTGGCCGTCATAAATTCATTGATATCCACTGCCCCACCGCTGGCCATAGAGGCCTGGGCGGCACTGGCCAGGATCATGGACCAAAGTCCCTGGAGTGCTGTTGCCGCGGACACTGACTTTTTTTCCAGCTGATCCACAAAGGCAATATGTTCAAAATAGGTGGCGCCATGATGGCCGCTCTGCTCTATAAGCGCAGGATAAGTCACATCCATGGTTTTCGATGGACCCAACTCTCCGGCTTCAATCGCCAAGGAGGCGACAGAGCCCTGCTGCTGATGAAAATTAAATACTTCTTTAGTGGTTAAACGACCGCAATCGCCACTGACAATAAGCTCTTCCCTAAAATCATGGCAAAACATATTCAAGGTGAAATTGGCTTTGATACCGTTGGCATAATCAATCACCACAAAAGCATGATCATCAATATCCGACTTTTTGCCGTCGCGCTCAAAGTCGACAAAGTTCACCGCCTGCCCACCGCTGGCATAGACCTTTAGTGGCTGAGACTGGGCCAGGAGATTAATTAGATCGAAATAATGGCAGCACTTTTCCACCAGAGTGCCACCGCTGGTAGCATTAAACTTATTCCACTGTGCCACCTTATCCAAAAATGGCGGGCGGTATTCGCTGAGACTAATAGTTTTAATTTCACCCAGTGAGGCTCTATCCAGAGCCTCGTGAAAAGCCTCTACATACTGCGCCTTGTAGCGGTACTGCAAACCGATCTGGATAAACGAGGAATAGTCTCGGGCCATCGCCTCGGTGGCCGCAGCATCTTGCAAGTCAGTGGCCATAGGCTTTTCTAAAAAGATCGCCTTGCCGGACTTGATTGCAGTTTGCAAAATCTCGAAGTGGGTATAGTTTGGCGTGCAGATAAACAGTGCGTCCACAGCCGGGTCATTACAGGCAGACTCTAGATCTGCATAGCGCACCAGCGACTGATCCGAATAGACGGCAAAGTTGGCTTCGGCAATATCCATGCTGTGTTTTTGAGTATCGTAGATGCCATGGATTTGCGCACGACCCAATAAAGTCGCCACACGCATATGCTCCTGCCCAATAGTCCCTGTGCCAATTATCACTAGGTTATGGTTTGGTGTCGGGCGCTGGTAGAGGTACTGATCCCCTTGCGTTATATGCTGTTGACCTGGCGCATCTTCGAAGAAGCGCAGTCTTGGTTTAGTCTTGTTAGAGTTATTCAATCTGGAGTCCGCATTTATTATTTTATTCTGCTCTTGCGACTTTATCTCTAGTCCCATCCCACCATAGCAGCATATTAATGCCAACCAGCGCCAAGATCAGTGGCCAAAATGCCACGCTGATACCATTGACCAAACCAACCGGCGAAAACAGCAGGTATAGAGCCACTACCGATGAAGCCAAGGTCACGGCACAGGGCACCGCATAGCGCCAACGTTGCAAGTCTATTTTGTCACTGCGCTTAAAGGTCCAGGCCTCCTGCCGGGGATAGAGCTGACCAATCACCAGCATCATCACCACTTCAATGACAAATAGAATCGCGTACAGGTGAAGAAAGTGAATGGTTACCCAGTCATCAAACACAAACTTCAACAGCCCGTAGGCGATCACATGAAATACAATTACCAGCTTTGCTGCAAGGGCCGGCACACGGTGGCTAAATAACCCGACAATGACAATGGCGATAACCGGAATATTATAAAAACCGGTAAATATACGGATAATCTGCCACAAGCCCTCGGGGGCGAACTGCAACATGGGCGCCACCACAAAGGAGAACAGGGCAATCACCACCGAGGCCCGTTTAGCAATCTTCAGCAACTGTTTATCATCCACCACCGCGGCGCCCTGCCGCTGCTTCAATGGTAGGTAAATATCCAAGCAGAACAGTGTCGCTGCGCTATTGAGCAGTGAATTAAAGGAACTAAATACAGCCCCGAGCAAGACCGCCAAAAAGAAACCCATGGCGTAGGTGGGCAACAGATCGCGGATCAGTTGCGGATAGGCCAGATCAATGGATGGCAGACCGCCCTCCGAGCCCACCGGACCATAGAGATGAAAGGCAATCACCCCGGGAATCATCATCATAAACGGCACCAGGACCTTAAAGAACCCAGAGAACAACACGCCCTTTTGCCCTTCGGCGAGGTTTTTAGCCGCCAGGGTTCGCTGAATCACATATTGATTGGTGCACCAGTAAAACAGATTGGCAAAGATCATTCCGGTGAACAGCGTACCAAAAGGCGTTGGGTCACTGGGCCCACCAATGGCATTGAGTTTCTCGGTGTGAGTATTAGCCACTATATGCAGCCCATCTTCAATACTGCCACCACCCAGCGCGGAGAGCCCCAGCAGCGGCACTGCAAGGCCGATTAGCAGCAGACCAATACCGTTTAAGGTGTCCGACACCGCAACCGCCTTAAGGCCGCCAAACACTGCATATAGAGCACCAGTGCTGCCGATCATAACAATGGTTAGAGTTAGCGCCTGTGTGTATGGCAGGTTAAACAGCTCCGGCACATCGAATAGGCGAAGCACCGCAATAGAACCTGAGTAAAGCACTGAGGGAATTGTCACCAAACCGTAACCGAGCATAAACAGCAGCACGGTTAAGCGCCGCACATCGTCGTCGAAACGGCTATTTAAGAACTCCGGCAACGTGGAAAAGGCGCCTGCCAGATAGCGCGGCAAAAAGATAAATGCCATGCAGATCGTCGCGATCGCGGCAGTGACCTCCCAGGCCATACTGCTGAGATTAAACCCATAGGCAGAGCCATTAAGCCCGATCAGCTGCTCTGCAGAGAGATTGGTCAGCAGTAAGGAACCGGCAATAAATACCGCCGTAAGACCGCGACCGGCGAGAAAATAGCCATCGCGAGTAGCCACTTCCCCCCTGCTCTTGCGGTAGGAAACCCAAGCCACCAGCAGCATAAAGAAAAGGCAGCTCAGCAGCGTTGTGCTCAAATCGGATGTAGTGATAGATTCCCCTGCTGGCCTGGTAGTTGGCCTGGCACTTATTTTTATAATTGTGCTGCTATTCTAGCGTAATTTGTGCACTTTAAAATATTGGCGTGGATTCGAAGAGAGGTGCCGAGCCTGGGAGATCCCTCCGCTGCGGTCGGGATGACAGGGATACTGGTGAGTCTACACCACAGGGTGGTAGGCTAACTAGGGGTTTCAATCATTAAAAAATTTAACCATAGCGTTTGATAATGGCGCGTAATGTTTGACTCAAGCTCAGCCTAAATGCCCGGTTTTAACATAGATCAGCGCGCCATCATCTTTGGTATAGGGTCGGTGCTGGCTCAGATGTGGACTGCGCAGCCAAGTGCCCTGGGGATAGGCGCCCAGTTCATCATAGAAGGTCCCTTCTAGAACCAGTATCTCCTCACCACCCCAATGCTGATGACGATTGAACTGGGTGTTCGGCTGCCATCGGACTAGTGCGACGTGCTCAGCTTGAAACTCATGCAATGGCATCACTGAAAGGCCCGCAACCATTCCTGGAAACCATTGGCCAGTGCTGGTATCCAGTATTTTATGCTCAGTATCCTGCTCGTCAAACTGATGTAGTTTGACAAAAATAGTCGCCCCCTCATCACCCACTTTAGGTGTATGGGAGGAACCTATGGGGTTGCGCACATAGCTGCCTTTTGGGTAGGAATATTGCTCGTCGGCAAAGACCCCTTCAAGAACCAAAAACTCTTCACCACCGTTATGGCTATGGGACGAAAAGGTACTGTTGGGTGCATAGCGTACAATCGAAGTGGCACGAGCGACCTCGTCGCCAATGCGATCTAGCATCATGCGCTCGACGCCCGGCATAGGAGATGGCAACCAACGGTAGTCCTGGGGATAGATTACTACCCGCTGCTCAAAGTCAGCGTTGTGGCGCATCGGGCTGGGTGTTTTTTTCATCACGGTGACCTTAGAAGTGCAAGGGTAATATAGTACAGAAGTAATGCCCGGGATGTTTACGCCAAGCAATTGAATAGCGCACTGAAGACCGCCCTCGAAATTGGCACGTATAGGAATATGACAAACTAAAGTCTAGACACAAGGCCCATATACAGATGAGCACCTCGATTGAAAATATGATCGATCTAATACGAGACTGTCGACAGCATAACAACGATCGTGGCTCTAAGTTTAGCACTGCCACAATTAGTGATATTTGTAACCATATCCGACTCCCCTTTCTGATTGAACCTCTAACAAAAACCGGTCGCTGCGGAAAATCCTCTATGACTCGTGAGAAGGCCTTTGAGCAGCTCAGAGCCTTTGGTCCAAGCTCCGGTGAGCATTATTTTGCCGAGGCCATGCAGCCGTCGATTGTAAATATTGTTACCCAGAAGAGCGCCCGAGCAAGATGGATACATCAGTTAATTCACGAAGGTGAGTCTAAGGCTGATGCTATTGCCCATGTCCTGGCACTGTGGATTGTCCCAGACCAGGCCCCTGACCTTGATGCACTGAGCTTAAAGCGTGAGTATGAACAGTGGCTCCAGCTACAAAACAAACCGGCGAAATAAAACCCTCAACTACCTACAAACACCTACTATTTAAAAAGCGCAAAGAGCAACAGCTAACCAATCTTTCCCCAAGCGTTACACCCTTTACCTATAGTCTTGGCACGAAAAAATTTACAATGCTGATTCCAATTGCAATGAGTAGTAATCCTATGGTCGAACAAACAGCGATTAAGCACTTTTACAGAGAAAAGAGATTTCTTTTCTTACTGTTTGCGCCCTTGCCAATGTGGATCTATCTCTATGCCACTAATGGCAGAGGATATACCTATACTCTGGAGTTCTTTCTAACCTTTGCAGTACTTTATCCGGTTGCTGAAGAGGTTTTATTTCGCGGCTTAATACAACCTGCCCTGGGCAAAAAGCTACCGACCAGTAATGCAACAATTTCGACGGCCAATATTATTACCAGTCTGTTATTTTCAGCAGCACATCTGATCAACCATTCGCCACTTTGGGCTCTAGCAACCTTTGTTCCTTCACTGGTTTACGGTTATACAATGGATCGCTACAAGACTTTGTATGCGCCGATAATTCTTCACTGCGGATACAACGCCGGCTACTTTGCAGTAGCCGGCTCGATGTAACCTATTAGTTTCTCTGTTTACAGCTTTAGCAGTCTTCTTCTGAACAACAGCACCAGTCCAATAAACATAATCAATAGCAGTGACATATCAGGTGACTGGTTAACCGCAACAGTACAACCACCTCCACCACCACTAGACTTGTTAATTGTCAGAGCTGCAGAGGTCACAGTTGTGCTATCTGTACCATCACTGATAGTTGCCGTCACCGTGACACTGCCACCTGTATTGCCTGGCGTTAATGTCGCAGTGTAGACACCCTCTCCTTGAGCCGTAAAGCTGCCTATAGAGACGTCAGCAACAGTGGCTGTTGCAGTGACTGTCATGCCGTCCAACTGGCGACCATCAGAATCAACTGCAGTCACTGTCACAGTGGCAGAAGCTGAAGCACCGGCATCCAATTCAGTAGCACTTAATGTAATCGAACTGGCGCTGCTTGGAGGGCCAAAATACAGCGTCGCCAAACCACTGGGGTCGGTAACAGTTCCGTCGGCAATGCCATCGGTATCGTTAGGGCCACCATCTTCGATAAACAGCTGAATGCAGTTATCACCAGTGGTCAAACCACTGACATAGAGGCCACTTCCAGGTTCAGGGCAGGCGCCATTTGACGCCGCGGCCGAGGAGATTGCGTTTGTCGCATCGACAACAAAGTCCTGCCAGCCAGTATTCTCATCAATAAACTTCCTGAACACTGAATTGCTTGGAATTGCAGAGGCAAGGGGCAATACCAGGTTGTAAGACTCACCGGCAGCAGCACCTGACACCCTAAAGTCGAACAGACCGCTGGGATATTCATAGTCATCATCAGCTGAACCAGTGACGACCACTAACTGCTCTTCGCTAAGACCTACAGAATTAGTACCTGCAGAGAATACAGAGTCGCCCAGAGCAATAGTGGTGCCCGCTGGCGCCTGCATTACCTGGGTGGAATCACCGCTCACTGGTGCCAGATAACTTTCAACAATATTGTCTTGATAATCCGGAATACCATCGCCATCAGAGTCATCTAAACCCTCTTCAGCATCAGACACGCCATCGCCGTCGGTGTCCACTGCGGCATCAAGAACCAACTGTGCAGCCAGCACTCTTAGCACCACTGATTTAGACGCGCTTAATAGCGGGCTGCCGCTGTCAGTTACCGTAGCGGCAACAGATACAGTACCTGCCTGCATAGCACTTGGATCAAAAGTCAGGACCTGCTCTGTGATTGAAACAGCGGCAAGATCGCTAGTGCTAGGGTCCCACTCGAAGGTATGAGTATCCGCTGCATTCTGATCTGTGTAGCTCGCAGTCACTGTTACCAAGCCATTATCAGCTGAGACAATTCGTCCTTGCTGTTGATTTTGCATAACCGCAAAACTCAACTGCGGGGCAAGATTCTCTTCAACAATAGTGACGGTTCGCTCAATCACAGCACCCAGTGCTGCATTGGTTGGCTCGCCTAATGTAATCACTAGGGTCTCAGATACTTCGGACTCGGCATCGGCAACTATATCCACCAGCACAGTGCCTGAAGAACCCTCAGTTATAACTACAGTTTCACTAGCAACATTAAAGTCATCAACAGCTACAGCTGAACCACTCACTGTAAAGGGAATAGTCACTGGGTAATCAGCGGCATCACCGCTCATAACAAAGCGGACTTCAACTTGACTACCCTCTGTGGTTACGGAGGATGGCGTCAAACTCACCAGTGGCAGCACTTTGATGGTTTGAACTGCCGCCTCAACATTTCCAGCGGCATCTTCAACAGACCATGTATTGCTATACAGTCCAGACGCAAGCGTATTCTCCAGCAAACTGGCTGTCGGCGTTAGAGCACCATCTTTATTATCGACGGCAGACGCCTGACCCAATTCAACTGTTGTCATGCGACCGGTCGCCGACACTACGATGTCATCAGGAATCGTTAATTCAGGTGACAACTCATCTTTGCCGGGATCTGATCCAGCGGCATATTCATCGGCATTGGAAATACCATCACCATCCAAGTCAGCACTGGCGTCATCGGCATTATTGGGATCTAGACCGTTTGCTGTTTCATAAAAGTCCGGCAATCCATCAGCATCAGTATCGAGAACCACAACCGACACTGTCGCCGTTTTCGTTGTCGTATTTGAGGCCGCATCTGCCACGGTAAAGGTTACGACTGTGTCGCCAATGGCAAATTCACCTGGGCGGTCGTCGGTAATATTGGCGCTTATGTCACCATCTTTATTATCCACTGCCGCCAGGGCAGCAAAGAACTCCGTCAAACTGCTGGCAGTCGCGGCCACCACATCGCCGGGCATATCCACATTAAGGGAAATGGAACCTGGAACCGTCAACTCAGGCACAACAACATCCAAACTCACGGTCACTGCAGTAACGGCCGTGCCCTGGTTAGCAGCGGCATCTGTCGCAGTAAATGTTAACTGAGTAGTGCCAAACGGGAATATGTCTGGCGCATCATTGCTAATCCCAGCAATCACCCCATCAACATTATCACTGGCTGAAGCCGATGCAATTAGAGCCACAATAGCCTCTAGTGATGCAGATACCCCTTCAGATGTACCCAAGACGGTAAGAGTTGCCGGCACATTGACCACTGGTACTGTTTGATCCGTCACCGTAATCGTTGAACTAACCGCTACAGCTGAATTGCCCGCAGCATCCACTGCAGTAAAGGTTATTGAGTTATCACCCAGGACCAGAGTTGTTGGCGCGTTATTCGCCACAGACACTACATTATCGACATTATCGGCACCGCTAGCAGAGGCTAAGAAACTCACCACTGCCGCATCGCTAGCTGGGGTTCCCGAAGCATCTATGGCTGCAACAGTAATCGCCGCAGGCGCGGTAAGAACCGGCACAGTTTTATCAGCGACCGTTACTGTAGTGCTAGCAGTCTGTGTGTTGTCGGCGGAATCAGTCGCGCTAAAGACAACAACAGTGGCACCCAGCGGGAATAACGCTGGCGCATCACTAGTCACTGTCAGCTCACCGTCGACATTATCCTCAGCCGATGCTGCCGTTAAAAAAGTCGCAATGACACTGTTAGTGGCTGCGGTACCAGTTGAATCACCCGCCGCAATAACAATAGCGGTTGGCGCAGTCACAACCGGCTTAGTCTGGTCGGCAACAGTAATAGTTGTAGATTCTGTGCTGGTATTACCTGCGGCATCAGTGGCGCTAAACACTACTGTAGTAGTGCCTAATGCTAGTTGGGTAGGCGCATCGGTAGAAATAGACAGGTTACTATCGACATTATCCGTTGCAGATGCACTCGCGATAAAGCTAACAACTGCCAAGTCAGAGGAAGCAGTACCATTGGCATCAAGCGCTGCAATTGTAGTTGGCTCAGGAGTGATTATCGCCGGCGCAGTCTGATCTGTAACCGTAACAATCGAACTAGCGGCA
>Ga0075469_10001422_pt1 | contig 10861 bp, 8 predicted proteins | sample DEB08_DNA_13_FD_77577 | JGI IMG/M metagenome (GOLD analysis project Ga0075469, IMG submission 77577) | Aqueous microbial communities from the Delaware River and Bay under freshwater to marine salinity gradient to study organic matter... | ecosystem: Environmental > Aquatic > Marine > Coastal ...
AGTGACTGCGCCCTGAAGGTCAGAAGTACCTGTTACGTTGAGATTATTACTTACAGTGACTGCGCCCTGAAGGTCAGAAGTACCTGTTACTTTTAGATTGCCAACGGTATGATCATCTGTGACCTGGTTAGCAGCCGTCAACTTGGAGACGGTGAGTCTGTCTACGGAAATATCTGCGACAGTGGAGGGTTGGTTAACGATACCGGTAAAATATTCATTACCAGCAATAGACATTTTATTATACTTATAATAAAATTAATATTACAATATTCTAACGAATGGGAGAATTTTGGTATTTATACTTCATTTTGTCGTATATCTTGGGGACTTCCTCATCTCCTTGGACTTCTTGGGTGGGGACTTTCTCGCTCTAGTTCTGTGGAAGATAAAAGCAAAAGGATATGTGTATATGTAAAAATTTTCATATTTATAGAATAAATATGAAACGTTCAACGCTTATTATTGTAGTCGTACTCATTGTGCTATTAATTGGTACAGCTGGAGGAGTAGGATACTATTTATCTACAAGGGGGGGAGGTATCTCTCCCATACCAGGTCCACCAGGTCCACCGGGTCCCCCACCTATCAAGACATTTGGTACTGCTCATCAGTCATATCTTCATAATGTATATCCTACATCAGACAAGATAGCACATATGTCCAATAATGAGGCGATAGCCTATTATAAAAATCTGATGTTTTATTATCTGGTGACGGACTTGTTGGGTGTGAAGGGTGGGACATTGGTGGCGGTGGATGGGTTGGTGGTTCCACCATTTATGCATCCTGGATCGGTGGGGGTGAAGGATATGTCTGGTGTAAAGATGGCTCCATCCAAGTACTTGGAGATATCTAGTTTTGGGTGGTGCGCCCATCCATATGGTATATCACTGAATGCTGCCCGGGGGTCTGGTATATTCTGGTCCACTGGTACTATGTTGATTTCGTCCAACAAGGTTGCTGCCGTCTACATGTTGGCCTCCAACCTGGAAAATACTCCATACACTAAGAGAGTCTACACCTCTGGAGGGTATAGCGCCTTAGTAGCTGCACTGAAAAAATATGACGATGGGAGGATGATGAAAAGACTGGTGCAGATCTCAACCGCTACTAGTACAAGTCTGGAGGATGTTGTCAAGAACCATGTGTCTGGTATAGCGGTGGATATTCCCGGTCATGATGCGTATGATCTAGCTTTGTCAGCCATGGGAATGAAGGTGGGGTACGATTCATGTATGGTAGATGGTGGTCTAATCATTGACTTTAGGGTGGTAATTGATGGGTCTCTGGATGATGGTATCATCAATGATGATATCCGTGGGAAGTGGGACTATTTCCAGAGTAAATATCTCAGTCTACGGGATCCGTTCGATTTAGACAATGAGAGTAGTGTGGAATCTCTGGGAGTCATGTATCCACAGATCATGTTCTCTGGTGGGGATGCCAAGACTATGTGTAAGTCAGGTCCAAAGTGTGGGGAGTCCCTAGGTTGTACCCTAATGGGGTGTTCCCCAGCCGATACCCCCACCTCATGGAAATCCGGTCAAAACCTCCCGGGGGGTATCAAGCTCTACACGGCGGGGGGTATATCTTTTGGTATAAATAATGGGGAAAATGGTATGTCTATGACCAATCGGTCTCTGACTACCGCGAAGATCCTCCAGAATATGAAAAAGCCTCCTGTTCCCAAGATGTCGGCGTCGGAGCTAAAGAGTCTAGTGACGCAGCCCAAGCTGACATCCTTCCTCAAGCTGCTCAATATAGCCACTCCCACATCAGTCCATGGGGGACTACAGAACTATATGAAATTGACCTATCCCCTGTCTAGTAAGCTCTGGGATACCATGAGTCAGAATGACCTCATTGATATCTATCTCTCGCTCGATGCCCACTACATGCCCCTCCTTCTCCCCATAGGGAAGATGACCTTCCCTTCCTGCACGATACCTACCGAGTGTGTCTTCCCCCCAAGTAGGAACAGTAGGACACAAACGTGGGCCTTCGATGGTATACACATTGAGGGAGCGAGCGGTTCCGACCAGACCAATGCTCGAAAGACCAAAAACTATCCCGACTCCACCCCATACTGGTACCAACACGTTACAAATCCCTTTGATGGTGGTCCCCATGCCGCTTTTGACCATCATAATATGACTTTGACTGAGGGGGGATACCCTAGTTATGCATGGGTAGAGAGTGTACAGTATGCTGATGAATCTGGTGGTATCAGACTACAGGGTGAATATGACTCTAAATCCCACAGTATCGTCGGTCCAAACAGCTGTGAGTGTAGTCCAGCCAGTGGCTGTGCCACCTACGTCACTCGAGAGGACTTTTCTGGTGACATACCATGTGATCCTAAATATAAGGGTGGTAAAGTGGTACCCTGTCCCATTGGTAAACAATGCTCTGGTCATGGTGTATCTAGCTATTGCTCCATACCAGATACCTATGCTGGATGCGCAGTGACCTATCAGGGTGAGGCACCCCCCTCCACCGCCACGTGCGGGAGTTTTGATCATGATAGTTGGTCGTGGAAATCTGGTCAGTGCTCTGAGGCCGATAGGTGCAAGTGGTCCCTCTCAACGGGTATCAATAATCCACAGACAGCAAATGATCTATTTTACTGTCTGTCCTATCCCACCGATAAGGCACTATGCGCCATACCATGGTCCGTAAACACTGGTGCCGAAGCCGATACCAACCATGTTCCAGTGACGACAACCATGTACTACCCCCAAAAGGGATATGGTAAATTTACCAACTATGGTAAGACAGCAATATACTACTCCAATGTTGCTGTCCTACTGACTATTCCTGACCTCAACCTCCGGATGAGTATGGAACAAATTATACAATTGGTAGGGTTGTCGGTGGGAGTTTTATCCATATATAATCAACTAATATATCTAACAAGCCCAACTCAAGTGGATCCCCGACCCACCCTCCAAGGATATGTTGTCCTCACTAAGGAAGAATATGCGCAGATTGACCAGACCAAGGCCTATAGGATTCAGAACAAAAGGAACGTATACTGTGAAAATCCCCTTATCAATCCAGGCGACGACCCACGTCTCAAGGCCATACTGGAGAATTTCGTCCCACTATATATACCACCAGAAGCCCAGCTAGTCAACCCCATGTATAACAAGCTGTTAGGATACGACTACGATACTGCTATACAACTCATGATGGCCATGTACATCCACGGGTGTACCGGGCAACACTCCGAGGCAGAGAATTTCCCCTTTGGAAGCTACAATAGCTACGGTATGAATCTGGGACATATCACCTACGTACGTACCATAGCTATGGGGTGGAATACCATACAGCTCGCTAGGGATCCAGACTACAGTGGTAACAGCCTAAAGTACTGTGAATGGCCCTTTTATGACTATGAAATCATCCACGTGGCAGCCAAACCACCCCCATGGGTCAAATCAAAGTCCAAAGGATATGGATTTGACATGACAGTGGGGGGGGTATGGGCAGAAGACTATGCACCCAAACCATACGTGTTCTGCAAGGGGATGTTCCTGATGGATATCACCAAATTTCTCCCCTTCTACACAGCCCATGGATATCTCCCTGGGAGTGGAGACTGGAAAACTGACCTTAACCTATTCAACCCCACATCAGTCAATAGGAACATATTCAGACAGGGACAGCTCGGGACAGACCAATTTGCCACCACCATCAGACCATACTACACAACCACAACGTGGGGAGCCAAACCCATCATATATGACCAGACGTGCCCCTTCCCCGAATGGTGGGGGACCAAGTGTAATATGGCCACAGATCCCATGTGCGTTGATACACCAGCAGGAGAGGGAATATACTATCAGGCCATGCACTCCACCACTCCCACCGGATCCTGGCCTTTAGGAAAGTAAATTATATTACCGAAAAGACTGGCGCGTCCGCAGAGGGAGTGATGGGGAATCAAATATCTAAAAAGGAAATATATAAATATATATGTCCCATGAATCTGATGATAGGGAATGGATTATTATGGACTCAGATGATGAGGGAGACCTCCTCGGGGCTCTCCCCCAATTGGATCCTCCACCCTCAAATCCTCCCAATACACCAGAATATTACTCAGTACTATGCATAGATGTTGGAGTCATTAACCTTGGCATGGCCGCACTCATATGTGATCCCATCACCTACAAATTTCAACGTGTCGTGGGAGTGGACCTCATAGACATTACCCAACACATACACCCGGAGGGGGGAAATTGCCACTGCACCCTCAACCACACACGCACCTTCACCGACTGGATGGAACACCTTTTCCAGTACTACCAACAGGTATTCGAGGGAGTTGACAGAATCCTCATAGAGAGACAACCCCCCTGTGGATTCGTCGCGGTGGAACAACTCATCTACAGTCGATACAGACACAAATGCGAACTTATAGCACCCAATAGTGTCCACAAATACCTGCGTATAGGTGGGTTAGATTACGATGGGCGCAAAAAGAGGGTGGTAGAAATTGCACTCAAACACTTACAGTCACCACAGACTGAGGAACTCATGCAGTTTGATAGGAAACACGACATGGGAGACGCAATATGCATGGGACTTTTCTGGTTCGACAAGAAACACACCAACTATCTCCTCGAAGAGGACATAAAACGCATCAACATACTCCGTATACAGGAGGAAGTACTATTCAAGTCTCAACATGATGGTATCACAATGGACGAATATCTAGCACAGTTCCGATGGGTACCAACACCTGGATGGAAAGCAATATACGCATGTGGGGTCTAAAGTTGTAATATACTACCTATAAAATGACAATGTTATTTCATAGAATTATGGACTACCTAGGTCGCTATAGGTTGATTATGGACAGGACGGGGAACAAACCATACCTAGCTAGATACTATCTATTCCTCATGAATAGGTCACGATTTCCATTCAATATTTTTCTACATAAATTCCTACTATCAGATCCATATGATTTACACGATCACCCATGGGCATACATATCAATACCCCTATGGCCAGGATACTGGGAACATACACCAAAACCCACACAACCCCCCACACCTGTAGATATAAACGATATTTCTCACTATGTAGAGGATCACCATCTCACCATACAAAAGATCATGGATATACCATCGAACACACCGACAGAGATAGCCTTCTTTGACCGAAACTACATCGACTTTGCATCGAACAACCCAGTGGGAATACCCATACCAGCCAGGGAAGCCCTCAGACATAGATACCGGGGAATCTTCACGCGCGCACAGGACACAATTGAAGGGACAATGATATGGTCATGGGATGGAGATAATGAAGAACACGAGGAGGACTGGGAATGGGATATCCTTATAGACAATGAGAGATGGTACCCCCTCAAATACATAAATAATGATGAACTAGACTACCCCCAATGGAGAAAATTAGACCCCAATACCAAACTAGGGTGGAGAGGACCATCTGTACTAGACTCAGATATTGGCTCATTCCCACCCATCATTATCAACGATAATGATACCGTCATCGTCAATCACAATGTAAAGATACCATGCGATGGTACACACAAGACATGGCGCAGCCCACTATCCATCAGGTATAGGTCAGCTGAGTCTCTACATCGTATAGAGCTCGACCCTCGTGGATACTGTTGGACACTCTTCATACCAATGATACAACGCCGGGCATGGGGATTCCAGACTGCTATGGGATGGGTACCTGAAGATAACTACCTATCAGAAAAAAAATCAGATAAATGACAATGAACCAGAGAGAGCCCTATGGGATACCATATACAATTTTGCCTACAAGACCATCAGGGAGATCTACATACGACTGGACGCCATACACATGCAATACTCAGAACGCAAATATTGACGAGGTGGCCCCCACCCATGCCACCTCATCAACCCCTCCTTCACCACAACCCTCTCCTCATGGGACTCATCAACGGCCTCGTCACACACTCTGGATACGACTGGTGGTACCGGAGAGGGTGATGGTGGAGGAGGAGAGGCTGGAGGAGGAGAGGGACTCTCACACCAGACTGGATTAACCACCCCCTGGGAACAGCGGAGCGGTCTGAACTTGAATTATACCACATGATCTACCAGACAGTGGCAGATCATGTCATCTATCAACAAAACTACCACCATGGTGTGGGAGACTATCAACAAAACTACCACCATGGCGTGGGATACTATGGCCCTCACCCCCTCAGGACTCGTCACAAAGTTCAGCCTAAACACCCTCATCGAGCTCTTTATATACATCCTCACACTCCCCACCACCATGTTCAAAAACGTAGGCCTATCCGATGATGACGACGACGACATCCTCCCATCTAAAGTTGACCTACGAGAAGAAATACGTCAAGACATCATCCAAGAGGTACGCCAAGACATCATCCAAGAGGTACGCCAAGACATCATCCAAGAGGTAAGCAAAGACATCATCCAAGAGGTAAGCAAAGAGGTACGCCAAGAACTCACACAGGAAATCACTGAGGAGGTCATGGACATGATCAACCAGGATACAATCGATCAATTACGCCAAGAGTTACGAGGTGAAATGTACATCGAAGTATGGGACAACCTACACAATGAACTATGGATCGAAGTCAAACAGGAAATACACCAAATGGAACACCACTCCATCAAGGCCCTTATCGAACAGGAAATGCACCAGGAAGTTGTCGACTCCCTCAGAGTCACCCTCACACCCCAGGTCGACTCGGAACTGCGCAGCGAACTCCTCGCGAGCACCCACAACAACCTCACTGCCCAGGTCGTCGAACTACAGGGGCGTCTCGAGGCGGAGGTCGTCCGAGACCTCCGCCTAGAGCTCACATCCAAGGTCACCCAAGACATTATCGATAAATTCAACGCTTCAGAAGAGATGCGTTGCATTCGTACCAAAGCCAAGGCACTGGCACGACTTGAATTCCGCACCAAACAGAAGGAGGACTTTAAAGCACAGATAGAGATCGACATCAACAACAAGGCCCTGGACGAGTACAATGACGCCGTCTGGAACCACACCAACGAACTCGTACTGGCCACAGCACAGTCATGGGGAGTCGACGGCTGGATGTCATGGGGAGGCGACGAGAAGGAGTGGCAGGAGTCCACCGCCCACATGGTAGATAAAGCACGCGAATGGCACCTCAACAGAACCAGCTCGGAATCATAGGACCACCTTGTAACCACCTCCTCAACCATCTATTTCTATTGAAAAAAAATCAATAGAAATTTGATTATTCTATACAACTTCCCACCCAATGAGCTACTCGGCTCTCATTTGAAGAGCAGCTGGACACTTGCGTAGAGTACAGCAATATGACTCTAGGGACTCGGTTAAAATATATAATATATAAAAGATACAAATATAAATACAATATAAGTAATAAATTAAAGAAAAATATGCTGACCAGAAATTATATCAAAAAATCACGAATAAAGGCAAGAAAATTTTTTTTACAAGAACAGAAATACGGAACAAGTTCAAACATTTATAAGTCCGCGAAATTTATATTAAGAAACGACAGATTTTGTATTAATTATTCGGGTGCATTAACTTGTTTGGATAATATAGAATTTATTTATGATCCAATTCATAAACATTGGGCCGAAACAGATGGAATAGAGATTTCATTAAATACATATAAGACATTTACTCCAAAATTATTAACCGATACACTAATTCACGAGGCATTACATGGAATTATTTTACGCGAGCGACGACATTTTATACCTGAAGATAAAGAACATACAATGATGAAAATGATAAACTCAGACTTAATTTAAAGAATTTCTAAATCTTCAAGACGCCAATATTCAGATGAACCATTTGGAATTGGACGTCTAATAATAAATGGAAGCCGTTTCTCTTTCAATTCAATTTCCGCGATAATATACTCCTCCGCGAACGCCTCTCGACCCTAGAGAAATATGTCGTTACGATGAACAGGTTCAACGATGCATCCATCAGGGCTCTGTGGGTACGCATCGAAAAGACACACCAGGATACTCTACCAAGAGACCCTCATGAGATACAGTCGGAAATTGACGGGGAATATGATCTAGATGATCAACACCCCATCCTAGAGAGCAATGATCTATAAGGGAGATTATTTATAATATTGATTTAGTAATAAATCAATGTTATCCGTATATATTATAGGAATATCCATACTTTTTGCTGTACTCCTCGCGAGCGTCGTAGTATATTTCGTTACTCTAAAGCCAGGTCCTAAGCCAGGTCCTAAGCCAGGTCCAGGTCCTAAGCCAGGTCCAGGTCCTAAGCCAGGTCCAGGTCCTAAGCCAGGTCCTAAGCCAGGTCCAGGTCCTAAGCCAGGAACCAAGTACAAGTGTGATAAATCATCTGGTACATGTATGAAGGATGCAATAGTAGGAACCTATACGGACTATACTAAGTGTAGTTCCTCATGTTCTCCTCCGCGGATACTATTTACATGTGACAATGGTAAAGGTGCTTGCTCTCAAATTGATGCTAAGGACAATGACTATACCAAGTACACATTTGACACTTCTACTGATTGTACTAGTAGATGTGTGAAGAGTACAGAGGGGGGAGATATAGCCTCATGGCAACCCTGTAGTGTCGGGAAGGATACACAGGGTAAATTTGTTACTTTTAACAATTGTAGTCAGGATACCAAAGGTTCTGTGTGTCTTCAAAAAGCTGATAGATATTCGGCCATGTGCTTTCCACCACAGACTAGGGGTGGGGGCGGTAGTGGGGGCGGAATCCCACCCGCTTGGATTCCGCCCACTCCGGCCCCACCTCACCCCGATGTTGTGAAGGGGGTTGGAGTAGACCTATCTAGTTTTGTTCCACCTGCAATCGGAGAATATAAGGGTCTCCCTGTTCAGGCAACGACGACAAATTTCGGGTTTGGTGGTAATACATCATGTGCATGTAATGGTGATATGTTGAGTCACAAGCTGGCTAAGAAGGGTTATGTGGGTGTGGCAACACCAGACTGGATTCAGACCAAGTTTAATACTACTGTAGCGGGGTCAGCTTCAGGTGTCTCTACACCTACAGATATGCAGGGTACAGCCTATACTTCTAATTGCAGTGGTGGTCCAGGGGGGTGTGGTAAATGTTTCAGATTGACTACAACAGGAAAGCCTAATATTGATGAGATCAAAGAGGGTAAGACAAAGTCTTTGACTCCTCGCGGTAAGACAGCTAATGTGGTGGTATTGGATACATGTGAGGATCGCAATGCCTATGGTAATAACTATCAGTGGTGTATAGCTGCTACAGGGGTTCCTAAGGATGGTATTAATACACTATCCTATTCAGGTCCTGCCCTTCCAGCCTCACAGGGGGGTAAGAATATACGCTTTGGGTCATTCAGTACCAATACTAAGGAGGGTACAACGGACTGGGTCCCTCCACCGGAGTGTGTTGATAAGGATGGTAAGTGGGTCTGTACCAATCTTGCTGGGTCTCCCCTCCATTTTGACTTTGGGTTCCAAAAATTGACTACCGATGACAAGACATACCTTAAGGATATCTGGGATGGAGGTGCCAATCCTGTAGTTGAAGTTGTACCAATCAAGTGTTCCCCTGATATATTGCCTATACTTCAGAGTGGGTGTGGTGGTAAAGTAGATCCATCTAAAAAAGAGGACGTTGGTACATGTAGGTACTACTGTCCTACTAAAGATGGGGCTCCGCTCCCCTCGTGGTGGGGAGGCTGTACAAATAACTCTAACTGCTCATTAAATCAGTGTGGTGGTAAGGATTGGACGGGTCCCACATGCTGCCAATGGAATATGAAATGTATCAAGACAAATGAAGATTGGTCTGGTTGTGTGTAATTCTGAAGGGTAGTGGAGCCCTTTGGTGTCAACAATATCCTTGGTCTCCTTGGCTCTACAGTAGAATTGTATAGGTTCATGGCTGACTCGAAGGTCTTGACTCTCCCAGTTGACAGGGTATATTGAAATGATTCATTGATCCTATTACCCATGGGGATAAATGCATACAATAATATCAATAAATTTTATATAATATTTTCACTATGAAAATATTATACCGTCTCGACCACACCGGATCCATCATCCTCTTGGAGACACTGTTGTATATTCTGAGTGGTTACATCACTGAATAGTTCTATTCTCAGACAATGCCGACTTCACCCCATCTCCTTATACCATCATCGTCTTTATAGTCATTCTAGCCTTTTATGGCTCCTCTGCCCTCACCTCCACCTCCACCTCTTCCACCACCACTTCATCGGCCGAGGAGCTATACACCCTGATCTCGAACATATCCTCACAGACATCGGGAGTAGCCTGTGGACTCGACTTGAATACCGTCTTGTATAACACTATCTGACTCTCCCCCAACGCCGGAGCATCCTGCTGCAACCTCTCATACTCCTTCAGAGCATATTCCGTCAGAGTGTCTGAAGGAAGCCTATCCCCCCTCGTTAGAGCCATCTGCAACGTCATATACCGGTAAAAAGACCCAAACTGCCTCGCTATGGCATTGTGGTCGGCCGCCTTCTCTTCGGCATTGTAGAACTTCTTCAGACTCTGCAACAGACTGGAACAGATACCAACACCACCCACACAGTACAACACTATGTTCTTAGTCTCCTCGTCAGATATACTAGCCGCCACCAGAGATACACCCGAAGCCACAGTAGTAATTCCTATACTCCACAACGTCATGGTATTACTGAACTTCTTCCACCCCCCCGCAGCGTGGGCATGCATGAACCTCAGCCCTGCAGCCTTCTCACCCCATGATTTCATCAGGGATTCCATATTGGTATTCCAAGACTCGGCATTCACCTTCTTTTTTAGGCCCGCCAACTTGA
>Ga0075469_10001424_pt1 | contig 10847 bp, 7 predicted proteins | sample DEB08_DNA_13_FD_77577 | JGI IMG/M metagenome (GOLD analysis project Ga0075469, IMG submission 77577) | Aqueous microbial communities from the Delaware River and Bay under freshwater to marine salinity gradient to study organic matter... | ecosystem: Environmental > Aquatic > Marine > Coastal ...
GGCCATCATGACAATGTGGTCGGTCGCACTTGGTTCATCGACGGGCTTGAACCATTCGCGGGTATCTTCGATCTTGGATTTCTCAATCACAGGCCACAAATCCACGCGACCGGGCATGCCTTCTTTGAATGCAATATGGTTCAAATTGTCGTCCATGCCCGCGGCGCGATCGCCTGCGAAAGTGGCATCTACCACCGACAAGATTGCCTGCGAGGACCGGAAAGAATGATCTAGCGAAGTCACTTCGAAGGGTTTTCCGATCGCTTTATGGGAATCGTTGAAATGCGCTTTCATCTGATCAAAGGCGGCCGGGTCGGCCCCTTGGAATGAATAGATCGACTGTTTTTTGTCGCCGACCACAAAGATGGTGCGTTCGCGGTCAGGGCGCGCGCCCTCGCCAGTGGCGAATTCTTGGGTCAGTTGTTCGATTACGGCCCATTGGGTCGGGCTGGTGTCTTGGGCCTCGTCGACCAGAATGTGATCGATGCCGCCGTCCAATCGGAACAGCACCCATTGCGCGACGGCTGGATCAATAAGCAGCGCCTTGGCTTTGCGGATCAGATCGTCGAAATCCAACGCGCCCATTGCCAGTTTGCGGGCCTCGTAGGCAGGCACGAAAACTTCGGCGAAATCGTATAGCGCACGGGTGCGGTCAAACGCGTCCATCGCCCAAAGATGTGCTTTTGCGTCGGCGACACGGTCCATCCATTCATGCACGGCGTCAGCGATCGGCGCCATCGCTTCGACCGCTTTGGTGTGGTTGCTTTGGGGGAAATTGACCGACTTTGAATCGCAGCTATTGGCATAGAGAAAAAGACCAAAAAGCGTCTCTAACGCAGCCCAACTAGGGATTTTTAGGTCAAGTTCTGCAAGTTGGGCAGCAATCTTTTTGTACGATGCGGCCTGATCGCGGAACGCTTCCTTTATCTCGTCTACGATCATGGCTTCATCGCCTTGAAACGCGATACTCAGGGCATCATCACGCTGGGCATCTGGTTTGAGGTCCAGCAAGGATTTGATTTTTTCGTCCGCAACCGGCGCAGCGAAAGCATCGCGCTTTCCTGCGATTTCTGCTGTGAACTTGGCCAAATCATCACCAGTGAAATGCGCAAGCATTGCGTGGACGATGTCTGCGTTTGGCCCAACCACCAATTCATCAACGACTTCTGCCCGCAGGATTTCCGCCATGCGGTCTTCCATTTCGCGGAACTGTGGGCTGACCTGGGCCTCAAGTGGGAAGCGGCGCAAAACACCTGCGCAAAACGAGTGAATGGTTTGGATTTTCAGACCGCCCGGCGTTTCGATCGCGCGGGCGAACAGGGTGCGCGCACTTGCCAGTTGGGTGTCGTCGATATGTTTGTCGACGCCAAGCTCCTGCAGTTCGTTGCGCAGTTTGTCATCCGCCATCATCGCCCAAGCGCCAAGGCGTTGAAACAGGCGGTTCTGCATCTCGGCTGCTGCTGCTTTGGTATAGGTCAGGCAAAGGATGTTCTGGGGTGATACGTCTTCTAGCAACAGCCGTGCGACACGGTCCGTTAAAACACGCGTTTTGCCTGACCCAGCATTGGCCGACAGCCAAGTTGACGTGCGCGGATCGGCGGCGTCCACTTGGCGTTGGGTTGCGGGATTGCGGATCATTTCAACACCACCGGTTCGGGGTCTTGGTTGGTGTCCCACTCGCCATAACGTGACAGGTGGTCATAGGGGCTTTGGTCGGTTTTCAAAAACAAAGCAAGGCGGGCGGTATAGCCGCGATCTTGGTCTTGCCACCGCGCAAAAAGCGTCTCTAACTCTGCCCAAACTTGATCTGGCGGCTGTTTTTTCAACGGGGCGTCAATGTTGCGCATAGCGGCATTTACGCCGATAAAGCTGGCGCCACTAACAGTCTTTCGACCGATTTCGTTGAAAGCACCGCGTTCGACCATCGCAGCCTCAAGCAGCAGTTGTTTGTCGAATTTTTCCTGCTGCGGGCCAGTTGGAACAACGCCGGTTTTGTAGTCATAAATAAGCGCTTCATCATCGTCTGTCAGGTCAATTCGATCTGCCTTGCAGGTCAGCTTGACGCCCGTCGCAGCGACTACAATTTCGCCCCATGCTTCTGTGATGCGTTTGTCCGAAAGGCTTTGCCGCTCGTCTTCGTCAGTAAGAAACTTATCGGCAACCCGGTCCATGCGCGCGATCCATTGGGCCCGAACGGTTGGCCAAGGGCATTGGGCGGTGAATTCTTCATGAGCAATCCGCATGAGCGTTTCGCGATCTGCAGGGCCGAAGCCGTCAGTGATAAATCGCTCAAGTATCTTATGCACAATGATCCCGCGTAAAGGCGCGTCAGCGTTGGGAACCAAAGGATCAAGTTGCGACAGGTGCAATACCTTGCGCGCATAAATCGCAAACGGGTCGCGGATCAGTGTTTTAATCTGCGTCACCGATAGCTGATCAGGTCGCGATGCTGGCGGTGGGCACGGCGATGGGCGCGGTTCCGGGTCTGTTCGGTGCGTGGGCGCAGAGAGTTTTGCAGCCCTTTCCGTCCACAAAGTACCACGCGCCAACATCGCCTTAAGCGCTGTTTGCCCATCTTGGTCGGGCAGTCCGTTCAGCAAGTTGGTCAAACGGTTCACCCAACGTGACGGCACAGTTTCCGCGTCAGCCGATCGCTTTGCCCGTGTGATCCAAACTTCTTTGCCAGCGATGGCTTGTTGATAGTCATGTGCCGAAAGCCCGATCCGCCGTTCGGGGAGTAATAGTCCGGCTTTGGCCCGCATCACACGGTTCAGCCATGGGTCGGGTGCGGGTGCTTCAGGCCAAACACCGTCGTTCATGCCGCCAAGGATGGTCAGGTCGACCCCCTGCACGCGTGCCTCAAGCGTTCCCCAAATCAGTATGTTGGGGTGACCCGCGTCGCGGTCGCGCACCACGCCTTCGTTGATGACACCGCCAAATAATGCAGCATAATCGCGCGGGGTCATCAGGCCGCCAGCGGGTGCTGCTTGACGCAGGTCTTCGCAAATGCGGACAGCTTCACGGCCTGCGGCCTCGGCCCATAATCCGCCGGATCCGTCAGCGTTTGGTCCCGCACAAAGGGATTGGGCCAATGCAATATGTTGTTCTAGATATTGGCCAAGCGGTTGGATGCCAGCGTCTTCATGTCCTGTCACCAGATCAGCGAGCCAAGCTGCCCAAGCGCCGCGATCATCGGCCTTTGCTGCCCATGCAAGCAGGTCATCAGCCGTCGGAAAAGGTGGACCCCAACGGCGCAAGTGTAGTTCTAGGTCGCGGGTATGGCGCAAGTGATCACCGCGGTCGGGATGTTCGGAATGACACAAAGGGTGTTTCAGAAGCGTCAGTAGTGCTTCGCTATTCAACGCTTGCCCGAAAAGATCAGCAACATGCCGCAAGAACCGACCCGGTGGCGATAATGCCAAAGGCATACCCGCACTATCATCTGGTTTGATATCCCAGCGATCAAGCGCTGCGGTCACCTGACGGGTCAGCATGCGGTCCGGTGAAATCAAGGCGGCAGTGATCCCGTCTTCGGCCGCTTGGCGCAGGCGTAAGGCGATCGTTTCCGCTTCGGCGCGGGGCGAGCTTGCCTCGACTAACGTCAAACCGTCAGTTGCTTCAATAAGATCACCCAAGCCTGGGCCGTCGGTAAGCCATTGGTTTGTCACTGGCGCAGGGCGCAATGACAAAGAGATCAGCGCGTTTCGTTTTGAATGAACAGGGCGCGCATTTGTCCAACGCTGTATGTCGCGATGTCCACACCCGATCAAATCCATCAAACGCTTGAACCGGAACTGCGGATGGTCTTCGGCGGTCATGTTGTCATCCATCGCGTCCCAAACCTGATCAGGCAGATCAAAATCATATCCGGGCAGGATGATCGCGCCTTGCGGTAGCTTCGCAACGGCTTGCATGAACAAAGCAGTCGCACCGCGCGAACCGGTTGAACCGGCAACAATGATAGGATGCGTCGGCGGTGTTTCGGTCCAACGCTTTGTCAAGGCTTCAATGACCAATCGCTGGCGAGCTTCCTTGTCGGGCTGGTCGTTTGCAGTACCAAAAAACGGGGTAATAATGTTGAGGAATTGCAGCGTCCGGTCCCAATGGCCCGACTGGTCAGACACATCAAGTTGGGCGATAGTGTCGGGGCTGACGCCCTCGCCCTGCATTTCGTCCATTAGCTTTGCAAGGCTATCGGACAAATCATAAAGCGCTGTACGCGGTGCCAAGTCAGGCTCTTTTTCAAGCAGCTTTGCGACAAATTGGGATAGTTCTAACCGACGTGTGAGCGGCGAAACCGCTGGCGGCAAATCAAGCGAAACGGGGTCATCCGCTAAGTCTGTTACGAGCCGGATACGCGGCAATAGCCGCGCAGGGCCGTCGTCAAAAACTGCCCTGATCCGGCGCTGCATGCGGGTTGTGTTGACGTAAATTTCAACCCGCGCCCAATCGGAGGGTGATAGATTTGCGCCGCGTTCCTCTAACCCGCCGACAAGACCTCGTGCGAAATCAACGCCGGGGGGGCTCGCGAAAATCCGTGGGGTGCTGGTGGGGTCAAACATGCAGCATTGCTTCGGCCAATGGGATGCTGGAAGGCTGCCCGACATCGCACCACTTTCCATCGTAAATTGTGCCATATAGACCACCGCGCTTTGCGATGATGTCCCATGCAATGTTCATTGAAAACGCGACTTCATCAATTTCCGACAGCACATCGGTGCGAATGATTTGCACGCCAGTATAAATCATGTCCGGCTCACGGTGCAGGCGACCTTCCGCATCAGTACCGAAGTCACCCGCGCCTAAATGTCCGGAAACGTTTTTCTTTTTGATGAGAAGCAGAAGCGCCTCCATCTGTGGGGCCCATGCGTTCTGGATCACATCAATCGGGTTTGGGCCTTTCCAAACCGCATCTGTGTTCATTGTCATCACGGGGCTTTGCCCCAAAAGCGGCAGTGCTTTGCGCAGTCCACCACCGGTTTCCAATAGCGCGTCGGTTTCTTCCGAGAAGACAATATCATCGTCAGAGAGGTGTGTTTTTAGCAGTTCTGGCAGGTAATGCAGGTTAACAACTTTCGGTCCGACTTTGGCCGCATTCGCGATCTGCAACGCATGATCAATCAGGGGTTTGCCGGCAACTTTGATCATCGGCTTGGGGCAGCTGTTGGTCAATGAGCCCATGCGCGTCCCCTTGCCGGCGGCGAAAAGCATGATTGGCATCGTCACGGCTTAAGGCCCGCAAGCAGGGTCGTGGTTGGTTCCGGTACGGTGTCGAAAATAACCTGCCGCAGTTGATGCAATGCTGGATCAGCAAGGTCGGACTGGATATCACTCCAGACGCGGGGGATCAGGTCAAGATAGCGAGGCTTGCCCAGCTTCAGTGACAGCCGCCCGAAAATGCCAAGAATACGCAGGTTTCGCTGGATTGCGATGCAGGCCAATTGCGTGCGGAAATCTGGACCCGCCCCCGTTTGTTCGCCGAAATACGCAATCATTGCTTCGACGGTTTCAGGCGCGACATCGCGGCGCGCATCACGCAGCAAAGAAACCAAGTCATATCCTGCAGGTGCAACAAAAGCGTCTTGGAAATCTAACAAACCGACGCAGTCTAGTCCTTCGTGTGCATCACGCCAAATCAGATTTTCCGCATGGAAATCGCGCAATGCAATTGTGTCGGCGATGGGCGCATGTGCATTTAAAGCCACAAGCATCTCGCGTTGAAGGTCCGCGACATTGGCGCGACTGTAGAATTCTCCGACAATTTCCAACATCTCTGCGCCAGTTTGGGCGGTCATTCGCTCCATGTTGTCCGGCGGTGGGATGTGGTGCAGTTTCACGAGCACATCAACCGATGTCCGGTAAAGCGCTTTTTCTTGGGTTGGGTGCTGGCGCAACCATGCGGCCACATCTTGTGTCCCAAGATCTGAAACAATCATCAACCCGTTGTGCGGGTCATGGGCAAGGATGTGCGGGGCGCACAATCCATTGGCCAGTAGCAGTTGCGCGATGTTGGCAAACGGAACGGTACTGCCGCCCAATTCAGGTGCGTCGTCCATCAAGATGACGGTTTGTGTCCCGTCCGTTAGCCGCCAGTAGCGGCGCGCAGATGCATCGCCGGGAACCGCGACTTTTTGCCAGTCTTTCCAAACGGTTTTGGAAACGAAATCTTGGATCAAGGCTGTACGATCAGACATGCAAATTTCGCAGTTTGGCTGCCCAATGATCAGAGCCTGACACGGTGATCTGGTGGGCGTCTTTGAGGGCGGAAAATGCCAAATGAAGAGCGTTTGAAGGTGCAACAGCCCCTAATCTGTCAGGCCATTCGATAAGGCAAATCGCTGTTTCAAATGCTTCTTCAAGCCCAAGTTCCAGTGCTTCATCAGGATGGGTCAGACGGTAAAGGTCGCAATGCCAGATATCGCCGTCTGGCGCTTCGTAAATTTGGACCAGTGTGAAAGTGGGTGAAGGCACGTCTTCCATGCGGCCAAGCCGCGCGCGGATCAAAGCACGTGCGAATGCGGACTTTCCAGCACCGATCTCGCCCTCAAGCAATAGAACGTCACCCGCTGACAGCAGGGGTGCTACTTGGGTAGCGAAAGCAGCGGTCGCGGCTTCGTCTGGAAGGTGCTTTGAAAACAAGGTTGGGGCCATGCGCCCACACTATGGCGTTGCGCATCTGCTGCAAGCGTAAATCAGATTTTGCGGGCCAATAACGCTGGATCAACTTGTGTCAGTTTTTGAATGACGGGCCGCATTGGTGGGGCGATGACAAATCGCACCATCGTCATGCCGCCCGCAATGGGCATTGCGTGGCAGCGCACATGCCGCCCATCCACCAACATCGCGTTTTCTGACCAAGGTTTGCGTTGGCCTAACCGTTGAATAAAGGTCTGCATTTCGGTCCAAACGGGCGATGCAATGCAGCTATCTTGCCAAACGGAAACCTCGGTTTTGACATCACGGTGATCCAAAAGGAGTTCGGATTGGGTGGACCAGAGTTTGCTATATGCATTATTGGAAACCACCATCGTCCCCGTTCCTGAAAAGACAGCAATGGCATCGGGGAGGGTATCAAGAACAGCTTGCCCCGTTTCGATGTCGGACCGAAAGCGACGGGTCAATGAAACCTCTGCGGTGATGTCTTCGAACAAGATCGCAAAGGCCCCATCGGGGTGCGGGCGGCCAGTGACGCGGTAGGTTTGCCCGTCTGGCAGCGCCCAATTCGCGGTATAAGTGCCGTTTTTTGCACCCGCTTCGACAGCAGTGAACTCTTCGCGCCAGGAGGTGTAGTTCTTTGGCTCGGGCATCATCCGCAATTCGCGCAAACGGTCCAAGACGGTATCAATTGTCGGGCGTCCACTTAGGAATGTGACCGGTAGCTTGGTCATATCGTGCAAGGCAGGATTGAATGTCGCCAGCTGACGGCCCTTGTCAAAGATTGCCAATCCGATTGAGAGGTCAGCAAAGGTTTTGCCGAGCGTTTGAACAAAGTTTCTGCGGTCCTGTTCAGCCAGAACAAGCGCCGTGGCGTCGTCTGCGAAGTGCAAAAGGTGCTCATCGCGGGCCACAGTTGTGACGTCAAACCACTGTTTTATATCGTTCGATCTTGCGACTCTTTGCTGTTTTTGAAGCTTACCGCCCATATCAGTGTCAAGTTTGAGAAACGGCACATCAATCTGCTGGTTTGCAAGGTTGTTGTAGGCGGTGTTCGACCACGTGATGTCGCCGTTGTTGTCCTGTTGCCAGACCAGTTGCGGCGAAAACTGGCGAATGTCTTGCGTCAATGCCGCGGCACGATGCGTCGCTTGACTGTCGGGCGGGACAAGGGATTCGCGCCCCCCGTACAGTTGAAACCGCATGGTGCCGTGCAGATTGCTGACATCCAATGCGACTGAATTGTCCAGAATGCTTGTCATTCGACCAGACCAACCCGGGCTTTCGGCAAGGGCAGCGCGGAGCTCGGGAAAACCGGTTTCAAGCGCACCCACGAGGTCTGAAATTTCTTGTATATCATGACCCAAAACGTCAAATGCGTCCGGTGTTGCGTCCAAGAGCGTGGCGTCACGAAACAGTACTATAACTTCTTTTTTGGGCGCCGAACTGCGTCTGGCGCGATGCTTTTTGCCAAAACCAAGTATGATTACAATGGCCCACGCGCCCAACATCGCGATCAGCGAAATGCTTGTCAAATCAACGAAGGTCATCTTTTTTGCAGCCCCATTCTGAACATGGCAAGGGACACAATCGCTGATGAAAGTTAAAGCGTTGTTAATCTTGGTTCGATATTCCGCGCTAGAGGTCGAATTTCTGGTTCTCACCCAAAGGTGCGCTGTTCCAATCAGCGTCGTCTAGCAGTGCATTGCGTGGCCAAATGACCTCTACAATGGCCCCGCCCGTGGGATGTCCTGTCCAGCTTGCATGGCCGTGCCGCCTACGATTTGAAAACGCGAGTTTCGCGCCTGAACGTTCAAGCAGGGTCTTGGCAATGAACAACCCTAGCCCCATTCCTTCGTAACCGGGTCTGTTCGCGACGTCCTCGGAAAGGCGGCGGCGGCGCACGTATGGATCACCGATGCGGCCAAGCACGGACTGCGGGAAACCATTTCCATCGTCAGAGATCTGCACGGTGATCTGATCCTGCGTCCATGATAAAGCGACGGTCACTTCGGACTTTGAGAAATCAACAGCGTTCTGGATCAGGTTACGTAGCCCATGGATAATTTCGGGGCGGCGGCTGATGACGGGTTGGTTCAGGCGGGCACCTTCGGCCGGGGCGATTTGGAACGCGACAGATTTGCCGCGATGCAAATGTGGTTCTGCCGCCTCGCGGACGACGGCTTCTACTGGTGCTTTGCGTAGCATCAGGTCATCTTTGCCAGCGCGGCCCATTGACTGGAGAATGTCGCGGCATCTATCCGCTTGCGCGCCAATCAACTGCGCATCTTCCAGCAGTTCTGGGTGGTTTTCCAATTCCTCCATCAACTCACTGCTGACCAATTTTATTGTGGCCAAAGGCGTGCCAAGTTCGTGCGCCGCCGCCGCGATAACGCCGCCCAGATCAGTCAATTTTTGCTCGCGCGAAAGTGCATGCTGGGTGGCAAGCAGTGCCTCACCCATAGCGTGCATTTCGGTGGTAACTTGGCGGGCGTAAAGCGACAGAAATACAAGACTGATAAGGACTGCGGCCCAAAACCCGAACTGGAACAAGGCGGGAAGCAACAGCACCACGCCGTCAGCATCAGTGATAGGTAAAGAATAGCGACTGATGGCTGTGGTGATGGTGACTGCCGTTAAGCCCAGAAAGACCGTATTGATAAGGCGTAGAACTGTTGCTGCAATTGTGACCGGTGCAAGAAGAAGCATTGCAAAGGGATTGTTCAGCCCACCGGTCAGAAACAACAGCAATCCAAGCTGCGCGAGATCAAATACCAGCCATAGTGTGGCTTCGGTTTCAGAGAGGCGCTTGTTCTCGGGATAAACATAGATTGAAACGAGATTGGCAATCACCGAAACCATGATCACAAGCGTGGCCAGCCCGACCTCCAGCTGCAAATCAAGTACTTGAACGGCAACAAAGATCGCGGCTATCTGCCCTACAATCGCAAACCAACGCAGCGCAACAAGCGTCCGCATGCGGACCCAATTGCTGCGTTGTTGATCTTTGAACAGCTGAAAACCAGTGGCAGGCATGGTTTGTGATCGACCTTTTTAGGTTATGTTTAAGGTATAGCTAAATATCGCGGGATCAATGCAGTGCTTTGCGGCGGCATTTGTGACCGCACGCCACCGCGTGCGGCTAAGTTGACGCATCTTACAAACGGCCTACCTCCTTACACAGGAATAGCAATGGGTCAGAATATGAATATCGAGGCATTGGATCTGGGCGAAGACAAAAGCCTCTTGTTGGTCGATGACGACGACGCATTTTTGCGCCGTCTTGCGAAAGCGATGGAAAAGCGAGGCTTTGAGGTCGAGATGGCAGAGTCTGTCGCAGCAGGCAAAGCAATCGCGACTGCACGTCCGCCGGCCTATGCGGTAGTAGATTTACGGCTTGAGGACGGAAACGGTCTGGACGTTGTGGAAACACTTCGCGCGCGTAGACCCGAAAGCCGGATTGTGGTTCTGACAGGTTATGGCGCGATTGCGACTGCGGTCGCGGCAGTCAAAATCGGCGCCATTGACTATCTGGCTAAACCTGCTGACGCAAAAGACGTCACTAATGCCCTGCTTGCGCTTAAGGATATGTTGCCGCCGCCGCCAGAAAACCCGATGAGCGCGGACCGCGTGCGTTGGGAACACATTCAGCGCGTCTACGAGCTTTGTGATCGCAACGTGTCGGAAACAGCGCGGCGTTTGTCGATGCATCGCAGGACATTGCAGCGGATATTGGCAAAGCGCAGCCCGCGTTAGACGGCTGCCCGCAACCACGCCTTTAAGATTTTGGCGCGCGGGGACAGTACCCCTTTGGGATGAACGACGAAATAGCCAAGGCCTTCGGGCTGAAGCTGCATCAACGTGACCAGCTTGCCTGACTTGATTTCATCTGCAACCAACGCGCTGGACACGACGCTTAGGCATTTGCCCGAGCGTACAGCGGACATCACCATGCCAAAGGTTGCGACTTCGTTGATCGGGCTTTGGTCTAAATCCAGTCCCGATTCCATGACCCACCTGCGGGCCTCTTGGTGCACAGTTTCGAATAACCACGGCAAACCGTTGAGGTCAGCAAAGGATGTGACTTTCCGTCCTGCAACCAATTCAGGCGCCGCGACGACGGTAAAGTCAGCCTTCAAAAGAGGTGTGGCGGTAAGGCCGGACCATTCACCAAGACCATAGCGCACCGCCAA
>Ga0075469_10001432_pt1 | contig 10828 bp, 23 predicted proteins | sample DEB08_DNA_13_FD_77577 | JGI IMG/M metagenome (GOLD analysis project Ga0075469, IMG submission 77577) | Aqueous microbial communities from the Delaware River and Bay under freshwater to marine salinity gradient to study organic matter... | ecosystem: Environmental > Aquatic > Marine > Coastal ...
TCAGCCAGCCAGCCAGGACACACACACGTCATCAGCGACATCACAGACAACGTGGCAGCAAGCACAGGCGTTCTCACTGGTGGCGTTTTATCCACTGGAGCTGGTGCAACTGAGTATTCAATCTCAGACGGCACAGGCATCATCGTAGACGAGACAGGCGCAATTACTAACGTATCATGGAGCGGCAAGAGTAACATCACACCGACGAACCTGGCGACAAGTTTGCTGACATGGGTCAGCATCAACTCGGCAGGCAACGTGGTAGAGATGACCAGCCCATGCTCACCAAGTTCTCGACGCTCTGAGATTTGTCTTGGCGTCATTGTCCACGTTGACAAGGCGACAGTGGACAACGTCAACAATGAGCAAGTTGTGGCGTTCAATCCTCACAGCAGCGTGTATGACCTAGCCGACGCTCTAGGCTTCATCAACGTCAGCGGCAATGTGTTCTCAGCTAATGGCGCCAACTTGAATTTAAACAAGGCTGTTGGCGAGATATTTGCCACAGGCAGTAACTACGATACATCCGCAACAAACCCACACATCAAGACGCTGGCCGTGTTGTCTGCGCTTACGTTCCAGTATCGCTTCAGTGATGGCAGCAACGGGGTTACAGGCATTGCCATTGACCCAGACAACCTAGATGATGGAATTGGAGGCACAACCGCTGTCGGTAATAACCGGTGGTCAGTCCAGCGAATTTATTCTTTCGTATCCAACAACGTCAAAATCCAGCGCGGAGTTGAGGACTTTGTGGGTAAAGAGGAGGCTATTGCTGGCATATCTTCTGAGGCATACGTCACCGAACCAAGTATTGCGGCCAATGGTCTTCTCAGAGGTTGGCTTGTATTAAAGAAGGGCACAACCGATTTATCAGACACCACCCAGGCACAGTTCATCTCAGCAGGCAAGCTTGGTGAAGTTGGCGGTGGCGGTGGCGGTGGCGGTGGCGCATCGGAGTTTCTCGACTCAGCTTTCCGCATCCAAGACGATGGCGACATCACCAAGGAAGCAGCATTCGAACTGAGTGGATTAACCACAGCAACCACCCGCACCATCACGCTGCCAGACAAAGACGGCACGCTGGCAATGACGAGCGACATCACGGGCGGTGGCTTAACGCAAGTCACAGGCACAGATGCAGACACCACAATGGCAGTGGGTAATAATTACGTTGTCGATATGTCAGCATGGGCTACAGCAGATAGAATTTACAGACTACCAACAACGGCAGCGACTGGCGAACAGGTTGGCATCACGATTGCCGACGGCAATGCAACCTACAAGCTCGACATGCGAACCACACTCGGCAGCAACGACACGATCAATGGGGTTGACTATGACTCAGCCGACTGGAGCAGCCTTTTTCAAGCAGGCGAAACCGTTGTCTTTGAGTGCGTCACAGCAAACACAGACTGGATCGTTGTCAATGATGGCAGGATTCCATGCACTGCACGCATCCACCGCGATGACACGGCAGGGGTGCAGACGTTGAATACAGCAACCTTCACCAAAATTGAATTTACCGAGGAAACATTCAACCAAGGGCTAGACGTAGATATTGCAACAAACTACCGTATCACCACAAGGCGTGGTGGTGTTTATGAAGTGTATGGCGTTTGGCACATGACTGGGGCTATTACACAAAACCTAACTATGTTTTCGTGTCTGTATCTTGACGGTTCGCGATACAACACGGCATGGCACAGATCTAATAGTTCTACTGGCGATAAAAATTCAATACCAGTCGCGGACACGTTTGACGTTACTGCTGGACAATACTTTGAGTTGTTCGGCTACCAGGCCTCTGGGGCTAACAGGGATACCCAAGCGAATGCTGTCGCACCTAACTACTTAACTGTAAAAGAAATTATCTAATCATGGCATATCAAACAAATACCGCTGCAATACTGGCAGCCGCAGGATACGATGCAACGTCTGACTTCGAGGCACGCTCAGAGGGTGGCGTTTTAACGATCACATGGAATCACTCCGACCCGCAACCAACAGAGGCACAGGTGGCAGCATGGGGCGATGACTCGCAAGCGTTGCCGAGTGGTAAGACGTTCACTCAGTCACAAGAGCCAGAGCATTACGAGACAAGCACTGGCATCAAGATGGCGACAGACCTGCAATCACAGGCAGCATTCTCCAACATGATGACACTGCTCAATGAAGCTGGCATGGCAGACGATGAAATGGTTATGATTAAGGACTGCTTTGGAGCAAGCCACGCAATGACACTCGCTGACTTCCGCACACAGGCGGTGGCATATGGTCTACACTGCTATACCTTGTTCCACAGCTAAACGATGAACGACGAGCGCGCAATCTACTGGCTGGCATTGGGCATTGTGGCCACGTATGCGATACTTTACTTGATGACAAAATGAGCTTACCTAGTCCAGAACTCCACACCTACTTTGATGAAGAAGCTGGCGAGCGGCTTTATTATTCATGCGAGCAGATGGCGTTTGACATTGATGGAGATGTGCTGGTGGTAGTGCCTCCACTTTTTCTCAGTGACGGTCTGTCAATTCCTCGCTGGGCGCGTTCTCTATTCTCAAAGAATCCCTCTTGGATTGGGGCTGGCATAGCCCACGACTACACCTACCGCATCCTGCCACACAAGATGACACGCAAGCAGGCAGATGTGCTATTTCTTAAACTCATGAAGGGCTACGGTGTGGGCTGGTGGACTAGACGCGCCATCTATCGTGCTGTGAGACTAGGAGCCAAGAAGAACTGGAGAGCTAGATTTCCACAGTTTGCAACCACGAACCACCATGATTAAGTTTCTTATCATCACGCTGGCAACGCTCACACTCGCATCATGCGCCGGCACTAGCCTGCGTTACTATGGCAGATTCCTTGACATTGTCATCATCCCCAAAGCAATCCCAGTCCACCCAGCTAAATGAAGCGCATCGTCATAGACCCAGGCCACGGCGACACCGACAGCGGTGCAGTCAGCATTGATGGTTTGCGTGAGAGCGACGTGGTGCTGTCCATCGCTTACAAGGTGCGCGACATACTCAAGCACAGCTTTGATGTGTTCATGACCAGAGACTCCGACACATTCGTTTCACTCAACTACCGCAGCAACTACGCCAACAACCTGGGCGACGTTGCTGCATTTATATCAATTCATTGCAACAGTGCCAGCAGCACCAGCGCGACAGGCTGGGAGATCTTCACCAGCAAGGGTAAAACCGAAGCGGACAAGCTGGCTGCCAGCATCGGCAAACGATACTCCGCCAGGTTCACAATCCCAGCACGCGGATTGAAAGAGGCAAATTTCAGCGTGTTACAACACACCAACATGCCTGCAGTTCTCGTCGAGTGCTGTTTTCTCAGCAACGCAGAGGAGGCACAGTGGATCTCCAGTGACGAGATACAACAGCAACATGCGGAGGCGATCGCCGATGGAATCATTGACCACTTCGGGCTAGACAATAAGACAGCGTTGACGCTAGAGCAGAGAGTTGATAGACTAGAAAAGCATTTGAATTTATGATTGATTATCTGACCTTACTCATCGTCATGCTTGGCTCATCCACTGTGGTGCTGTCAATCTTTGTTGCCGTTAAATTCAAGCAACAAGCAAAGAACCTCAAAAACGGCAGCAAGAGTCTCAGCAAGGCCCTGATGTGGCAGTTAATCGGTGAGGCATTGCTAGGTGCGGGAACGCTTGCTTTTGCTATGCTGGCATATCTTAACATGCTTCCAAACGTGCCAGTCGCAGTGCAGTCGGCAATGCGCCTGTTCATTTTCTCAGCTAGTGGGCTGACCACTATCCATCTTTATCTGACCACAACCCGCCTCAACAAATAGCCATGTTTGAACCGTCCATTCTGGTTGAATATGGGGTGGCGGGTTTCGCTATTGGCTGCATCGTGGGTGTGTGCCGGTGGTTCCTCGCTGCGCTTGATAAGAAAGACAAACTTATCGGAACAATCGTTGGCAAGCATGAGGATCAGAGAGAGAAGGAAAGCGAGCGGCATGACAAGAGTTTCAATCGGCTCAGTGATGCAATCAACGATCTCACTGTCGAGATAGCACGCAAAAAAGACTGAGCCAACACCGCCTCGACCGCCTCCTATTTCTAGGGGGCTTTTTTGTGCGTGAAAATAAATGAAGTTTTTTATTTACTATTAAAAGAAATAGATTAATTTGTATTTAACAAGCTGAGGAGGCCACCGCTCCCCGACCTGGAAGTCATAAAACTCCGAGCGATCAAGCCGGCTTGTTACAAACCAAAAAACAAACACAATGAATAGAAAAAAAATAATCAAAAGTATCAGCCAAGGCCACACTGTAAGGCTGCCACAATTCAGCGGCAACAAGTTTGCAGCCCTTGACCCCTGGGATAAAGAAAAAATCAGGCTCGCTTGGCGCGGCCGCTTTGGCCTTCTTTATGGCGAGCTATTATCTGAAGAAGACTGCGAGAAGGCAGTGCTTCAGAATAACCTTAAACTTCCCAACTAAAAACAAACACAATGAAAGATACAACATACAACGGCTGGACAAATTACGCCACATGGCGGGTCAACTTAGAATTATTTGACTCATGGGAAATAGAAACAACGCCTGGAGAATGTAAACATTTAGCCTTAGAAATTATATTTCCAGATGATGAGGCCGAAAGCTTCGCAATAAGCTACGCACTTTCATTCCTCAGCGATGTTAACTGGTATGAGATAAGCGAATCAATTAACGAAAGGGTAGCACAATGAAAAACTTAATTACCGACCTGCTGGCACTATGCTTAATGCTCACTGCATGGGTGGCTCTTTATGTCATCCTTGTACCACTACAAAACTAAACAACACAATGAACACCAAGAAACTAACTAAGGCCGAGATAAAAGAAGAGGTCACCGCCATCTTAAACACCATCATTGCAGACATGGCAAATCACTCTCACAATATTACCGAGAATGAAATCTATTCAGAATCAGGTGACGAGTTTATTCCACTAAGTAAAAGCGCAAGAATCATAGCGCTTCAAGCGATGACTAATTCTGACTTCCTTATTCGCAAACTATGCAAACTCTCAGCAAACATATAAACCAAATGAAAAACAAAAATAAAACAACAACAATCCTGGCGGCCCTAAGCTACCTAATTGACAGGCAAGGGCTAACGCCGGAGCAAATCAACGAGCTAATATTAACAACAATAGAAGAACAATAAAATGGAACTACTAATAATAGCGCTATTCCTTTTGGGTAGCATACTCGCAGTCATGGCACTATTTATGCCTTACTTTGTATTTAAGATACACCAGAATGCACAAGAGCAAGTAGAGCTCTTAAAGACCAACCTACAGGCACAGAATAACATTATTCAAATCCTCTGGGACACACAACAGCAAAGCAAATAGTCATGAACGTAGAGACAACAATTTACGACGACAACGACAACCCAATTCAGATCAATGGCTATCTCATCAAGGGGCAGCGCGGGATAAGGGATTGGTATGGGAACCTGGAGACACCAGACGATCCAGATGAAATCGAAATCCACTCAGCCACTGACATCAATGATGAAGAGATCGAACTCACAGACGCTCAACTCAAACACGCAGAAGAGCAGCTATGGGACAACGCAAGCATGAACCAATAATAATATGGAACCAAAAGAAACACCGATAGACGCAATGGTAGCAGGATTAAACCTGCTCTATGATGCAATGAAAGGCGCACCAGACAACACGCCACAAGATGGCAGGGTGTGCGACTGTGAAGACGCACCGTGCTGCGGATGCTACAACACGCCAACAAACTAAACAATATGAAAGCAATTAAAATGATCGAACACGGCCTTAGCCCGCGCTGTGTGCTTGTCCTGGAGATGCTAACTAAAGGCAACCAGACAGCCACGGCAATGGCTTGCGATATCTTGTCAAAGGTGTCTATCACGGACATCTCAAACAAGTTATTCAGCAAGGGGCTTATTACCCGCAGGAGAAGCAAGAAAGACCGCCGCCAAGTTATCTTGAGCATTACAGAAAAAGGAAAAAGCATACTATAAAAACACCATGAAACAAAAACAAACACAAGCACAGCGAATCTTGCGCCACCTCGAGGCAGGCCGCAAGTTGACCCCGATTGATGCGCTTAATAGATACGGCTGCATGAGGCTGGCCGCTAGAATCTCAGACCTTAAAAAAGAGGGCTGGGACATAAGAAAAAAGATGATCGACAAGAATGGAAAACAATACGCGCAATACTGGCTATGTTCCTGTTCATAATCATTACAAGCTTGATCGTGCTGGGTGTTATTACTCAGGTAATTATTCACATTTGTAATTTACAAAACCAGGCAAACCTTATAAGAATGAAAAGAGAAACCGAGAAACAAAAACAAAACCAAACCAAATAGAAATAACACAATGAGTAAACCAATACCACAAGGAACACCCGTAGAAGGTGACATGACAGCGGCCTTAGACAGCCGGTTCTTAAATGCAATCGTATTACAGGGAGCATTAGAAAAGACCGAGAAAGATTCTTTACCCGTCACCATTGACAGGGTGGAATACCACGAGCTCTTAACTTACGAGAACGGGAGCAAAGACAAACAATGCTACCTGCTTTACTTTGTAGGCAGCGACAAGCCGCTAAAGCTGGCTAAGACAAACATCAAGCGCATCATTGCTTCCTGTGGGTCTATAGGTAAAGGCTGGCACGGCAAAGGCATCGAGCTATGTCTTGAGAATGACAGGCGGCCAGACCTTGGAGGCAAGCAAGGGCCATGTGTAAGGGTGAAGCGCAACATTCCACAAGCAAAATTTGGGTAACATGAACACATTAGAAATACTACCTAGCCAATACCATAGCGAGCTGACCCTTAACAGGGAAAATATCTTTGGCTCTGACTCCTGGCTAAGCAAGTCATCAGTCTATGAGCTCTACCAATCGAGCCTCTACAAGTGGCGTTACTTCCCAAGGGAGTTCAAACCTTCGACAGCAATGGCTTGGGGTTCGCTTGTGGACACGATTATAACGGCACCAGAGGACTTGCAGACAGAGTTTGCCATTAACCCGTTCGACAGCTTTAGAAGCAAGGAGGCGCGAGAATGGAAGGCAGAACAGGAGGCTAACCATAAGACAATCATCAATACCGAGCTATTCGAGGAGGCACACAAGGCGGTTAAGGTATTAACTGGCACGCATAAATACGCGGCTAAGATGATTGAAAAGAGCAAGCGGCAGGTGATGTTGCTTAATAAGATGGAACACCCAAGCGTAGAAAAGAAGGTGCAAGTGAAGGGGTTAGTTGATTTAGCCCCCGAGGGCGAACCATTCCTAATGGACTTAAAAACGACAGCTGACTTTTCAGCCGGGGGCTTCGAGAAAACCCAGGCTAAATTTGGCTATAATGTTCAAGCAGGCTTGTATCTTAACCTCTGGAATAGTTTGCACCCCGATGATCAGCGTGACCGCTTCCAGATCGTTTGGCAGCAGTCAGTAGCGCCTTACGAGGTGGCGGTAACAGAGATGCCAGCGACAGACATTCAAGCAGGCGCTGATATGTTCTCACACCTCTTAGGCAAGCTTGTAAGGGCGGCAGACAAGAACTGGTGGCCGATGAAGTATGAGAAGCCTGTGCTCTTAGGGCGAGCCATGTTTGGGCAGCATATGGACGAGGAGGAGCTAGAAGGGTTAACTGAAGCAATATAAAAAATCTGGTATTGCGGCGGGGCCTTTTCATTGCCCTGGTTAGTTTCATCGCCAGCTCCATAATCGCATAAAAGTGGAGCAACTTTCTAAAAACAAAAGGTGCCACGGGGCAGCCTCCTACCACGATCAAGCGGAGGCAATTATAATAAAATACACATGAGCGACATAACAAAAGAAGGCACAATTATTGCCATTGACGACATCATCACATTCGATAGCGGCTTCACCAAACGAGAGTTTGTGATCAAAACTACTGACGATGGTGACTATCCGCAGGACATTAAGTTTGAGCTGGTAAAGGATAAATGCCAACTGATTGACCAATACAAGATTGGCGACAAGATCACGGTTCACCTTAATATTAGAGGCCGAGAGTGGAATGAGAAATACTTTGTGAACTTGGTAGCTTGGAAGCTAGAAGGCCAAGGGACGGCAGCGGTTCCAATGCAAGGGCCGCCAGCGGCAAGCGCAGAGGTAGAAGACGAAATTCCATTCTAATAAAAATGAAGGCTTTCATCTACGGACACCCAAAGCCTCAACCCCGTCCCCGTGCATTTGCGCGGGGCGGCAGGGCTGGGATATATAACCCGAGCAACGCTGACGCCTGGAAGGCAGACATTGCCCACGGCTTGGTTGAGCATGCTAATAAGGATTTAAGAAACCCGTTTTTTCTCAGGCTCGACTTTTACCTGCCGAGGCCGAAGTCACATTACAGGACGGGAAAATACTCGCACATACTGAAGGACACTGCGCCATTCCAGCATATTAGCACGCCGGATATTGATAACCTTACCAAAGCAGTCATGGACGCCATTACGGTGCTTAATATCTGGAAGGACGACAGCCAAGTCATGTCGGTTCACGCCTGCAAGAGTTGGAGTGAATCACCCGAGGGCGCCGGCGTTGATATAACAATTAAGGGGCTAGAAATAGAATGAGGGAGTTAAATTTGTATAACTACAGGGCAAGGTGCAAATCTGTCTACGATGGTGACACGGTCACGCTCGATATTGACTTAGGTTTTGGCGTTTGGATGCTACACCAGAAGGTGAGGCTGTTTGGCATTAATACGCCAGAGATACGCGGCACAGAGCGAGCCCTTGGCTTAGTATCAGCCGCCAGGCTACGTGAGCTCATAGATGGCAAGGAGATAGCCCTATTGAGCCACAAGGACAAGACAGGCAAATACGGGCGCTGGCTTGGCACTATTTACATTGATGATATTAATATTAACCAGCTATTGCTCGATGAGGGGCTAGCTAAACCTTATGAATAAAAATAGAATGAAACAAAAAAATGAATTGGATTAACATACATACAGAAACACTACGAGCGCCCGAGTTTATAGGCGCAGAACCAATCGAGAGGGCAACCTGGCTCTGCTTGCTTGGTTACTGCGTGGCGCAGGAAAATGGCGGCTTAATAATGGGCTGTAATGAGTGGAAAGATAGGCAATGGCAGCAGCTTTGCGGGGTGACTTTGGCAGAGGTAAAAACACCCTCGAGGCTGTATAATTTCACAGGCAAAAATGCCTCAAGTTTAACGGTTAATTTCTACCCTGCGGAACAAGAAGCAAGTTGCCACGCAAGCCGTGTAAATGGCAAAAAAGGCGGTAGACCACCCAAAAAAGCCAATTCGCAACCCGTTGATAATAAACGAGAAAAACCTAGCCATAACCTAGGGGTTAACCTAGACCATAACCTAGACATAACCCTAAAGGAAAGTAAAGGAAAGGAAAGTAAAGGAAAGGAAAGTAAGGTAAAGAAAAGTAATAATAAGGTCGCTGCGCTCCCGTTTTTATCTTATGAATTTTCCCATGCCTGGAATGAATGGCAAACTTACCTGAAACAGAAACGAAAGACACCAACAGAACTGACAACTAAAAAACAAATAAACCAACTGAAAAAACTAAATGAAAAAGACGCAATCGAAACAATCAACAGATCAATCCAGAACGGGTGGCAAGGGCTATTCCCAAGCGATGGAAAAGATAGCAAGCTCACTGGACGCGCTAATAGCGGCAGCTCCAGAGGTGACAGCAGCGCCGGCGAAGGCATCAGTGTTCCCCTCCTCTAAAGCTATGCGCGAACACTTAGCTGAAAGAGGCTTTCCGGGGCGGCACGTGCAGGCACTAGGCGGCATGAATGGCCCAGGGCTTGCCAAGGCCCAAGAGCTCGAGCAGAGAGCCACGGGCAGGGATTGTATGCTTATCCTCTGCGGAGACCGAGGCCCAGGCAAGACGCAGATAGCGACATACTGGGCGGGTAAGGTTAAAAACTCGCGCTATTTCCGAGCTCATGACCTAATGCGAGCCATTAGGGGCGAGTTTAGCGATGACAAGCGAGACGCGGCTAAGGCTAAGGAAACAATGGCAAACGCCAAGCACTGCGCGTTCCTTGTGCTAGACGAGTATTCCGAGCTTGCAGGCAGCGAGTATGACAAGCGGACGCTGACGAACCTGCTGGATCACCGCTATGGCGAACAGCTCTCAACGATCATCATCACAAACACTCCAATCGAGCAAGCGCCCGCTGAGGTAGGCAGGAGCGCGTGGAGTAGGTTCGAGGAGACGGGCGGCATCGTTCATTGCAACTGGGCAAGTTACAGGGCTGGAAAGGGGGCAAAATCATGAACGGCAGAGGCTTAACACCACTCGTAAATGATATTTCGCAAATAAGGGCGATTATACGCGCCGTGGCATCGATCTGGGGTATAGAGTCCAAATTGATATTAGGACGCACTAGAAGGCAACCTCATGCGTTTGCGAGGCAATTATGCATGGCACTCGCATACCAAGAAACATGTTTGAGCTTAAACCAGGTTGGAGAGTGTTTCGATAACCGAGATCACGGGACTGTCATTCATGCCATCAAGGCGGTAGATGAGGCGCGTAAATATCCGCATATTGCGCCGCTCATTGACAGGGTAATGGAAGAAATAAAAGATATGAAACTAAGAAAGGAAACAAATGAATGAGCTGGCTTTATTCGCAGGCGCTGGTGGAGGAATACTCGGAGGGAAGCTTCTCGGATGGCGAACCATCTGTGCAGTCGAGTGGGAAGCATACCCAGCTAGTGTTCTCATCAGCAGACAGAACGAAGGAATTCTCCCGCCGTTCCCTGTCTGGAATGACGTGCAAAC
>Ga0075469_10001436_pt1 | contig 10808 bp, 9 predicted proteins | sample DEB08_DNA_13_FD_77577 | JGI IMG/M metagenome (GOLD analysis project Ga0075469, IMG submission 77577) | Aqueous microbial communities from the Delaware River and Bay under freshwater to marine salinity gradient to study organic matter... | ecosystem: Environmental > Aquatic > Marine > Coastal ...
GGCACAACGTCACAATCACGATTGCGTAAGTTTTACAAGCGGTTTGGGTTTATTGATAACAAAGGCAGAAACAAGAATTATGAATTTCGCAGTCTAATGATACGTTACCCACAAGGAAGTACAACATGAAAATCAATGATATTTTAACAGAAGCACAGAAAACCAAAACAAGACTTGATCCCCGCTGCCAAGACGGATATAAAATCGCTAAGCGAGCCGGAGTTGCGTTATCAGATAAATTTATGGGTGAAGATGCTAGTGATGTCAGCGGCACTGATTTCTCGGGTCAGCAAACTTTATTATCGAATCCACAATTCACTCTTGTTATTGATACGCCTGGAGAATTAGATTGGAGTAAGATCGGTCAGCATTTTCCTACATTAAATCAACAACCGCCAGAGGAATTTGGACAGAGCGAAAGTGACATGATGATAACACTTTCCAATCAGGAAGAAGTTGACAAGCTAACAGCGATATTGACAAGAGCAAATGTGCCATTCAAAGATATTAGTGGACAGGCGTTACATCCAGAAGTACATACTGAAGCTGAAGAACAACCAATGGCACAAGCTCCTCAACCACAAGAAGAGATAATGCCAATAGACGCTAACGCAATATTAAATTTTGTTAACGACATGGAAAGCAAGCAACAATTTACTCCAGAATATGCTGACCAGATTCGCAATGCGATATCATCATTGGGCGCTGCTAGAAAAACACTATCGCCACATGTCCTATTACAGCTAATGACAATGTTAACTCAAGGAAGATAATATGAGACTACACGAATTACTCAGTGAAGCAGGAACAGCGCGGCAGCAATCTATGGCTCGTGGTATATACAACGCATTCAGAAATAATGGATTTAGCGATGCTCAAGCTAGAGCATTTACTGCTGAGGTAGGCAGAGAAAATTCAATGAACGCTGATTTAATTTATGGCACACACAGTGATCCAGCAAATAACGCACAAAATGTGGGAATGATTAGTTGGCAGGGGGATCGCAAACCCGAGCTTATGAACTTTTTAGGAAACGCTGGCGTATTAGACGATACTGGTAATATGATACCAGGGCAGGCAACACTAGACGCACAGGCTGGATTTGTTCGCAGCGAAATTGAAAATAATCCGTCATATGCCGACACAAAGAATGAATTCTTGAATAATCCTAATATTGATGATGCTACTGCCACTAATGTATTGGGCAACGACTATATCAGATGGAGACTAAATGATCCACAATACAGATCCGCCGGATTAAAAAACAGAAGCGACTTTGCCAATATTCTTGATACATCACTAAAGGCGGAGCCATTCGACCCATCTGGTTCACCAATGCCGAACAACACACAGTATGCTAGTCTCACTGGACCAAGCAACACAATGACCGATTTTAGTACACAGGCTGGCGCGTTAGATCCTAAGCCAGCATCCTTTACTCCGTCACCAACCGTCGCACCAATCACCAAGCCTCCATTATTCACTGCTCCTACTACCGCGATTGACCGCAGTACCGCTAGTATCGGAACATTGGGAAAAGTAGGCACAAGTAATTTCAATATGAAACAAGGCTCCAGTGGCCCAAATGTAACAAATTTACAACAGGGGCTGACATCGCTGGGCTATGATATTGGTAGTACAGGAGCCGATGGCAGATATGGTAAAAATACCGCAGCAGCAGTAAAACAATTTCAGAGCGACTTTGGATTACAGCAGGATGCGATAGCAGGCAATCAAACAATCGGAGCGATGAAGAATATCTTTACGTCCCAGGCGACAACAACGCCAGTTACTCCTGCCACGCCGAGTACCCCGACAGCAGGTGCGTTAGATACTCCAAGTGTCACGACATCGCCGACAATAGCAAAAGCAGGCGCATTGGCATCTACTCCTCCATCATACAGTGGACCAGGGTCATCTGTAGCAACAGGCGGCACAGCGCCAGCGACAATCGCCCCAAAGGCTGGTGCATTAGCGTCTACTCCTCCGACAATACCCACGAAAAGATTTGATACTAAAGGAGCAACACCCATGACTACTCCGCCCGTATCTACTCCGACTACTCCGCCAGTAGCAGCACCAAAACCAGTTACTCCGCCAGTAGCAGCACCAAAACCAGTTACTCCGCCAGTAGCAGCACCAAAACCAGTTACTCCGGCAGCACCAAAACCAGTTACTCCGGCAGCACCAGTAGCAGCACCAAAACCAGTTACTCCGGTTACTCCTCCGGCATCTGCTCCAATGGGTCCAGTATTGAATGATCCGGCATTATCTTCTCCAGCGCCATCGCCTACTTTAGCGAGAGCAACGCCAAAAGATAAACCAAATCTTATCGCCGCGTTGCCATCAGTGACGAAGAAGGCATAAATATCACTATGAAGATAACTGATATCATAAATGAAGATGGGCGTATTGTAAAAGGCGTTAACACCACGGTAGATGTTAAGCCTGGCGAAACAGAACGTCAAGCCAAAAAGTTCTTTGGTGGCAATGGCAAACCCAAGCCACTTGGTGTTCCCGGTGCTAGTCCAAATACGGCATTTAATCTAGGCATGACGAATGAAAGTGTTAACATTGATAACAAAGACGGCAGAGGCGCAACACCTAATAACGCCCAGGTAGACTACTTTGGTATGCGTGTTAAGATGAAGCCCAGTACATTTATTGCGTTGGCATCTAAACTAGGCAGAGAACCAAAAGACGAAATGATTGACTATATTAAAAATGGTGGATCTATTGCTAGTCCGTTTCTATCTATTAAAGTTGATGGAACAGATGAACCAGCACAAGTTACTGGACATGAAGGACGCAATCGTATGTTGGCTATTATGAAAGCATTCGGTGATGAGTCGGTTGAAGTACATTTATTTTTCAATAGCAACAGTGTTAATCGTGCGAGACACTTGACACCCGAGATAGAATCGTTTATAAAGAAGCATCTGATTAGCCAGGATGACGTGGTAGTTAACGGACCATTATGGGAGAACAAGCTATGAAGATTAACGAAATAGCAGAAAATATCAGCTACACAAGCAAGCGCATTCATGATATTGAACGTGAAAAGAATGTCGAGCCTGGTACTCCTGAATGGTTTAAGTTGTGGTTTAGTTTACCATACTTGAAAGAATCATTAAATGAAGAAGTAGAAGTATCACTATATGGCGATGCTGAAAAAGGCTATACACTATCTAAGATTGAAGTATCAGGCGATGAGCGTAATGCTGGTCAGGGTACTCAAGCAATGCAAGACATTGTTGATAGAATGGATAGGGAAGGCGCAGTTATTGCGCTAACACCAGATGACGCATTCGGTGGAAACAAGAATAGATTAATCAAGTTTTACAAGCGTTTTGGTTTTGTACCAAACAAAGGTCGCAACAAAGACTTCCGCTTTAGAGAAACAATGATCCGCTACCCACAAACGAACGAAGGCATCAACGAAGGTTATAAGCTACAGTTAGAGCGTGACACTGATATGATGGTGTTAAACATTACTGATACAGTAACTGGCAAACGTACTGAGGTTCGTGGCAAAGCAGGATACGAAACTAACGGATATGACGCAGATGACAAGCTACATAAGTTACTAGATAAGATTAGCAAGAGTGCTAATATCAGTGAACTAATGAATGGTGAAGTTGTTGGCATTAATCCAAAACACCCCAAGGGCGCAAGTGCTAACGCCGCAGCAACTACAGCATTTAACGAAGCATTTGACAATCCATATAAGTTTAAAGTCACTGAAAACAATAATAACAGATGGCAAGCGCAAGCAGTAACAGATAATAACATAATTATTTCTTTCCTAGCAACAAATGTTGACACTGGCTGGGGTATAGATTTTAAAACAGCAAATGCAGACACTCCCAATAACACCACATACGACTTAACAGGCAAAGGCGACGGACAACGCACAATGACTACAGTGCTTGCAATGCTAAAGAAGTTTATCCAAGATCACTCACCAAAAGAGATTTACTTTGATGCCGCTAAAGATGCTGGCAACAGTAGAACAAACTTGTATCAAAAAATAGTACAGCGTTTTGCAGGTGGTTTAGGATATACAGTTGATGTACAAGATGCTGGCAACAGAGATGACTTTACACTGGTCAAAAAAGTACAAGAAGCAACAGTTACAGAAGCATTGGACAATCCCTATCCATTCAAATTAAGTGGCCCAAATACGGACAACACCTATTTTGCAAAAGCGCAAACACCAAACGGCGAGTTAGTTATGGAGTTTGATGGTGGATATGATGACTTTAGTATTGATTTTGCAATTGGAAATGAAATGGGCAAAACAGATGCTGGCGACCAGTTTAGAGTATTTGCTACTGTAGTTGCAATGATGAATAAGTGGATCAGTGTAGTAGGCATTGAACATGTAGAAGCTTTTGATTTTGCTGCTAATAAAGAAGAACATGCTAGTGACGGCAGAGCAAGACTGTATTCGAGATTTGCTAAAAAACTTGCTAGTCAGCTAGGCTGGAGTTTACAGCAAAGTAGTACAGGCAACGACACTACCGAATTCTTTAACTTGGTAAATCCTAAACCAGTAGAGCGCCCAGCTGGTTATTTTGACGCACTAGACGACGGCAAACTAGGACCAAATGGTGAGATACCTGCGGAGTATAATGAAAGTGTAGCGGAAGCAACAACCAACGCAATGCCGAGATGGAAAAGAGTTGGCAATGACGGAGAGATGGAGATTGCCTTTCCTACTCGTAAATTTCGTATTGAAAAGTTTTATGATACGAATATGAAAACTGGCGACATCGGTCACAAAGGCGCATGGTTAGTGTTTGAATGGGATCCACAAAGTGAAAATTGGGAATGGCACGAGACATATAGTCCTAAATGGTATGCCAAAGAACAAGTCATGAAAATGAGCGCATGGGATAATAATGGCAAGAAGGTCGTTGATTACTCTGACGCATCCAAGTCTGAATCAACAGTAGCAGAAGCAGAAGACACACTAACGCTACCAAAGATTAGTGTGGGCGACGAAGTGATGGTTGGTAAGTTTAAGAACCGTAAAGCAGAAGTCAAAGGCTTTAGCAAAGATGACCATAATCAACCAGTATTGAAGACTACCAAAGGCGATCAGAAATTATTCAAACCACGTCTTAGTAAGTTGATGAAGGAATTATAATGTTCAGTAAGAAATGCAAATCACATCTGGAAGATGTAAATATGTCACGGTGGCAACATTTTAAGTTTGCCTTTGGGTTCCTAGTCGAACTTAAAAAAGCAGAACTAGCGATACTTGTTCACATGTTTGCTCCTCGTTACTTTGAAACATACGCAAGTGACAAGATCAGAGAACTTGCCAAAATATTGGAGTTAAATAATGACAATAGATAGGGTACATTATATAAAGAAATGTAAAGAGCACGAGGACCGCAGAGCGAGTACTAACGAAAGAAATGCTTACTGGAAACAGTATTGTGAGAACATCAATAATGTACCACAATCAGCAGCAAGATTTGAACACGGCTAAGGACAATGACTATGAAACTATCAGAACTTATCGAAAATAATATTCCAGAACTATCAGAAGCCATCAGTAAAGATGAACTGATTAATAAATTAAATGCTGCGCAAAAACAGCGATTTATTAACAGTATGTTACAATCATTACATGATCTAGTGAGTTCGGACGGTAATCGACAGGGCATTGGCGGCTACGCATTTCAAATTTCTCGTGAGTTTGGATTTAACCCAAAAGAATTAGAGAAAATGTATCGTGATGAATTCTCAGTCACAGAAGATGAAGCAAATGCTAAAGAAATCACACAGATTATGCTAAACAAGTTAGAAGAGTATCTTGATGCGTTGTTTAAGAATCTTGGCATGGACGTTGAGTTCACCAGGCACTTCTTGGACAGAGCGAATGATACACGAAATAAACAACAAATCACGTTAAAAGAGCTTGCTATTTTGTTCAAAGACGCTTATACTAAGTATGGAAAGCAAATCGCACAGATGGGTCCAGATGCCGAGGCTGTTATCAAAGACATGCGCAGTGACGTTAATGTACCGTTTGTGTTAAACTGGGACAATAATAATAAAGAATTGGACTTGGTTGCAAAAACAGTAATGCGTAAGAAAAACTTTCATACGCCAGACACTGAACTACCTATAGGATAAAAGGCACGCACAAATGAGAATAGCTGTACTAATTACGGGACAAGCTAGGCACGTACAGCAGTCAGGATTCTGGAATAGAGAAAAGGTTTTTCCGAAAACCTGTGGTAATCTAAAAGTAGATTATTATGTTTATTTGTGGGACGATGGGTCAGATGATCTTGCCGACCGAATTGTTAACGCATATGATCCAGTAAAGTTTGAAATTGGCAACTACGACGAGGCGTTTCATAGTCATAGACATCAAGTTAGGCAGGCAAACGCTGATGCCACAGACTGGGATCTAACATCCGAGAACATTCGGCATCTGGTATGCTATCAAGGAGAAAATTACGATAACTATGCGTATAATTTTCCAGGTATGTATCTAGCTAGCGCAAGAGGCGCCAGAATGGCTGGTCCACTCAGTGAATATGACATTGTTATCAAGACAAGAACAGACAACATATTTAATAATATCCCAGAACGACAATGGCTACAGTTGTTTAATAATATGTATAAAAACTCAGTGTTTAGCGATAATATCTTTACTCCTTGGTTGAAAATTAAAAATGGTCTGCCGTTTTTCGGAGATTTTTGTTTTATTGGAAAACCAGACCTGATGCATAATTTCTTAAAGAATATGGATAATGAATTAATAAAGTTATCATCTACCGACAAGCATCTATTAAGTGATTTTCTAGTAAATCCAGAAATTCCATTTGAGCATTGGTTATGGAGTCGATACAGTGTGTATAGTAAAACTGATTGGCTATCAATAAGCGTGGTGTGGCCCACGGCATTTGGGTGTACTCTGCTAAGGAAAGATGTTGAATTATACGACAAAGATTACAAATATATCGAAGGATTGTTCCACGAAGAGCAACGCCGCCGAGAACAATAATCGCTAATAACAAATCTTAAATTGAACGATAAATAAGTATATATAACATACCCGGAGAACTCCCATGAGATTAGACAAAATTGAAACTAAAAAAGAAATCACTAGACCATCAGTTGTGAAAATTGCTGAAGGTTATGTAGTATGTGATGTTAACAAAGTACAAGTAAAGGTTTTCGAAGATATTGATGTAGCAAAAAGCTATCTCAAGCGTCATCTGCCTGAACTTAAAGAAGGCAAAACACCAGTGGTTTATACAAGTGAAATCATGGAAGGTGTTCTAGATGATACCGACGATGATGGATGGATGGCAAAGAGTGAGTTGTATAAACTTGCGAAGTATGCTATTGCTCTTCACGGTATGATCAGTGACAATGATAGCTTAGAGCCATGGGTTCAAAGTAAAATCACAAAAGCAAGCGATTATATCGGTAGCGTAAAGCATTATATGGAATACCTAGATGTTAACCCACACGGTATTGATGGCGAAGAAACCGTCGTAGTTGATGACCTGCCAATGGCATTACCAGGCGAGGATACTACTGGTGAAATTTACTGATTTTATAAATCAACTTACTGAAAGTAAAGACTTCGAAACAGAATTGGTTTTCGAAGCTGAGCCTTCTGCGGATAACGAGTCATCGGTTGCTCCGAGAACTATCACTATGTCTCCTGCCGATGTATATCTGATGATTGGTCAGCCATTCCCTCAGGTAGAAGGGCCAGGAGACAGACTTACTCAGCCAGAAGGATGGTTTGAGCCAAGAGTGATGGAGATAGGAGAAGGCGAAGGTCAGGTTCCAGCGGCTACGGCAGCAGCACAACAAAAGTGGATTGATGGCGGTCGTATGCCAGGGTTACTCCTAGACGAAAATGGAGAAGTCAAGCCATATGATACAAATGGCGCATTAGAAAATTTAGCATGGACCGCTGCTGGTGGTATAGTTCAGCAGGCAAGCGCTGTTACCAAAGGCACAGCCAAGGTAGCAGATGATGTTCTGGGTTTTGTCACCAATGGCGCAGTTGAGCCTATTTTTCTACCAGCAACATTAGCATCAAGCAGTATTGATCCAGAAACTGGCAAGCGTGTGTACGATGACATGTGGATGGATGACTTCGAAAGTTTCTTAAAAGATAGAACAGATCAAAAATTCCGAGATAGCGTAGACTCAACAGCTGGAGCAGTGAATAATTTAGGTGATCTGGCATTATTAATGACAGGCATGAGCGGTGCTAATTGGGAAGGCGTCTTTGGCATAATGGCCGAAGAACTGCCCAGTGAAATCGTAGATGTCGCACTTATGACAATGCTATCTCCAATTGCCGGAGCAGCAGCTAGTACTGCGCTAAATGGTATGGAAGCAGGCGGCGCAGCAGCCGCGGAAATTCAAAAAAGTATTGATTCTGCGTATGATGATGGAAGGCTACAACAGCAGCCACAATGGGCAATTGCCCTAGAAGCAGCACGAACACAGTTGACTAATGATGGTGATGGGTTTACCGGTAGCGCAGAAGATTTAGAAAGCGCAGCAGAGAATTTAGCAAGAGAACAAATCACACACAGCGCAATAAGCAACGCATTCTACATGGTGGCTGCGTCAGGTGGCGTTCTGGATACTGTCCAGAATAAGATACTATATGGCAAAAGTCCTATCAGGCCGAGAAATCTTGGCGCGGCATTATTAAAAGCCGTAATATCGCCAGTCACATACACAGGAAAAAAGTTAACCGGTCTTGCTGCTGAAGGTGTGAGTGAAGGGGTGGAACAGTTACTTACCAACTTAGGAGTTATGAACGCAGCTGGAGAAATAACAACAGCGGGCGAAGGTGTATTCAATGCGGCGTATAACGGAATTATAGCTGGCAATGCCGCTGTTGCTACTAGTATGATTGCCGATACAATTGGCACTGGCGATAAGGCACAAAAAGCCGGTAGAGCAATGTACCGACAGTTCTTTATGGGCGGCGAAACAGATGTACAGTCTTTGATTAACATCCTAGAAATGGATCCAAACACTCTAAGACAATATGCGGTGGACGAAAATGGAAAGCTGAGATTAGCCGAGTTGGTAAAAGAACGCGGACTAAAGACAACAGCCGATGTTGATCCAGAAGTACTTGCAAGAATGAATAGTACAGTTGGGTTTTATAGACAAGATGATGTCGAGATTGATGGCGTAAGATACACACTAGAGGATTTAGAAAAAAATAGCAGATCAATAAGATTACTCGAATTGATGGACGATGTTAGTATTGATACCAACGAAAACATGGCTATCGTTAACTTCGAAAATGAAGAAGATTTGAGAGAAACAGCGGCTCTTCTAGGACTTGATAGCGAGGGCGATCTTAATGATGTCATGGCAAGTCTAGAAGATGTTAGAAAATTCGATGCTCGTATTACGGGCAAAAGCAATTTAGAAGCTCCGGTATGGACTGATCTCAACGCAAGACAGCAGCAAGAGTATATCAGCACAGGACAAATTAAATTCATTAATGACGCTGATAGAGGAAACCAGACGTGGTCCAGAGATCAAGTACTTTTTAGCAGCAGACAAAACAATGACAGTATTCCGGACAATATCGCAAATCTCGTAGATAACACAGATGCGTTTCCGACTGCGGATAATACCGGCACTACTCAAGAATTAGCAATGCTACAACAGCAAATAGACTTCAGCATGGGAATGACTCAAGCCAGAAACCAGCTTGAGACTGACCAAAAATCATGGGATGCGAAGTTCAGCGACACGCATAATCCAGATGGTAGTCCTAAAGATCCAGATGGACAGCCACTGGGACCTGATGATAGCATAGATGGTGCCAACGGAGCAAGACCAAGCGAAGATACCCCCGGTGATCCGTATAACTTTACAGGAGCAAGGGCGGCAGTTAGTGCTCAGACAAGAGAACAGCAGATATTAAAAGATAATCTAATTGGTGATCAAGCGTTCTGGGAACATGAGTACGGCGACACTCATAACAAGAGTGGTGTTGCTAAGATCACTCAGCCAGTTGTTGGCAGTGGCAGAGGCGATGGTAATATTGAACTAGATGCCAGAGATAGAGATACAGTCAAAACCGTCACTCCGCCGGTAGTACCAAATAAAGATAGTGCCGTTGCGCTATCAAAACAGCTAATCGCTAGTGGCACTATGTCTGCTCGTGAAGCAGAAGCATATCTGAAAAATCTAAATGCTCAGTATGATGGCATTATTAGTGAAATTCTACCAAATGGTGTTGAAAATATCAATGACGATAATTTATCAGAAGTAGAAGCAGACTTACAACAAGAAGATATCGTAGTTCCGTCACCTGTCCTAAGCGGCAAACCACCTAAAGATTCCACTACTACTTTTAATGGTCAAGAGTACAAATTTCAGGGACAAATGTGGGCGCCGGTTAAAGAAGATGGATCCCTTGGTAGTACAGGACATCAAAATCATGATGCCCTAACGTCACAGTGGCAAGATGAGAATATTGATCCAACCTCACAGGGAACTTTAGTCACTCCGAATAAGGATGGCACAACTAAAGAGAGAACATTAGCTCCTGTCGTGCCAATGCCAGACGGAAGCGTAGATGATGGCGATAATACAGATACCGATACCGGCGACTGGACACCTCCAGCAGCGAATACTCCGCCCGGCGATGAGTCTCCTACAGTATCTACAGACACAGACCAACCAGTCAGTCCAGCGGTTGACGATGAAACTTCTGGTGTAACTGGTAGTGAGGTTGACGGCGAAATTGATAAAACTTCTGCTGATGGACCGCAAGT
>Ga0075469_10001455_pt1 | contig 10750 bp, 6 predicted proteins | sample DEB08_DNA_13_FD_77577 | JGI IMG/M metagenome (GOLD analysis project Ga0075469, IMG submission 77577) | Aqueous microbial communities from the Delaware River and Bay under freshwater to marine salinity gradient to study organic matter... | ecosystem: Environmental > Aquatic > Marine > Coastal ...
TTTAACTTAGCCCCAGCTTGCGGAAGCCTCGCACCCAGCCCTGCCAGGGTTAGTAAGCCTTTATTGCTCTTGGGTGCGAGGCGCAAGTGCATTCAAAGGCCCGCCGGAGAACGTAAGCCTTTAAAGCAGATTAAGAATAGCCCGTCTTCGGCTGCGCCCAACTAAGGGTTCCTGGGGTGGCGCAGGATTGCTTTAAATTTGCCTTTCGGTGTCAGCCTTTGCAGGAGGGCTGGCGCGCCGGGCGGGGTCTTTAGTCTGGGCATTATAGCATTAAGGGCTTAAGAAAGTTAGAGGGGTTACCTGACCTGCGCTATTGGGGGGCGTAGGAGGTGGGCTCCTCTTAGGTGGGCCAGAGTTTCAGTGCTTCGGAGGCGGCATGGCCTTAGAGGATCTGAGCCAGGGAGGAGGTGCTCTTTATTCCTGGGGGTGGGATTTTTAGCTCAGGTTAAAAGTAAAGCCCGCCGGGGGTGTCGGGGGCTGAGGGGGTTACGCGGCTCAGAGTTGTTATAGGGCCCGGAGTGGGTACACACTGGGGCCCGGTTTAACAGCCTCAGGGGTTGGCCAGCACCCTTGTTACGTCTGAGTACAAAGCCTGCCAGGTCTGGGGCTGATGTAAGTCTATGAAGGGTTTGTCGTGTATTTAGGGGTGAGCGTTTAATCCTTTGGGATTAAAGCTGGGTGGAATTGGGTGAAGCTTTGGGCGGGCTTGGTGTGTTCGAGAAGGTGCTCAGGTAATATTGGGTCGGGCGGGTTAGCCCGCAGCTTTATTAGCAGGGGTTGCCCTAGCCCTGCCTAATTGAGGAGCCCCTGTGGGCGGCGCAGGGCTTAGTCTCATCAAGGTGTCTGGCGTACACGAGCAAGTTTGAGGCCTGGCCCATTCTGGGGTTTCTGGTTAGGGGTGCAGGGGGTTAGGGGGTTGGGCTTTGCAGGCCGGGGTTGTTGGTGATAGGTATTTGGGCGGAGCTGATTGGGGGCGCTAAATCCCAGACTACCTGGGTGCCACAGGTTTAGCTTTCGGAGGAGTCAGGCAGGACCCTTGAGTCAGACGGGTCTTTATATCTAAAGGGTGAGGCTTTTGGGCCTCTCGGGGCAGAGAGGGTCGGACCACCCTTAAGCCAGAAGGGGGTGTAAGACAGAAGGACTGGATTAGTTGGGGCTTGCTGACTAAAAGCTAGTGTATTGGCGCCTTCCGGGGGCGGGAGCCTACCTAAGTATACGGGTAGGCGTGGTCAGCCCGGGAGGCTGAGCTTAAGGATCCCGGATTAACATTTTTAAGGGTTTATACTTTATTACCCCCTTTAAGTATAAGTACTGGCAGGCCTACGGCTTTAGGTTTAAGGTTGTAATAAGTCTGTACTGTACTTAAGGGGTGTTTTATTATTAGGCTAAGCCGAGCCTAATTATTTGTGTAGCCTTAGGAATAGCCTTATAGGGCTTAAGGGGGTTTAAGGGCTACGCCTTTTTAATGACGCCCGGCCCCGGGCTGAGTTAGGCGGGGTTTATTTTATGGGGGAAGGTTGCGGGCGTCTTGTGTCTGGTTTCTTTAAAGAGGCAAGAGATCGCGTAGTTTTTATTAAGGGGATCTAGTTTCCATAAGCGAATCAGCTTAAGGGGTCTGGGGTTTATGGCTTGAAGAGCTTATAGGCCAAGCTAGTGGGCGTATTTGGATTGCTGAGGCCTTGTAGTTTAGGGGCCCGGGTTGGCTGTATTTAGTTAAGCCCTCAGCAGAGGCTTAGCCTTTGCCTTGGGCCGAGCCGAGCCCTGAAGGGCTTCGCGACGCGTGAGGTCGAGGTTTGTAGGGGCTTACAAGGTTGACCCTGCCTTCAGTCTGTGCAGGGGGTTAGGGGGATAGAGCACTAGGGCTAGAAAAGGTTAAGGTTATGCTCTGTAAGGGCGGTCTTGTCCGCTCCTGACCTGAGGCTGCGGGGTGTGATCAAGCCCTCTAGCCTTTACAAGACCCTAGGGGGTTTAGAGGCCTGAGCCTTTTAAGATAGAGAGGCTGAGCCCAGCCCGGGCTAACTAGGCCTGTGGGCGTGCTTAAGGGTCTGAGGGTTACACCGTTTAGGTAAGGCCCAGCTAAAAAGCTTGTTCGAAGAGGGTTCAGTTGAGGTACGGCAAGCTCTGGTGGGCGCTTGGGCGGAAGGAGGTGTTCAATTAGGGGTAATTTATAAAAAACAACTAAGTTTAATCCGGGTGGGAGGTGTGAAGTTATGAGGGGCTTAGAAAGATTTGTGTTTAATCTTTTGCTCAACTAAGTGATAATTTGGCTTTAGGGGTTTAAGCCAAATACACAATGTTCTTATTTAGGCTGAGTGCCCCTAAACTCCGTAGTTAGGTCCTAAGGCTACGCTTAGAGTGGGGGCTGAGTTTAGGGCGTATTGTTAGGTTAAATAGGGGGCACGGCCTGGTAGTATGTGCTGCCTCAAGAATGCTTGCCGCGGGGGGTTAGCGTTACACGTTAGTAGGGTTCATATTGGCTGAGCCCGTGAAACCCTGGCTGCGGAAATCAGCTTAATCCCTCAGCCTGAAACTATTTAATACTCCTTAGTCGCCCAGGAGTTTGGGGTTTCGCGGCAGCCTGGGTTGGTTAAAAGGCACACCAAAGATATTACACTTTAAACACTAATCTGAGGTTGTTGTTTTAAGAGTTAAGAAGGATACAAAGGTCTTTCTCGCACCCTCTTTAGCAAAATTAATGCGTTAAATTTAGGATTTAGAGATGGGGTAACTCAAGAGGGAGTCTGGTCCGACACAAAATCAAAGGTTTTAATTATAGATTGGGGCCCGGTTTAATTGAGAGGTCTTTATCTGTAGTTAAGGTCTAAGGATAAACACTTCTTGGCGCGCCAGGGCTACCAGGCTCTGAACGCGAAGGTTGATCTTGAGCTTACACCCTTCGTGGTGCGCCGCTGGCTCTAAGGTTTTAAGGTTTAAGATGCCCGGGCTAATTACAAATAGCGCGCTGATGTTTGTGTTAAGGTTTAGTTAAACTTTAATTAGGCGCTTGCCGATCTTGGTTTTTCGTTTGGAGGGCTAGGGCAGAAAGCCTCAACATCTTAGCCCTTGGGGAGCAGGCTGGTTTTTAATCATTTGGCTCTATAGCGGGTTAGTTTTTTTAGGCTTCGAGGGGCGAATGGCAATTTTAGCGGCACCCGGCTTATTCGGGGGTTGCTGGCCGAGCTTTAGGGGGCGGGAGGCCCGGGGCTCTGTAGTTCATGAGGTTTCGTTTTGTTTCTATTTTTATATTACTGAGGGGCTTTAGGCTTGACGACCTACGTGTTAAGGGCGCACTCTTTAGCTTTAATGGGGCAGGGTTGCCCTTCAGCCCTTACTCGGGAAACTTTTAGGGTTGGCAGAAGGGCAGCTCAAGAATTTCATCATCCCGCCTGCCCGTCAGCACGGCTCTGGCGTTACTCCGGCCTACTCTGGGGGAGGGTTGGCTGTCTAGCTCACATCGTTTAACGGGCTAGAGGGGGTAGAGTTTAGCCGACTGCCTACCTAAGAGTTCTGTATTAAACCCCCACCTTGGGTTGAGTGTGGGGGTTCGACAGGCCGGCCTACGGGCTACGACACTAGTTTGACACCTCTCCCAGGAATATGGCAGGTCAGGATAGAGGTGTCTGCGATTCCTGATTATAGGGTTTATTAATTAAGCGAGGCTGAGCTAAAATTAGCCTCACTCTCGAGTGGGGCGGGTCGAATTGGCTGGACTAGTACTCCGCCTTCAAGAGGGCCAGCGGGTTCGCCAATCTTTAAGAGGTTTTATGTAAAATCAAATACGTGGGGCCTTATCATAAGTGTGGTTGCGTTGTCTTTGGTTTTAGTTAGGAGCGTGTTGTTGTTAGGTGCGAGGCACCCCGTGGTTGTTGCTGGCCTACTATGTAGTAGAGCTTTAGCAACGTCTGCGTTCTTGGGGGGGGTAAAGTGTAGCTGGTTAATATTTCTACTAGCTTTGGTTTTTCTAGGGGGCGTGATAGTAGTTATACTGTTCGTAGTCGCTGTCTGCGGAAATGAAAAATTATTTTTTAGGTTTGAATCTTCCACCTTAAAGGTGCTGTGCTTGAGGGGGGTGGGCTTAAGGGCTGCCGCAAGGTTGGGAGTAAGTAGGAGTTTTAGCAGGGCTCAGATCTCCAACTCTTTATACCAGCTTGACGTGGCGAGAGGGTACTTAGTGTTTATGCTGGTATTGGTCTTAGGGTTGATCGTGAGAGTCGGAGTGTGTAAGTTGGAGTCTGGTCCCTTAGTAAAACGTCTTTAGGGGTTATTTTAGGTTGTTTGGCCGTGACGGGTTGAGGTGCTGGGTTGGTCGGCTTACGCCTGCTCCTATACTATACCGATGACCCTTTAATTATTTAACTTTGCCCTCATTGTAGCTTGGGCCGAAAGTCGTTATTTTAGGGCCTACTGGTTTGGCGCAAACAGGTAAATTTAAGGGTGGAGCAGAGTGGGCGCTGTGTAACTTATTACTCTCCAAGTTTCAAGGTTTTGTTGCCCACTGCTTAATTAGAGGCTGCCCTTCGGTTGTTGTTAGTTTGCGTGCGAGCAGGCTTAGAAATTTTAGTGGCGGATGTGGGACTTAAGTACGCCTTTGTTAGCTAAAAAGTTTAAGGGTTGAGTTGTCTGCCGTGAGCCCTTTGCCTATTTTAACAAGATTAGAGGGCTAGCGCTGCCCTTGGTCATTTTTAGTGAAAGTTTAAGCTGAGGGCTCGGTAGCCCTGCCTGAGCGTGCGTGCTTAGCTAGGCCTAAAATTTTTAACGGGGTGGGGTGGACCTCTCTAAGTCGTTGAAGGGGGAGAGAGCTAAGCAACCCGGGTCCCAGGGCTGCACTGTAAGTTTGACAGGCTTTAGTGCTTAATTCTAATGGTTTATGGGCAAGTCGGGGCCCCTTAATAAAATTTTAAAGGGTTACCCAGGCGGGATTTAAACTGGCCGGGAAGAGTTACGAAGGGTGCTGGGGGCGTGTTTTGCTCCTATACAATTGGTAGGGGTTCGCCCTAGCTCCGTGTGGGTGGGGCGGCCTTTCACACTATCGGCCAGCGGCTAAGGATTTAAAGTAGTTTATTAAAATTTTAACTTTGGGGGTTAAAGATGGGCACCGCTCCTTTAAAAGTCTCACGCGTAGGTTGTGCCTCTTTAAGCAAGGTAGGGGGTTTAAAGCTTTATTGCTTATTCTTAGTGTCAAAAATAAAGGGTGGGATGGGTCTTAGAGTCCCGGCGAGGTCGGGGCTGTTTGGTATTAAGGAGTTAGGCCCGCTTTTAATTTGAATGGGCCTCCCGGGGGCGTCCTTGCTTAAGGGTTCGTTATGGGCTGTACTACTTTAACAGCCGGGGGGGTCTGGCTTACGGGCTTAATCGGGCGACGGGGCTTCGTTGAGCCTCGCAACCCTGTGACACTTTTTGCTTACTAAATATTTATACGGGTAAATAGTAGGCCCCCTCTTAGGCTTTGCCCGGCTGAAGGTGTATTACTTGGGGGGCTTTAATACTAGGCTAAGGCCAAGTCTGGGTGGCCAGAAAGAGTTGGCACAGGGCTTAATCAGGGCTTATGGGGGAGACTCTAGGATAGGCTTTAAAGGGGGTCGAGCCCTCTTGTGCTTTACACCTACCTAAGTTTGGTAAGCACGCCTCGCGCGTAGGGCCTTTAGGCTTTAAGTTTAGGGTTGACCGGGTAAGACCCGCGCGCAAACCTGGTGGTCTGTTTAATCTAAAATGTCTAATTCTATTATACACCCTTATCATATTGTAGATGAGTCTCCTTGGCCCTTGTACGGGTCTTTAGGGGGTTTATTTTTAACGTCCGGTATAATCAGAGGTTTTCATTTAGGGGCTTGAGGTCTATTTTCCCTCGGTTTAGTTGTGCTGGGTTTAGTAATGTTTCAGTGGTGGCGGGACGTGGGGCGTGAGGGGGCGGCCCAGGGCTTACACAGGGCGGTAGTAGAATTAGGGTTGCGTTGAGGCATGTTATTATTTATTACTTCTGAGGTGTTTTTCTTTCTGAGGTTTTTTTGGGCTTATTTCCACGCGAGACTCTCTCCTAATATCGAGGGGGGATCGGTATGACCCCCTGTAGGGGTGGTCGTGTTTAACCCCTTTGGGGTGCCTCTTTTAAATACTATCGTATTAGTGTCATCTGGAGTTAGGGTGACTTGGGCCCACCACGCTTTGATAGAGGGTAGATACGGGGAGGCTCTAATAGGTCTCACAGTGACTGTGGTCCTGGGTGTATACTTCACTTTATTGCAGGGGTTGGAGTATTGGGAGGCCTCGTTCAGGTTTGCTGATAGAGCTTACGGGTCTACTTTTTTTATCGCTACCGGCTTTCATGGGTTGCACGTATTAGTTGGCACCTTATTCTTAGGTGTGTGTCTCGGGCGGCACCTAGGGGGGCAGTTTAGGCTTAGGCACCATTTTGGCTTAGAGGCTGCGGCTTGGTACTGACATTTTGTTGATGTGGTTTGGCTGTTTCTGTACTTGGCTATTTACTGATGAGGGGGGGTTTAGCCTTTGTCTTAGTAGAGACTGAGTCGGGCGGGCTCTTAAATTTTTGTAGCTTCAGCGTGGTTTAGCCGTTACAGTAGGCTTGGGCGTCTTGTTTAGGGTTGTGGGGGGTTTTTATAATGAGGATATCCGCTGGGCGAGCTTGATTTAGGTATGAAGGGTTGAGGCTATTTAGGTTGGGGGTATTTATAAGGGGTTTGGTCGGATTGACAACCCCCCCTCTATTTGGGGCAAGGTCTGAGTGACTGGCGGGAGTGATGCGGGTCTTGGCGTGCTGAATCTTAGTAATAATAGTAAGGGCGACGTTGACTCCTAAGAATAAGAGAGGCTTGGTGTGTTTATTATACCTAACTCTCTTGGCTCTGTTGGCTTGTTTTAAGGCCGAGGACCTCTTGTCTTTTTATTATTGGTTTGAAGTAGCCTTAATCCCGATCTTTATTTTAGTGTTGGGTTGGGGGTACCAGCCTGAGCGGCTTGGGGCTGCACTATATATATTTTTTTACACTCTAGCTGCGTCTCTTCCTCTGTTAATGCTGATCCTATACTTGCGGGGAGAGTTAGGTGGGGTGGGGCTCACGGCGTGCCCTGCTGAGAGGAGGGGCGAAGCAGGTCACCTGTTTTGGGTGCTTGCATTTATGGTTAAGTTGCCAGTTTTTTTGGTTCACCTTTGGCTCCCAAAGGCTCATGTTGAGGCCCCGGTCTCTGGGTCTATAGTTTTAGCAGGGTTAATGCTAAAGCTGGGGGGGTACGGGCTTTTTCTAGTCGCTGGGTGGGTGTTTCAAAGGGCCACCTTGTTGGGGTGGGTGTTCTCTGCAGCCCTCGTTGGAGCTGCGGCGGCGGCCTTAATAATTTTGCGACTAGCTGACGTAAAGGTTATTATTGCTTACTCGTCTGTTGTCCACATGGGGATGGTAGCGGCGGCGGTGTTAGGGGTTAGAGGGGCGGGTTTATGGGGTGCCCTGTTAATGATGCTAGCTCATGGTTTAACATCTTCGGGTATGTTTAGCGGAGCCAATATAATCTATGAGCGAAGACACTCTCGAAGGATAGTAAGAAATAAGGGGGGGCTGTCCGGAGACGCAAGGTTGGCGATATGTTGATTCCTTTTAAGGGTCCTTAATTTCGCGGGACCTTTTACAATCAATTTGGTGAGAGAGATATTAATGATTTCTAGGTTAATAAGTATTTCTATGTGGGCAGGGCTTCCTATTGGAGGGGTTTGTTTTTTATCCGCAGTTTATAACCTAAGAATATACGCCCACACCCAGCAGGGGGGGGTAGTAGGGGGGGCAGGATGGATTAACCCCCTTATGTCGAGGCGGGAGGGTTTAACCCTCTGGGGGCATATTTTACCCGGCGTGGTGTTATTGGGGGTGTTGGGGGTGTAGGCTTATAAAGAAATGAGCCCAAGCTTATTCTACGCGGCCCAGGCTCGCCCTTAAAGCCCTTATTACTTATAGGTTGGGGTTAGGAGTGTGCTTTGGCCTACTTACTTAAAAAGGTAGGCAAAGTGGAGGCCGGATGTTGTGTCGGAGCTAGTAGTAAAAATTATTATGCTGATTTTGTAATTCAGTGTTGCTTTAAAGCCTAACTCTGTAGTATAAAGCCTAAGCCTAATTTAAGATACCAGTGTTGTGCCGCCACCTGGCGCTGAAAGGGGTTCAGGTTATTCAACCCCAGTGGTTGAGCCTGTGGGGGTTGAGGCCCCGGCTCCACCTTGAAAAATTTTACGGTCCGTGGCCTACTTTCTAAGTCTTTTAATGCCTTTCTCCGGCCAGAGGGTTCAGTTTTGATTTAACCCTTATAAAAACAGGGCGTGACCATAAAGGTTGGAGTCTTTGGGGCACATTTGTGAGTTCGTGCTTGCCTTTAAGGTGACTTTGGACCCCTCTGGCGCCCTCTTAATTTTTCGGACGCCGTAACCTGTAGTATACGCTTAGGCCGGACGGGCGCGCCGGCTTTAGGTGTACACCCTCAGCTAAATTTTAGGCCTTTGCTCCCAGCTATTTTGGAAGCCACCTATTTTTTCATCTGGGCTGGGTGAACAGCCCCGAGGTGCCGCGCTCTGCCTTTGTCTTACCCGGGACGGGGTAGGCCTGTCGGCTACGCCCTTTCTAGAAGGGAGTTTAGTGCTCACTTGAGCCTCTTTATGTTGAACCCCGGGGGTGTTAGTTGTGTCTTAAAACTGTGGGGATGTTAAGTATGCCTGCGCTTGTCTGGCAATATGCCGAAGTGCTTACGGGCTTTCATGAGGCTCTACTAATTTGATTATAATTTTTGTGCCTGCTTTAGTGGTTAGGGTTGGGGTTACACCTGTCTCAAATGAGGTAGCTAGTAAAATATTATAGCGGGCGGGCCCATGCTGCCTGCGGCACCATTACAAATGTGTCCCTGCCTAGCCCGGGTGCTCCATACGGGGTCGCGCCAGCCTATCACCTAGGAGAACGCTGGGCGTGTGTACGTATAGATTTTTGAGGTGCAAAGGGGCCCCTCGAGTATAAACAGTTGAGCTGCTTCCTCTCACATTCAAATTAAAATATTTACCTCCCCGGTTGGCCTACTCCACTCGTGTGGCGGGCCACCTCTAAGGGCAATAATGTATGTTGTCCTTGGTCGGACCAGTAGGGCTAATTCCGCAACCCTCGGCCAGGGGTCAGGGTTGATGGTGAGCCTAGTTATACTAGAGGGGTTGTTGTTGTTCGGGCTCGAATTTTATATTAGTTTAATCAAGGCTTAATGTCTGTTTAGTTGGGGGTTTTTAATTACCGCAAGGTAGGGTTGGGTGGGTAGACATGATCGCTTTACTAGGGTTTGGTGGTGGGACTAGCCGGTCAATGGTGTTATTGTAGAATATTAGTTTATGGAGTTTATTGGGGGCGAAGCCCCCGGTCTTGTGGGTTTAGTTGACCTGGCTTCCGGTTTCCTAAGACATGGCTCGACGATCAGCTCTCATGGGCCCGTGCGAGTTGCTTGAAACTTGGGGGCCCCGCTGGGCCAGGTGAGCTCTGCGGCTCCATAGGTTGGGGGCTAGGCGTCTGTGCAAGCCCGCGCGCCGAGAGGGGGCTTGCTTTAAGTAGGCCAGGAGGCCTCTCGCAGGGTTGAGGTGTCTTCACCTAGGTTGCCAGGGACTATCTAAAGGACGTAGCGCATTAGTTACCTGGGGTGCAGGGTCGCCAAGGTGTGGCGATCCCGCTTTAGGTCTGGTGTGTTTGAATTAGCGAAACCCCCTTGCGGGTTTAAGTGTTTTAACCTCCGGGCGCAGGGTTGGCAAATACACCACCAGGGCCTAGGCCTGGGCTCGGTCATGGTTACAGGGTGCGGAGGTTAGATAGTACAAAGGCTCTAAGGGTTTGTCAGGTTCGGGGGTACCTCTTGGTGTCGCCGGGGTTGGCAGGCCTTTATGGCTTAGGGGTGAGTTATAGTACCTGCTATACGTTAAGATCTGATCTAGGCCCCCGCTTGACCCCTTTGATGCGTCTGGGTTTAGCCCCCGAGGGGGAGAAAGGTGTATTGTGTGCAGAGGGGTGCCAAGGGCCGCCCTCGGAGCTTTGGGTTAGGTTAGGGGTAGGATTTAATACCCAAGTTGGGGTAAGGCTGAGCACCCAGGTACGCTTGGGGTGGTTATTTAGGGCCCACAAGGGGGTTAAAGGTTTCACATTTTATATTGGAGTATCAAGGTTTGTGGTCAGGGGCTTAGGTGAGGCCTTAATCTAAAATAGCAGGGTTAAGAGTTCTTAGCCCTGGCACCCTTAGGGGCTTAGCTAAGCTTTATCTTAATAGGCCTAATGTGTGGGAGACAACACGCGACCGTGCTCGAAAGCTTTGTAAGTGAGGCCCTAGTGCGGCGCAGGGCTAAAAGAGGGAAGGCTGGCTGATTTATGTGAGCACTGAAGGTTTGCTTTATAGGCCTAGCATGTACACTCCCTCAGTAGCCGCGCTAATTAGGTTGTTCTATTGGGTCTTTCGGTGTGTCTGAACTCCGCATTAAGTACTTAAGATCGAGCCAGGCTAGCCCGCCCGGGCGGGCCGGGGCTCTTTAAGTTATTGAGGTGGGCCCTGCTCGAGCTTGGGTTTGGCCGTGGGGTGAGCAGCCTAAATGGCCCAAAAGCAGAGTAAGCTACTAGATTTGGCGGGACACGGCTGCCAGATTGCGAGAGACTCGTCCTATGTTAACACCCGTCAAGTTGGGGTCAGTCTTTAGTTATTAGGTTGGGCTGAGGCCCCCCCAGTTTGTGTAGGCTGGGGGGGGGGG
>Ga0075469_10001471_pt1 | contig 10701 bp, 8 predicted proteins | sample DEB08_DNA_13_FD_77577 | JGI IMG/M metagenome (GOLD analysis project Ga0075469, IMG submission 77577) | Aqueous microbial communities from the Delaware River and Bay under freshwater to marine salinity gradient to study organic matter... | ecosystem: Environmental > Aquatic > Marine > Coastal ...
TAATCGACTAAAGCAGCTTAGTGATATTGGAATTAATGACTGGTCCACTGCCCTCAACATGGCGATTAGTATTTACCTAGACATATTGAACTTGCTGCTAGAAATAATGCAAGCAATGGGGGATGGCTAGCACTCTTGGGTCGGCCCGTCTTCAAGGCACTTCGATCTAGCCTTCATTAAAATTAATGAAATAACCAATTTTGACAAAGCGCTCTATTTCACGTAATTTGATAATTCATATCTGAATAGGCAAAAAGAAATGGGATTTGTCGAAGCAACTAAAAACTATTTCATTAAATGGAAGGATTTTGACACCAGAGTCTCTAGATCAGAATACTGGTGGGGTACCTTGGGAGTTTTGATTATTTCCCTGCTACTCGGTTTTGCGATCGGGGTAATGGCAGGATTTGGAGGAGCAGCCTTAGGATACTCTTGGGGTGCGATAGAGTCCTTTACGAATATTGTTTTATTACCGTGGTACGTCTTTAGCACTATTGCTGGGATTTCACTCAGTGCGCGAAGATTGCATGATGTTAACAAATCTGGCTGGTGGATTTTAATATTCTTCACAATTATAGGGATGTTGTTCTTGATTTATTTGTACTGTAAGAAAGGTGATGCTGGTTATAACCGTTTTGGCAAAAATACCCTGAATTTACACGCAGCTTAAAAAGCTAGCCAGTAAAAATCCAGTTTAGATGCACAGACTTTGGATTCAGTTTTAGCTCTAGTTAAAGGGTTGGTTCTGAGTGATTGAATTATGCATGGTTTTGTGTAGAAACATCGTAGATCCGTTGGCACAGACCTAGAAAAGTAAAAGCTATTGCCTTTAATGAATGTATGTTTAGGTTATCTAAAATGTCTACTCATTTGTCTACTGCTCCTCATCAGTCTCGTAAGAACCGAGAGCTAACAAGGGCTGTAGAGACTTTGAAGCATAAAAATGGCGGTGAGAGAGGGATTCGAACCCTCGAAACGCTATTAACGCTTACACACTTTCCAGGCGTGCTCCTTCAGCCACTCGGACACCTCACCGTAAACTGTCACCGTTTTCTGTTCTATTAACTAGTCAGGAGCACGGCGTGCTCGTGCTTCAATAATCTCGGGGCTTGCAGCCTGTTTTGAAGCGGAGCAACTTTACACAAACGGGGTGGTAAAAGCAATCAACCCAGAGCGTATCCGCAGTAATCTGACGCTTCTTTAGGCTGGGTGCTAGACTAAAGTCATGACATGGAAAGAGATTGTATATCCGTCGCCGAAACTGCAGGAGCTCTATCGGTTGGTGCTTGGCCTCTGTGGGGCTATTATTCTGTTGGGAGCCTGGGGAGTTATTGGCTATCACCCTGCCCTGCTGGTTTTGCTGCCGGCTCTGTTTGTCTATCAGTTTAGCTGTTATTTCAGAAGCATGGCTTCGCCTAACAAGCAGGTGCGACAGCGCCTCACTCTGTTGCTGGAATTTGTCGATGGGGTTCTTGCCGGGGTGCTATTGGCCTTTGTGGGCTTTGATCCGCTGCTGACTATTGCTCTGGGACTGGGGTTTCTGATGACTGTTATCAGCCCTCTTAAAGCCACTGCGCCCCTGGACCTATTTGGGCTCTTTGCTGGCGCTCTGCTCACCTATTGGCTGTTACCAATAAGCGTAAGTCCCGGTTTGCAGGCACAGCTACTGATCCTACTATTGGTGGCTGGTTACTGTCTGTTGCTGGCTAATATGGCGCGAAATACCCATTCAATGCTGGCTGAGCAGAATGATTCTGTGCTGAGGCAGAATGAATGGCTGACGCTGCGCACTTTTAGGTTATCTAAATATCTATCACCACCGCTGCACAAAGCTATCTTAACTGGCAAGGATGTGCGTGCCGAAACTCAGGAAAAGGCTCTGACTATTTTCTTCTCTGATATGGAGGGCTTTACCCAGTTGGTGGAAAGGCTGGATCCTGAGCAGCTGACGTCTCTGCTGAATAGCTATCTAACTGTGATGTCTGAAATCGCCTTTCGCTTTGGGGGCACAGTGGACAAGGTAATTGGCGACTCGATTATGGTGTTCTTTGGTGACCCTGAGAGTCGCGGTGTACGATCTGATGCGGTTCGCTGTGTGTCTATGGCCATTGCCATGCGCAAAGCCATGCAGGAGCTGCAGCTGCGCTTGCAGGCTGAGGGTATAGAGCACCCAGTTGGCCTGCGTATGGGCATCAACAGCGGAGTCTGTAAAGTGGGCAACTTTGGCACCGAGAACCGCCTCGACTACACCTTGCTGGGCCGTGCGGTCAATCTGGCCAGCCGCCTAGAGTCCTCTGCAGACAGCAACGAGATTTTACTCTCTGAGGATACCTACGGGCTAATTGGCGACTCTATTCACTGCATAGATAAGGGGCAGATATCTATCAAGGGGTTCGCTGAGCCGGTCAAGGTGTACAGTGCTGTGGATCTGCACAAACATCTCAGCTCAGACTACCCGCCAAGGGACAGCGCCACAGTTAAACCATCCAACCACCCCGCAGTAGCAGACTACTCGTAATCTGCTAAAGATGGGCAGGAACAGACCAGATTGCGGTCGCCAAACACATGGTCGAGACGCCCCACCGGCGGCCAGTATTTGCCCTCGCGCAATGAAGCCAATGGATAGGCTGCCTGACTGCGGCTGTAGGCCCGCGTCCATTGGTCGGCACTGACCATAGCGGCGGTGTGAGGTGCGCCCGCCAGGGGGTTGTTATCCACAGTGAACTCGCCATTGGCAACCTGATCAATCTCCTGCTTAATAGCAATCATCGCATCACAGAATCGGTCTAGCTCTGCTTTTGACTCACTCTCTGTGGGCTCGATCATCAATGTGCCAGCTACAGGGAATGACATGGTTGGCGCATGGAAGCCATAGTCGATCAATCGCTTGGCTATATCGTCAACACTGATGCCTATCTCATCTTTTATGGGTCGCACATCCAGAATACATTCGTGGGCAACTCGACCGTTAGAGCCGGTATACAGCACCTGGTAATGGTCCTGCAGACGATCGGCCATATAGTTGGCATTCAGTATGGCTACCTCTGTAGCCTGCTTGAGCCCAACTCGACCCATCATGCGAATATACATCCAGGTAATAGGCAGAATACTGGCACTGCCATAGGGAGCCGCTGAAACCTGCGCACCCTGACGGCTGCCCTCTGCCGATTCTCTGGGTAAAAATGGCGCCAGATGCTCGCCAACGCCAATCGGACCTACGCCCGGGCCACCACCGCCATGAGGGATACAGAATGTTTTATGCAGATTGAGATGTGAGACATCGCCACCAAATTTACCTGGCTGACAGACACCCACCATGGCATTGAGATTGGCGCCATCTATATACACCTGACCACCATGGTTATGCACAATCTCACATATCTCGCTAATGCGCTCTTCAAACACCCCATGGGTGGATGGGTAAGTCACCATAATGGCAGCTAGGCTATCTGCGTGGGCCTCAGCCTTGGCGCTGAGGTCATCTACATCCACATTACCCTGGTCATCACATTTAACCACCACCACTGCCATGCCACACATCTGTGCTGATGCTGGATTGGTGCCATGGGCCGAGCTGGGTATCAGGCAAATATTACGCTGAGTATCACCGCGACTTTCGTGGTAACCGCGAATAGCTAGCAGACCTGCATATTCACCCTGGGAGCCAGCATTGGGCTGCAGTGACATAGCATCGTAGCCAGTTGAAGCGCAGAGCATAGCCTCCAGGTCATCAATCATAGCCCGATAGCCTGCTGTCTGATCCTCTGGTGCAAAGGGATGTATATTGGCGAATTCAGGCCAGGTAATCGGCAGCATCTCTGCGGTGGCATTGAGCTTCATGGTGCATGAGCCCAGGGGAATCATAGCGCGATCCAGGGCAATATCTTTGTCTGACAACTTGCGCAGATAACGCAGCATCTCCGTCTCAGAATGGTAGCGGCTAAAGGTTGGGTGAGTTAGAAAGCTGTCCTTGCGCATCAGGTTGCCGGGCAGTGCCTCCGACACCTCCTCTAACAGAGCCTCTATATTCAGGCTATGGCTACCCAGCAAAATATCCCAGAGTGCAACCACATCCTCAGCACCAGTGGTTTCATCCAGCGACAGACCAATGGTATTGGCGTCAATCTGGCGCAGATTAACTCTTTGCTTCTGAGCGGCTTTAATTAGCGCCGCAGTTTTATCCCCTGTATTCAGGGTCAATGTATCAAACCAGCTATCATTAACCGGTGACAGGTTATTTTGTCGCAGGCCCTCGGCCAGCACAGAGGTCAGCAGATGCACTCGCTGAGCAATGCGCTTAAGCCCATCCGGACCATGGTACACAGCATACATACTGGCGATAACCGCCAACAGCACCTGGGCCGTACAGATATTAGAGGTCGCCTTCTCGCGGCGTATATGCTGTTCGCGAGTTTGCAGTGCCAACCGGTACGCTGGTTCGCCATTGGCATCCTGTGACAGACCTACCAATCGGCCCGGCAGATTGCGTTTAAAGGCTTCGCGAGTGGCCATATAGCCAGCATGGGGGCCACCGTAACCCAGTGGTACACCAAAGCGCTGGGTTGAACCAATAGCCACATCTGCTCCCAGAGAGCCGGGAGACTCAAGTAATACCAGGCTGAGAATATCTGCCGCCATTACCACCAGGCCTTTATTGTCCTGGATACGCTGGGCAATCTGCCGGTAGTCTCGCACCTCACCACTGGCACCTGGATATTGCAGCAGTGCGCCAAAGGCCTCACCGTCAAATTGCTCAGGCTCAGCCACCACTACCTCTATGGCCATGGGCTCGGCGCGGGTTTTAATAATCTCTATGGTCTGGGGCAAGCAGTCCGCATCTACCAAAAAGCGCATTGATTTTGACTTAGACATGCGCTGACAGAGGGCCATGGCCTCAGCCGCCGCTGTGCCCTCATCGAGCATGGAGGCATTGGCCATTTCCATACCAGTCAGGTCAGTAATCATGGTCTGGAAGTTAATTAGTGCCTCCAGGCGACCCTGAGAAATCTCCGGCTGATAGGGGGTATAGGCTGTGTACCAGGCGGGGTTTTCCAAAATATTGCGCTGAATTACATTGGGTGTGATGGTGCCGTAATAGCCCTGCCCTATATAGTTCTTAAATACCTGATTGAGGCCGGCCATCTGCCGCAGCTCGGCCAGTGCCTGCACCTCGGTGCAGCCATCAACTATATCCAGCGCCTCAGTCATGGCGATGGCACTGGGTACTACCTCAGCGGTTAACTCAGTCAGATTACTGCAGCCCAGAGCTGCCAGCATAGCCTGCTGATCATCTGCATTGGGACCAATATGACGGGCCATAAATTCTGCAGAATTTTCCAGATCGGCAAAGGTGCGTTTCTTTTGTAACATTAACCAGGCTCCAATAATTAGTGGTAATTAACCGCGAAAATAACGTTGCTGCACCAGTGGCATCTTGGCCACTGTAATGGGCCGCTCTTTGCCGCGGACCATTGCTCTGAGTTGAGTACCCACAGCTGATAAATGGCTGGGCACATAGCCCATGGCTACAGGTGCCTGCAATGTAGGGCCAAAACCACCACTGGTGATATGGCCAACCACTGTGCCCTGCTGATCAATAATCTCCGCACCTTCGCGCACCGGCGCGCGGCCTTCGACAATAAAGCCAACTCGCTTTTTGGTGACACCATTGGCTAGCTGATCGAGAATAATGCCGGCACCCAGAAAGCCTCCGGCCTTGGCTCCATCAGCGCGGCGAGACTTACTGATGCTCCAAGCAATACTGGCTTCTACAGGGCTGGTCTCTGTATCTAAATCATGGCCATAGAGACAGAGTCCTGCCTCCAGTCGCAAAGAATCTCTGGCACCCAGCCCAATCCACTTAACTGAGCTGTGGGCCAGTAATCTGTCTGCCAGAGCACGGGCATCTGCGGCGGCCACAGAAATTTCAAAGCCGTCTTCGCCGGTGTAACCTGAGCGAGTGACATAGCAGTCCATGCCATCAATGGACAGCGGACAACCATTCATAAATAGCAGTGTATTGGCCTCTGGTGCCAGTTGGGCCATTACCTCATTGGCAGCTGCACCCTGCAGTGCTAGCAGCTGGGAATCCGCAAAATACTCAATATCCAGATCACTGAGGTGGTGGCGTAAATGGGCTAGGTCCTGTTCCTTGCAGGCGGCATTCACCACCAGAAAAAAACTATTCTCTGACCAGCGGGTAACAATCAGATCGTCGGAAATTCCACCGCTCTCGGTGGTAAAGGTGGCATAGGTTTGCTGGTTAATCTGCAGAGACTCCAGATCGACGGGCATAAGTTTTTCTAATGCCAGTGCAGCGCCATCGCCACTCACTAACAGCTGCCCCATATGGGAGACATCGAACAGACCTGCATTATCTCTGCAGTGCAGATGCTCTTGCATAATGCCCTCGGCATACTGCACCGGCATCAAATAACCAGCGAAAGGCACCATTTTGCCTCCGGCAGCCCTGTGGTGGTCGTAAAATTGCGTATGCTTGAGTTCAGTATTGTCGGACATTGTTAGACGCTTTTTAGCTCTATTAGAAGTGAATAATAGAGCCTGGCCTGTGATTTGTTAAATTAATAGCTATAATGCATGTATTAATATATTAAATACTAAGGTGAGCTATGAAAAATCTGCCCATGGAGCTGCTCAGAGCCTTTGTTTCTGTGGCCCAACTAGGCAGCTTTACCAAGGCCGGAGAAATACTTGGCCGATCACAGCCTGCAGTCAGTCTGCAGATACAGCGCCTAGAGGAACTGGTTGATGAACCTCTACTGAATCGCAATGGTAGAAACCTGGAACTGAGCGATGCCGGCAACAATCTCTATGGTTATGCCAATCAAATTCTGTCCTTAAACGATCTGGCTATCAGTGAGCTTTCAAAGAGTGCCGTCTCAGGAAAAATCCGCCTGGGTATTCCCAGCGAATTTGCCACTATGCTCCTGCCAAAAATTGTCAGTCGTTTTGCCAGTGCCTATCCCAATATCACTCTGGAAGTAAACTGTGAGTTGAGTAAAAACCTGTTATCCAAGGCTGGCAAGCAGAGCCACGACCTTATTCTTGCACTGGAGGACAACCCATCAAAAACCTGGTCTAACCTGGTGAAAACCGATGATCTGGTCTGGGTAACCAGCGCCGACCACAGTATTCAGAAAGCCCCTATTGTGCCGCTAATTGCCGCGGCAGAGGGCTGCATCTACAGACAGCGAGCCACCAACCTGCTGGACCAGATTCAGCAACCCTGGCAGATCGTGTATACCATTCCAGATTTAGGTGGCATTCAGCAGGCTATTCAGGAGGGGCTGGGGGTCACTGTACTGGCCAAGAGCACAGTGCCGGGCAACCTCAGGGTACTGCCACCCTCGGCACGCTTTCCAGACCTGGGTAAGGTGGGTATTAGTTTGCTCGCTTCCAAGCGCAGCGCAAATAACAAGGCAGTGCATCTGCTCACTGAGTTTTTAAAAACCAGTCTGACCTAGAGCTGCTGCTAGCGGTCAGTTACTGGCGCACCTGGCGATAGCTGGGCGGAAAGCTTTGCACCGTACTGCGAAAAGGGTTGATATCCAGACCGCCGCGTCTCATGTAGCGCGCATATACACTCAGTTCAGTCGGCGCACAGCGCTGCATAATATCGGTAAAAATCTTCTCGACACATTGCTCGTGAAAATCCTGATGCTGGCGAAAAGAGACTATATATTTGAGTAGCCCCGCCCTATCGATTGCCGGCCCGCTGTAACTGATATATACAGAGGCCCAGTCGGGTTGATCGGTCACCGGACAGTTGGTCTTTAACAGGTGTGAATAGAGAGTTTCACTGACCGAACCACTGTTACCGGCTGACAGAAACTTAGGTTCTGGCTGATAGGTATCTATTGCCAGCGACTGGTTGTCGATACAGAACCCATCTGGCTCTGATATGGGCTTAAACCCGTTGTAAGCCGATATATCATAGAGCACCACATCCACGTCAGACCCAGTTGCCCCAGACAGGTCGGCGACCAATGCCTCAGTGACCTGATCCATGGAGGTAAATTGTGTCTGAATAAACGAGTTGAGATAGAGCTTAAATGACTTGGACTCAACAATAGCACTGCTGGTGCAGGGAAATAAAAACTCGCCAATAGCCAACTGTGGCAGGCCATCTAAATTTAACCAGGAGATCTCAAAGGCAGTCCAGAGATCCACACCCACAAATGGAAGTTCCCCACTGTTATCAGAGCCGCGCGCCTTGCTGCGGGGAATGGGAAACAGCAGCGAGGCATCGTACTGGTCACTGTAGCCTGTATCTTTTCCCAGCCCGGTATCTGAATAATCCGCCATTAGCTGCGCAGCCTCGAGCCAGTCTCCAGCAGTCGCAGAGCCACGCCAAATAACACCACAGAAAATAAGCCAACCATAATAAATGACCAGGCAATATTGATATCTGTAATCCCCACCATACCGTAGCGAAAGGCATTGACCATATAGAGTATTGGGTTAATCAGGGACACTGAACCCCAGAAATCGCCGAGCATATCTATGGAATAAAATACTCCACCCAGATAGATCAGCGGTGTTAAAACGAAGGTGGGAATAATAGAAATATCGTCAAAGCTACTGGCAAAAATAGCATTGATCAAACCAGCCAGACTAAACATCAATGAAGTCATTAATACTATGCCAATGGTGATAGGCAAACTGTGCAGACTAAAATCGGCAAAATAAAGTGACAGCAAGGTCACCATAGCGCCCACACCTAGGCCACGACTCATGCCACCCACAACATAGCCCAGCAAAATAATCCAGTTGGGAGTTGGCGACACCAGCAACTCTTCAATATTGCGCTGGAATTTAGAACCGTAAAAAGACGAGACCACATTGGAGTAGGAGTTGGTAATTACCGACATCATAATCAAACCAGGCGCCACAAACTGTATATAGGGCAGCTCTGACATCTCGCCGATACGCGAGCCAATCAATCGGCCAAAAATCACAAAGTACAGCACAATAGTAATAATCGGCGGCACTAGAGTCTGGGGCCAAATACGCAGAAATCGATGAATCTCGCGACGCACAATGGTACTGAAAGAAATCCACTTCTGGCGATTATTCATGGCTGCTCTCCTGCAGGTTTTTCTCCACCAAATCGAAGAACAACTCCTCGAGTCGGTTGGTCTTGTTGCGCATACTCAACACATGGATACCCTTCTCTGTCAGTGCAGTAAATAGTTTATTAACTGACTGGGACTTATCAATAACCACCTCTAGACTGTGCTCGTCTACCAATGATAAGGGATAACCTTCAACCTGGGGGCAGCTGTCCAGTACCTCGCGAATATCCAGCACAAAGGTCTCTTTATTGAGCTGTTTTAATAACTCTCTAATACTGGTATTTTTGACAATCTGCCCATGGTCGATAATGGCAATATTGCGACACAGGCTCTCGGCCTCCTCGAGATAATGGGTGGTCAGTATAATAGTGGTGCCCTGACGGTTTATCTCCTTAAGAAACTCCCACATTGAGCGGCGCAGCTCTATATCCACACCGGCAGTGGGCTCATCGAGCACTAATAATTTGGGCTGGTGAATCAGTGCCCGAGCAATCATCAATCGGCGCTTCATACCCCCAGAGAGAGTCCGCGATGCGGTATTGCGCTTATCCCAGAGGGCCAGCTGTTTTAAATATTTTTCGGCACGCTCATAGGCAACATCAGAGGGGATGCCGTAATAGCCCGCCTGATTGATTAGAATATCAATCGGCTTTTCAAATTGATTAAAGTTAAATTCCTGGGGCACCACGCCCACAAACTGTTTTGCAGTACTAAAATCCTGATCTATATCATGGCCAAAAACCTTGATCGAACCTGTAGTCTTTCGAACCAGGGAACAGATAATACCTATGGTTGTGGACTTACCTGCGCCATTGGGGCCAAGCAGCGCAAAAAAATCCCCTGGCGCCACCTCCAGATCAACCGACTTCAGGGCCTGAAAGCCATCTTCATAGGTTTTGCTAAGCTGACTGATCGCCAGAGCTGGTTCGCTTTGCTGTTTCAAGTAAATGCTTCCAAATAGGTTATTTAATTCTGTGGAGCATTGTATCCCGAGAGCAAAATTTTGTCTGGTTTAAAGGCCTGTTTAGACTAGTTCCATCCAAATTTTGCGGGCATAATGATCCGGCATTTGATGGGTAAAAGAGACTCTATGCCGCGAAAAACCATTCATCGCTTTCTCCCGGATATCGGCAAACTGCTGCAGCGTCCCTCGCTGCGCTGGATCGACAATCTGGCCCATGACCCAAATCTGCTGCATCTCAACCGCCACTCCGTCTCTCTGGCCGTGTTTGTGGGTATTTTCTGCGCCTTTATACCACTGCCTATTCAGACCCTGATAGCCGTGGCTATGTGTTTTTGGCTGGGAGCAAATCTACCCATTGGTATGATGGCCATCTGGATAAGCAATCCAATCACTATTCCGCCTATGTTTTATCTTACCCATCAGCTGGGGAGCTTTCTGCTGGGTAGTGAGCCGGTAGACTTCACCGTAACACTGTCCTGGGAATGGTTTTCGAATCTTGGCTCTGGGGTGCTGTTGCCGTTAATGGTGGGCAGCCTGCTGTGCGGGATTATTCTGGCCTCTATTGGCTATTTCTTTATCCACTATCTGTGGCGCTGGAAGGTCGTAAAAAACTGGGAAGAGCGCAAAAATCAGCGCCAGAAC
>Ga0075469_10001474_pt1 | contig 10687 bp, 8 predicted proteins | sample DEB08_DNA_13_FD_77577 | JGI IMG/M metagenome (GOLD analysis project Ga0075469, IMG submission 77577) | Aqueous microbial communities from the Delaware River and Bay under freshwater to marine salinity gradient to study organic matter... | ecosystem: Environmental > Aquatic > Marine > Coastal ...
CCTCAAACTGTTTCTTCATATATTCATTCAATTTCTGTGATAAGATTTTTAAATAAATTGCAATTTACAACTTAAATATATTAGTATTAACTTTACAACTAACTGTTAACTATAATTTATTTTAAAATAAAAAAATTACTTTCACTACTATTTTTACTGTCTGCATCGCTGACATTTGGTCAAGTTATTCAATCTAGGGTTATCTCTGTTGAAAAGGGCAAGAATCAGAAATTTCAAGCTGGAGTAGAAAAGAAAACAAAAATGTATAATGCTAAAGAAGGGCAACTTCGATTTTTTACCTTCAATATTACTTCGGGTGCAAATACTGGAAAATATTTTAGAGTTCGATACGAAGACGAGATAGCCGGATTTGATGTTCAAGTTCCCAAAGCAGCTGGAAAACTATGGAAAGATGAGGTTTCTCAATATGTATCTAATTCTCAAGCACGTTGGATGTGGTATAGCAAAGAAGCATCTCATGTTTCTGTGAGTCCATTCGATAAGCCCTTAAGAAGGGTTATGGAATATACCTATGAAGCGGATATGTCTGATGAGTTTTGGAGGTTTAGAAATAATGTTGCAAAAGCAATAAAATCTTCACGAGCAGATATCTTTTTGGAAGTTTGGAATTGTGGTTCTGGATGTGATGGAAATTTGGTAATGGTTGTTTTTGGTCATAGCAACTATGCAGAAATGGGTTCTGATAATAGTGATGAGTGGATGAAAGTATATAAGGAGTACAGCAAGATTTATGGCGAAGATAGTTATGAGAAAGATCTTGAAAATTTTTCTAAATCTTTAGAGATGTATGGGAGAAGAACATACGATATGGAATTCGCTCCAGAAATGAGTTCTCCAGAGAACATGTCGGAGTTAGATAAACTAACGACCGATTAAAGTTAATTCCATTCCGACCTTCATTGATTAAAATGAAAAATGGATGCAATGATTGAGTAATATAAAGCGCCTCTAAATTTTTTAGAGGCGCTTTTATTTTAAGTCAAGCCAAGAGTTTATTGGTGTGGTGTTCAATAGAAAACCCCCTAAAGTAAATTAGAGGGTTTTTAAATATGCTCAATCTACATCAACAAAAGATTAATATCTTTTGATAAGTACTCTTGTGAATGTTTTTGATAAATCAGAACCTTTTACTGTTTCTGAAAAGGTGCTAAATGCTTTTGCTTCTGAATCGTTTTTTGCACCAAAATTAAATGCAGTATTTAAGTCCGCATAGGTTGCATAGACGTACATGCTTTCTCCGTTGTCAGTACCGTGAATGATTTGTCCAACTCCTACAGAGCCATCGAACTTTATAGACTTCATTAGTTTGCCAAATGCTGTAACAAAAGTGTTTGCTGCTGCATTATCTACCTTAAAAACCCAGGCCTGACCGATTGGGTTTGCAGTTCCTCCATTGACACTATACAAGTCTTTACCTGCAGAAGAGCGAGAGCTTTTTATGTATTTACCAAGCTTTGAAACATAAACATCCCAAGCTGCACCGCTCAATGAGCTTCTGAAATCGGCTAGAGATTTTGAAGATTCACTCGTGATGCTAATCATATGAGTTGCCTTTTCACTTGCACCTTTTAATGGAATACTTGAAAATGCTACTGTGGGAGCAACGGCTACTGATGCTGTAGATGGTGACCTTACTTCTTCAATAACAAGTTCGGGAACGGTTGACACTTCTATGGCTGGTGAGTATGCAATTTTATACGCTGTTACAGATGCTGCAGGAAATACAGCTTCAGTTTATCGAGAAATTAATGTAAGGGCAGCAGCAGACACCACAGCCCCTGTAATTACTTTAACGGGTTCAATAGTAATTGAACTATTGGTAGGAGATACCTTTACAGACCCGGGAGCAACGGCTACTGATGCTGTAGATGGTGATCTTACTTCTTCAATAACAAGTTCGGGAACGGTTGACACTTCCGTGGCTGGTGAATATGCAATTTTATATGCTGTTACAGATGCTGCTGGAAATGCCGCTTCAGTTTACCGAGAAATTAATGTAAGGGCAGCAGCAACTACTTACTCCATATCGGTTACTGCTTCGTCTAATTCTGATTACACCTTATCAGGAACAGATGTTAACGGAACAGTTAGTGGAGATGATGTTTCAATAACAATAAATAAAGGAGACACACTTAGTTTTGATGTAAATGCTCCAAATCACCCTTTTTATATTAAGACAGTTCAAGGAACTGGAACAGATAATCAGGCTTCTAATGTAACTAATAATGGAACAATAGGCGGAGTATTAAATTGGACGCCTACAGTTGCTGGAATATATTACTACCAATGTTCAGTTCACGATGGTATGTATGGGACTATTACGGTTCAATAACAGGCATATCCTATTCAGTTAGTTCTTGATTACAATACATTTAACCAAGAATGAAACAAGCTACTAATGAAGTAAGTGGAGACTTGCCTATGTTTGTGTGATTTAAAAATTTGGTTTATAATAAAGTTGTAAATTAATGAACAATAATCAATCAAATGGAAAAAATACTTTTAGGTACATTATTAATATTCGCCAACATTATTTTAGCCCAAAACATTCAAATGGATAGTCTTACAAAGACAAAGAGGTTGTCTCTTGGTCAAATTTCAAATTCTGATGATTTAGAAATCAATACATCCTCAAATTCTATTTTTGCTTTAATAAAGGGTACAGAAGTAAATTTTAGAGTTAAACCAGATTTAAATGCTAAAGTTTTAGGACAAGTAAATTCAGGCGATAGGGTTGAGGTTTTGGATATAGAATATACGCTTCTAGACAAATACCCTTACTGGTATAAAATCAAAACTCCTAAAAACTTAATTGGATACGCTTACTATGAGTTTGTTAACTTAAATAATAGTATTGATGAAGTAAAAGAAATGATTTTTTATTTTGAAAATCCCGGAGTAAAAAAAAGGGCTATTAAATTTTCAAACCAAATACCAATGTCACGCCCTCTTTTAGAAAAAATATTCCCAAACGAAACTGTTGAGTTTTTAGAAGATGAGTTTGAAGGTGATGTAAGGGGCTACTTTTTTTTGGTCAATGGATTAAAAATTAATGTTTCAAACAATCAAGAATTTATTCACCCCTGGGAATCAGGTCACGAATCTCCTAAACCAGATAATGCCCTGTCAGATTTTTTTTTAACGAACCTATTAATTGAATCTAAATCGATTAAAGATATCTATGGAATTAAAATTGGAGATACATATAAGGATATAAAAAGAATTAGAGGAGATGAAATTAATACTTTCCCGGGACATCATATTATGAGTATTTTTATTTCCCCCAATAAAATTTTTTACCAAGTGTCTGGTAATACTGGCTATGAAAATAATAGCAATACTCCAGACATTTCTCCCGAAGATTTTACAATTGAGATGATTAAAAAAAATAATTGGGAAATAAATTCAATTTCTTGGCCTTCACCGCTATGGTAAATATTCCAGATTTTATTTCCTGTGACCATAAAATCAACTAATTAACTTTTGTTGCGTTTTCATTTAAACCACATGCACATCCTCTTCCGTTAATTCAAAAACTTCTTTAAGATTAATAGATATAGTATACTAGTAAACGGAAAGATTCAGTACTTCGTTAAAGAACATAGAGTTAAGCCAAAGGAGTGCTATACGTTTAGAAGTGAAATAGTAAGTAAATAAAGTAATTCGTTACCCTAAACATTACCCCAAAAAAGAAACCAGCTCTGTAATGAGCTGGTTTTTAGTGACCTCGGCAAGATTCAAACTTGCAACCTCTTGAGCCGTAATCAAGTGCACTATTCAGTTATGCTACGAGGCCTTTTGTGGGGGCAAATATAATTGTTTTTTGAGAATTCAAAGTACTTTATTCAAAAGGATTTTACATTTACTTTCAATGATTTGAGGGAAGCCGTATCTTTGTTAAAATTTTAAATATGGCTTTCATTGCAATTGTGGTAGGCTTACTGCTTTTGATTAAAGGAGGAGACTGGTTATTAAAGTCTTCGGTTTCTCTTTCACTAAATTTATCCATTCCAAAAGCAGTTATCGGGATGACTGTTGTCTCCTTTGCAACCTCTGCACCCGAGCTTATTGTGAGTATTCAATCTGCACTTGCAGGTTATTCAGACATTGCATTAGGAAACGTTGTTGGCTCTAATATAGCCAATCTGGCTTTTGTTCTTGCCATTACTATTTTAATAACACCCATCGCTGTGCCTAAAAGTTTTTTTAAAACCGATTGGCCCATGATGATGCTTGCTACCCTTCTTTTTATTGGTATGATTGCATTTGACGGAATGCTATCTTCAGTCGAAGGTTTTATCATGGTGTTAATTTTAATTGCTTTTCTCTATTACCTTTTAAAAGGGCAAGGAGTTTCTGAAGTAACGGAAGTAGCCTCGGAAGAGTTCGAATTATTAAATAGCTTTCAAACCATTCAATATTTAATAGCCGGCGGATTTGCCTTGTGGCTGGGTTCCGAGACTTTGGTGCGAGGAGCAGTTTCTTTAGCTTCATTAATGGGCGTTAGCGAACGTGTAATCAGTATTTCAATCATTTCTGTGGGAACCAGTATTCCTGAACTATCTGCTTCCATAATTGCGATCATCAGAAAGGAAAAAGCTATTTCTCTGGGGAACTTAATTGGCTCTAATGTTTTTAATATCCTAGCTGTAATGGGAATCACTTCGATGATTCAACCGATCAGTGTTCAAGATCCAAACCTCATTACAAACGATTTGGTTTGGATGTTTGCAATTTCCTTACTCGTACTCCTTATGGTTTTTATTCCGCGAGACAGCCGCCTGAATCGCTTCAATGGTGTTGTGCTACTTGGACTCTATCTTTATTTTATTTACGACATATTAGGGTAAAAAAAAACACCCTCATAAAGAGGATGTTTTTTAATATTCAATAAGAAGTTGAGGTCGAATTATACTTTTGCAGATTTAACTGTTTTGATAATACGAGCTGCAATTCTGTAAGGATCTCCGTTTGAAGCAGGTCTTCTGTCTTCTAACCATCCTTTCCATCCTTGTTCTACTGTAATAATTGGAATACGAATAGAAGCGCCACGGTCTGAAATTCCGTAACTGAAGTCTGTTATAGACGCAGTTTCGTGTAAGCCAGTTAAACGTTGGTCGTTAAATTCACCATATACAGCAATGTGTTCTTTTGTTACTGGGCGGAATGCTTCACAAATTGTTTCATAAACTTTTTGATCTCCACAAGTTCTCAAAGTAGAGTTCGAGAAGTTAGCGTGCATACCAGATCCGTTCCAATCTCCTTTAACAGGTTTTGGGTGGTATTCGATATAGTATCCGAATTGTTCTGTAAGACGATCGAGTAAGTATCGTGCAATCCAGATTTCATCTCCAGCTTTTTTAGCTCCTTTAGCAAACAATTGGAATTCCCATTGTCCACTTGCAACTTCTTGGTTGATTCCTTCGAAGTTCAAGCCAGCATCGATACAAAGATCAGCATGCTCTTCCACAAAGTCTCTCCCGTGTGTATTTCTTCCACCTACAGAACAGTAATACATTCCTTGTGGTCCTGGGTATCCTCCTACAGGGAAACCAAGAGGTAATTGTGTTTCAGTATCCATGATGAAATATTCTTGTTCGAAGCCGAACCAAAAATCATTATCATCATCGTTTATTGTTGCTCTAGCATTTGACTCATGAGCAGATCCATCAGCATTTAAAACTTCAGTCATCACTAAGAATCCATTTCTGCGAACAGGATCAGGATAAATTGCGACAGGTTTTAACAAACAATCAGAAGATCCTCCTTCAGCTTGCTGTGTAGAAGAACCATCAAAAGACCATACTGGGCAGTTTTCTAATGTTCCATCAAAGTCATCAATTACTTTTGTTTTACTACGTAGATTGGAAGTTGGCTTGTAACCATCTAACCAGATATACTCTAATTTTGATTTGCTCATAATTTTTGTTTTTTAGCTTTAACATGACAAATTTAATTTTTTTGGGTACAACCTCGTTTTTTATGGGGTAAAAATCTTAACATACTTATTAACTTTTATCAATAACCCATTTTTCTTGGGGGTAAATTTAATTTTATGTAAAAAAAGAGGTTAAAAGACTTCAGATTTTAAAAAATAAATAACTTTGCTTTAGGATTTTAAAACACCATACGACATGAATTCTCTTCGATTTGAAGCCTTAAACAGCTTAGTAAAAAATAATACACTGAATGTGTCTGTTGAGTCTGATTCTGAAGCGCAATTTGCTCAGAATGTTTTCAACGACTTGGCGTTACAACGTTCACTGAATCAGCAAGCTTATGACGAAATTTCAAAAGCAATTTTCAAAGGCTCTAAAATTTCTAGAGCTTTAGCGGATCAGATTGCAGCTGCAATGAGATCTTGGGCTCGTGCTAAAGGCGCAACACATTATACACACTGGTTTCAGCCCCTCACAGGTACTACTGCCGAAAAGCACGAATCTTTTTTCGATTTATCAGATAATTCAACAGCTATTGAGCGGTTCGATGGTAGCCAATTGGTGCAACAAGATCCAGATGCATCTAGTTTTCCAAGCGGTGGAATTCGCAACACGTTTGAAGCTCGTGGATATTCCGCTTGGGATCCAACTTCACCCGCTTTTATTTACGGGAAAACACTTTGTATTCCAACGATCTTTGTTTCCTACACGGGCGAAGCCCTAGATTATAAAACACCCCTTTTACGTTCTTCATCTGCCTTAGATAAAGCAGCAACAGATGTTGCCAAATATTTCGACAAGAATACACAGAAAGTATATGCAACCTTAGGGTGGGAGCAAGAGTACTTTTTAATCGATAGAAGCCTAGCTGCATCTCGCCCTGATCTAATTTTAACAGGTCGGACCTTAATGGGGCATGAGTCATCAAAAGGGCAACAATTGAATGATCATTATTTTGGGTCTATTCCAAGAAGAGCTTTGGCTTTTATGCAAGAGTTAGAGCATCAAAGCTTGATTCTCGGAATACCAGTTAAAACAAGACACAACGAAGTTGCGCCAGCACAGTTCGAATTGGCACCAATTTTTGAAGAAGTGAATTTGTCGGTCGATCACAATGCATTGCTTCTGGATGTTATGAGTAAAATTGCTGAAAAGCATAACTTCATGGTTCTTTTACACGAAAAACCTTTTGCGGGAATCAACGGTTCCGGGAAACATAACAATTGGTCTTTAAAGACCAATACAGGAGTTAATTTATTGAGCCCAGGTAAAACACCAATGAACAACCTGCAGTTCCTAACCTTTTTTATCAATACAATTGTTGCGGTTCTAAACCACGAATCATTACTCCTGGCGAGTATTGTATCGGCTAGTAATGAATTGCGACTCGGTACCGATGAAGCTCCTCTTCCGATCATTTCAGTATTCATTGGAGAGCAATTGACGGCAGTGCTTAATAATTTGGAACAAGTTTCTGAAGGGAAATTATCTCCACAAGAGAAAACAGATTTAAAGCTAAATGTTATTGGTAAAATTCCTGAAATCCTATTGGATAATACGGATCAAAATCGAACATCTCCTTTTGCTTTTACTGGAAATAAATTTGAATTCAGAGCAGTGGGTTCCAAAACAAATTGTGCAAAACCCATGACGGTTTTGAACTCTATTGTAGCCGAGCAATTAATTGCTTTTAAGAAAAAAGTAGATCAGCATCTCAAGAACCCCAAAATGAAGAAAGATGATGCAATCTTCAATGAGTTGCGCGATTCTATCAAATACATTCGAACCATTCTTTTTGAAGGCGATGGTTATAGCGAGGCTTGGATTAAACAAGCCAAAAAGAGAGGCTTGAGCCCAACGACATCGACACCAGACGCATTGCAAGCTTATGTTGCTACAAAAAGTATATCCATGTTTCACGATTTGGATGTATTCAGTAAGCGCGAATTGGAGGCTCGTGTACAGGTAGACCTAGAGCAATACACACATACACTTCAGATTGAAGGAAGAACCTTGGGTGATATTGCTCGTAATCATATTATTCCAACAGCAATTCAATATCAAAATACGTTGATTGATAATGTTAAAGGACTTAAGGAGATTTATGGCGCTACCTTTAAAACACATGCAAAAGAACAGATGGTTTTGATTGAACGTATTTCGGGACATATAGCTCAAATCAATACTGGAGTTAATGATATGATTGAAGCGCGTAAAAAAGCAAATACAATTGAGGACAGTGCGGCAAAGGCAAATGCATATCATACGCAGGTAAAAACGTACTTCGATTCTATTCGCTATCACTGCGATAAACTGGAGCTATTAGTGGATAATTCCATATGGCCATTAGCGAAATATAGAGAACTACTTTTTTCACGTTAAAACGATGTTTTGTTTCGCAACATAGCTTGATTTAGGTTTAGGTAAAGGAAATAAAATGATGTATTTTTGTGATAAGATAAATTGAACCCAGTATGAGTGAGTCGTCTAGTGATCGTTACCGTCTTCGTGGAGTTTCTGCACAAAAAGAAGATGTACACAATGCCATAAAAAACATAAACAAAGGCCTGTTTCCACAAGCCTTCTGTAAAATTGTGCCCGATCACTTAACGGGAAGTGAGGCACATTGTATTGTTATGCATGCCGATGGTGCAGGAACGAAATCTTCACTGGCTTATGCTTACTGGAAAGAAACGGGAGATTTATCGGTTTGGAAAGGTGTCGCTCAAGATGCCCTGATTATGAATATTGATGACCTGCTCTGTGTAGGGGCATCCCAAGACATTTTGCTTTCTTCTACTATTGGTAGAAACAAAAACAGAATCCCAGGAGAAGTTCTTGCTGCTATTATTAACGGAACCGAAGAGTTGATCGAGGAGCTAAAAGGCTATGGAGTTTCTATCCACAGTACCGGAGGAGAAACTGCTGACGTTGGTGATTTAGTGCAAACCATAATCGTAGATTCTACTGTTACTGCTCGTATGAAACGATCTGATGTTGTAGATAATGCCAACATACAAGCTGGAGATGTTATCGTTGGCTTAGCCTCTTTTGGCCAAGCTACCTATGAAAAAGAATACAATGGTGGTATGGGAAGTAACGGGCTTACTTCTGCTCGTCATGATGTATTCAATTCAACTTTAAAATCTAAATACCCTGAAACTTTTGATGCAAGTGTACCCGCAGACTTAATTTATTCTGGCTCTAAGAATTTGACTGATGCAGTCGAAGGTAGTCCCTTGAATGCTGGAAAATTAGTGCTTTCCCCGACAAGAACCTATGCGCCTATTATTCAGAAAATAATGGATACGGTAGATAAAAAGCAACTCCACGGGATGGTACATTGTAGTGGAGGAGCGCAAACAAAAATTTTACATTTCATCGATGCCTTGCACGTGATCAAGGATAATTTATTTGAAACTCCCCCTTTATTCAAAATGATTCAAAAAGAATCAGACACTTCTTGGAAAGAAATGTACGAAGTTTTTAATATGGGTCATCGAATGGAGCTATACGTCGCACCTGAACTTGCCAACGAAATTATTGCAATATCGGAGTCCTTTAATGTACCGGCTCAAATTGTTGGGAGAGTGGAAACTTCCAGTAAAAAAGAGTTAACGATCAGCAGCTCACATGGTTTATTTAAATACAACTAACTTGGTACTCATTTTGCTATCATTATACTAATTTAGAAATTCAACCACAATGAAAACATATTTCCAGAACAAAAGATTAAGATTGATTTCGTTATTTAGTTTACTTCTACTTTTTAGTTGTGGCGGCGGAGATGATGATGTTCAAACGGTAACACCAGCCCCAGTTGCTGCAGTTATTACAGCTGCAGACCTAGCGGCTACTACACCCGAAAACCCAGAAGCTGGTGCTACTCTAGGAACAGTTCAGGCTTCGGTTAGCACAGGCTCTCTTCAGTACAGTTTAACTTCTCAGAGTGTTGCTGGTGCATTGGCCATAAACGCTTCGACAGGAGTGGTTACGGTTGCAGATGCGGCTCTCTTTGATTTTGAAACCGCACAAAGCTTAACAGCAAATGTTCGAGTTACTGCTGGAAATGTCATTAAAGATATTACCGTTACTATAACCCTTACTGATGTAGATGAAATAATCGATACCGTTATCACAGCATCAGATTTAGCTGTTTCAGTCGATGAGAATCCAATTGCTGGAGCTTCCATAGGAAGTATTCAAGCTTCTGTAAATACCGGCTCTCTTCAGTTTAGTTTGGTTTCTCAGAGTACCGAAGGTGCATTAGCAATAAACGGATCTACTGGTGCTGTTACTGTTGCAGATGCTACTCTTTTTGATTTTGAAACCGTGCAAAGCTTAACCGCAAATGTCAGTATTACTTCGGGTAGTGTTTCGGAGAATGTTACAGTTACCATTACACTTTTGGATGTGGATGAATCAGTTCAGATCATTATTACTGCATCAAATTTAATAACTTCAATCCCTGAAAATCCAGAAACTGGTGCTTCTTTAGGAACAATAGAAGCTACGGTCAATACTGGTTCGCTTCAGTATAGTTTAACTTCCCAAAGTGTGGCAGGCGCATTGGCTATAAATGCTTCTACGGGCGCAGTTACGGTTGCAGATGCTTCGCTTTTTGATTTTGAAACCGTACAAAGCTTAACAGCAAATGTTCGAGTTACTGCTGGAAATGTCATTAAAGATATTACCGTTACTATAACCCTTACTGATGTAGATGAAAT
>Ga0075469_10001482_pt1 | contig 10645 bp, 7 predicted proteins | sample DEB08_DNA_13_FD_77577 | JGI IMG/M metagenome (GOLD analysis project Ga0075469, IMG submission 77577) | Aqueous microbial communities from the Delaware River and Bay under freshwater to marine salinity gradient to study organic matter... | ecosystem: Environmental > Aquatic > Marine > Coastal ...
TCCTTAGAAGGGAGGTGCTCTATCCAGCTGAGCTACGAGCCCATTGACAAAAGAAAATGGTGTCTTTTGCGGCTGCGAATATACAAATTATATTAAAAAACAAATCTTTTTATTAAACTAAATATTTACATTTATAGTTAATAATGGTCCTTGATAAATCAAAGAAAATTCACCTTCCCAATTTGTTTTATTGACCGCTGCTGAGGCTTTAAAATACCTGTAATTTAATCCCACACCTATGTGCTTGTGAAATTGATAATTAACACCGGCACCTATATCCCATAAACCTCCATAATACTCTTTAATGCTTATCGAAAACCAGTCTATTCTTGTTGTAAGTAACCATTTAGGGTGGAGGGCATAATAGTACCAAGCACCAATATTTGGTAGCGGAGCTATTACACTAACACTGCTTCTGTTTAAAGTAGTGCTTGCATTTTCACCCGTATTTTCATTATTATAGGCATCACCTTCGATAAATGAATTTACCCCTAAAATGTGTGTGCCTAAACCGATACCTAACTCATGTTTTATGCCTTTACTTAGTGTTCTCCCGAAAAATAAACGAAAAAGATTGACATCAAAACCTAAAGTTACTCCAGTGATACCTCTATATATTTGATCGTTCCATTCTATTTCTGTATCAGTGGTTTTTTTTGTTACATTTTTTAAAGAAAAATATTCTGCTGTAAATGTCCATTTTCTAGAAAAACGCCAATTAAAATTTACAAATAATGTTAATTCATTATCGTTTAAATTTCTACTTTCATCAAAGTTGATAATTTGATTGTCTGAAGCTCCATTTACTGCAATTTGTGTTTTTTTAAAAGAACTATAGGCACCGGCATAAAAATTAAAACTATCAGTTAATAAAGGATGCTTAGCAATCGAATCTGTTGAATTTAAAGAAGTGTTTTCTACTGTATCATTTTCTTGAGAAAACAAAGTTGCTCCAAAGAAAATTAAAGCAATAGTTGTTAATAATTTTAGAGTATTTATTCGCATCGTTTAAAATTATTTTATTGATAATTAAAAATATGATTTTATAGTCATAAAAAACCTTAAAATTTAAAAAATAAAATAAAAAAAACCTAACTAAATGAATAGATAGGCTTTTTTGTCGGGGTGGCAGGATTCGAACCTGCGGCCTCCACGTCCCAAACGTGGCGCGATAACCGGGCTACGCTACACCCCGAATAGTTATCAATATTTTTATTTCAATTGTGCGGAGAGACAGGGATTCGAACCCTGGGTACCCTTTTGAGGTACGCTTATTTAGCAAACAAGTCCTTTCGGCCACTCAGGCACCTCTCCAATAGAGTTTGATAAATCAAGCTCAAATGCGGATGCAAATTTAGTTCAACATTTCTAATAACGCAAACAAAAAACAGGCTTTTTTAAATAAATTTTTAGTGTGTTTGTTTTCAGACTTTTGTACAGCTTACTATTATTTTTTTATTTTCTTTTGTAGTGGTGAAAAATAAAAATAGATTTCCACCATCTTTAATTCTTAGTCTTTTTCTTAAAAAAGCTACACTTTCTGGGAAATTTCGAATACTAATATTTGCTTTTTCGATGGTTATAAATTCTTTAAAATATTTTTTTTGAAAGGGAGTAACCTTGTTAATTATAAATTGTCGACCTGGAAAACGTATTAATTCGTCACTGGTATACAAGTGTGAATGCTTGTGAAGTTTTTTAATTTGATACCGATCTGATATTAAATCAAAAGCCCCACTCTTCATTATTGCAGCATTTGGTTCGTATAAATATTTCTTCGGGATGTCATAATCGACTTTAAAAGTGTCGTTTAAATTAAAGTTAAATACATCCTTATGATCTTTGCTAATATTGATAGTTTTTATGTTTGGGATGCCTTTAAAATTAGGTTTAATAACCCATAACAGTTCTTTTACATCATTTTTAACAGCAACAATATGTAGTTCTGAAACAAATTTCAATTCGTTAAATCCAACTGAAATATCAAGCATCGGAGAGGTTTTTACTAATAATGTTTTACAATTTTTTAATAAAACTGGCAAATGTAAAGGAATATCAGGCTCGCAATCTTTTAAGAAAAAAACTTTTCCTTTGTCATCATGTCTTCTTGACGGATCTACATAAATAACATCATATTGTTCTTTTAAAACATTTTTTAAGCCATCTTCTGTAAAGCATTGAATGTTATTCCTTTTTAAAACTGAATAGTTATAAGCTGTTATTTCTGAAAGACATTTATTTAATTCAAAATGATGAACTTTCTTCATTTTTTTCGAAAAATAATAACTATCAATTCCAAAACCACCAGTTATGTCAGCAATTTTGTCTCCTTCGATAATAGACGTTTTGTATTTTGCAGTAATTTCTGAAGAACATTGTTCTATGTTTAATTTTGGGGGGTAATAGATTTTAGCTGAATGGTACCAAGTAGGAAGTTTATTCTTACATTTTTTCCTAGCATCTATTTGTTGGATCAATTCTCTAATTGTTACACCTTCAAAGGGACTTTTAGAAAATACAAGCTTTGAAGAGTTAAACTCATTTTTTTTTATATAATCCTGTATAACAAATTTTAATATGTGTTTATTTAAACAAATACTATAGGTTTTTTGTAAGTTTTTTAACAATGTCATTGTCAGATAAAAATTCTTTTAAAATAACTTTTATGGAGGTGTAAAGGGGTATAGCAACGATTAAACCAACAATTCCAAATAAGACTCCTGCTATAGATATTACAAGAAAAATTTCTAAAGGATGTGATTTTACACTTTTTGAAAATATAATGGGTTGACTAAAGAAGTTATCGACTAGTTGTCCAATTAAAAAACCAATCATTACAAATATAGTTTTAGTTAATATTACGGTTTGAAAATCGCTGCCTATAAAACTAGTCATTGTTAAAAAAACCATTAATACTAATCCAATCATGGGCCCTATAAAAGGTATAAGGTTTAATAAAGCACATAAAAAAGCAATTACAATTGCATTATTAACACCAAAAGTTAGCAATATAGCGGTATAGATAACAAACAATATTGATATCTGTAAAACCAGTCCTAAAAAATACCTTGACAATAAATTTTTTATTTCATTTAAAGATCTTTTAGTACCGTCTTCATTACGATCTGTAACAAAAGTTAATATTCCTTGTTCTAATAATTTACTATCTATTAATAAGAAAAAAGAAATAAATATTATCGAAAACAAAGCAATGCTAAAACTTCCAAATCCACCAATGATAGCATTTAAAAAGTTTGGTATTATTGAGTAATCAATTTTTGAAAATAAATTAGATGTAGTTAGTGACTTATCCACATCAATATCTTTATCTGATAAGTAATGAATCACTTTTTGGTATAAACTTTCAACAGAAGATTCTAATTCCTTTATATTAAGCAAAGAAAGATTTTGCCCCTGTTCAACAACTAAAGGGATTAACAAGCCAATAAGACTCGATAATAATCCAATTATTGTTGTCATAGCGACAATTACAGCAAATGTATTGTTAAATTTTAATTTGGTTTTTAAGAAACTAACTATTGGCAAGCCTATTAAAGAGATTATGGCCGCAATAATAATATATAAAATAACAGATTGTATTTTATAAATAAATAAAAGCAATAAAGCAACACCAATAATATAGGCAACGGCTTTTATAATTCCTTTTGTAATGTCATTTGAATTCATCTAGCTACTATAATTTTTATTAATTAACGAATATAAAGCTATGGAAGTGGCTTGTACCACGTTCATACTACTATTTCTTCCGTGCATACTAATATGTACACACAGATCACTATTAGATAAAACCTTATCTGAAACACCTTCATTTTCATTTCCAATTATAAATGCTATTTTTTGATTGCCAAATAGAGGCAAATTTTCGATAGATTTACTAGAATCAGTAATTTCTAAAGCTATTATTTTGAATCCCTTATTTTTTAAATTGATGATAACATCAAGAGTGTTTTTATTTTCTGAATAGGAAACATAGTGCTGTGTATTTCTTGCAGTTTTTTGAAGTCTAGGAGAATTAAAATTAATTTGACTGTTACAAAAAATAATTTTAGGTATTCCAAGCGCATCACAAACTCTAAAAACCCCACCAATATTAGAGGGACTTTTCAAACCATCACAAATCAAAACAATAGGAAATACTTTTTCTGAATGATTAGATTCTTTATGTGATAATTGTTTAATCATTAATTTTTAAAAACATAATTAATAATATTTGCTCCCATTTGTAAAGCTTTTAGTCTTGTTTCTTGTGGATCATTATGAACTTCAGGATTTTCCCAACCATCACCTAAATCGCTTTCGAACGTATACAATAATAATAAACGATTCTCTTCAAAAATACCAAATGCTTGAGGCCTGTTTTTGTCGTGTTCATGAATTTTGGGTAAACCTTGTGGAAAATTATAAGGGTTTTTAAAAATAGGATGGTTATTTGACAATTCAATCAGTTCTTTACTTGGAAATACTTTAATCAATTCTTTTCTCAAATATTCATCCATTCCATAATTATCATCAATATGAATAAAGCCACCGCTTAAAAGATAGTTTCTTAAGTTTTCTGATTCTTCTTGTGTAAAAAAGACATTTCCATGTCCTGTCATATGTAAAAAGGGATAATCAAATATATCAACACTGTTAGGGCTTACAACTTTTGGTTTTGTATCGATAGTAGTCTTAAGTTCTTCATTACAAAATTTTATTAGGTTGGATAAAGCTGTAGGATTACTATACCAATCTCCACCACCACCATATTGTATTACAGCAATATCTTGAGCAGTTAGCTTAATAGTAAGCAAGAAAAATAATAAGATTAAAGTTTTTAAACTCATAGAAATCAAAAATACAAATTCTAAATAATAGTAAAGTAGTAAGTTTTAAGATATTATTGAATACTGTTTAAAAATAAATAGTATTTCAATTTTCATTAAAAAAAGCAACACTATGACAAGCTACAATTGCAGCAGTTTCAGTTCTCAATCTGTTATTCCCTAAAGTTACGGGTATAAAACCTGCTTTTATGGATTCACTTATTTCATTAGTAGAAAAATCTCCTTCTGGACCGATGAGTAAGGTGGTATTATCATTTGGTTTTAAAACACTTTTTAAGGATTTTTTTATACCTCCTTCACAATGGGCAATTAATTTTTGATGAAGATTACCCTCTTGCAATTTTAAGAAATTACTAAATGCAATCGCTTTGTTTATTTTAGGTAAATATCCGTTTAAAGATTGCTTCATAGCGCTTTGTATTTTCTTCTCAAAACGATCTATTTTAACTACCTTACGCTCACTATGGTTACAAATAATAGGTGTGATTTCAGTAACACCAATTTCGGTAGCTTTTTCTAAAAACCATTCATAACGATCGTTTAGCTTTGTTGGGGCTACTGCCAAATGCAGCGAGTAGGTAAGGGGTTCTTGTTTTTTAACTTCCAATACCGTCGCCATACAATTTTTAAGATTTGAATGTATTAACGTTACTTTAAAAAACAATCCCTTTCCGTTGGTAAGATTTAAAATTGAACCTTCTTGTTTTCGCAATACTTTAAAAATATGCCTACTTTCTTCTTTGTCAAATTTAATTTCTTTAGAAGTTTCAGTAATAAATTTATTGTAGAATAATTGCATTGTTTTTTTATTTAAAACGGGTAGGTTCTATATTTATAATACACCTGAATTGATGTTTTATTTATATTTTTATAATTCCATTCTTGCTTTTGCAACGATATCATTTGAAGCATAAAGCTGTTGTTTGTATTTTAACTCTCCAACAATTGCAATCATAGCAGCATTATCTGTGCAAAATTCAAGTTTTGGAATATGAACCTTCCAATCAAAATTCTTTTCAGCATTTTTTAATGCCTTCCTAATACCAGAATTTGCAGAAACACCTCCACCAATCGCAACTTCTTTAATTCCTGTTAGTTTTACAGCATTTTTTATTTTATCCATTAAATAATCCACAATGGTGTATTGTAAACTTGCACAAATATCATTCAGATTTTTATTTATAAAATCAGGATCTTTTTTTAAATTTCTTTCAATAAAATATAAAACAGAAGTTTTTAATCCACTAAAACTAAAATCTAAAGGCCCTACTTTAGGTTTTGGAAAAGGAAAAGCCTTTGGATTACCTAGTTTTGAATATTTATCGATTAACGGTCCACCAGGGTATGGAAGTCCTAGTATTTTTGCACTTTTATCGAAAGCCTCACCCACAGCATCATCTAAAGTTTGACCAATTATTTCCATTTCAAAATAATTAGTTACTTTAACAATTTGTGTATGACCACCACTTATTGTCAATGCTAAAAAAGGGAATGCTGGAGTTGTATGTGCTTCAGATTTTATAAAATGTGCTAAAATATGTGCCTGCATATGATTTACATCAATCAGAGGAATCTCTAATCCCATCGCCAAAGACTTTGAAAATGAGGTGCCTACCAAAAGTGAACCCATTAATCCTGGGCCTCTAGTAAAAGCTATGGCATTTAGCTGTTTTTTGTCGATATTTGCTTTTTGTAAGGCAAGTTGTACGACAGGAACAATATTTTGTTGATGTGCTCTAGAGGCAAGTTCTGGAACAACACCACCGTATTCTTGATGAATACTTTGTGTCGCAACAACATTAGATAATATAGTACCGTTTTTTATAACGGCTGCAGCAGTATCATCACAGGATGATTCAATGCCTAAAATGTATGTTTGTTTTGCCATTAAGTTAAGAGTGCATATTTATTTGTCGTAAAAATAAAACATTAAGACCGTATCAAAAAACTAAAAAAAATAATAAAAAGGATTCTTAGCATCTTGTTCTTGATAGTAGTATTTATTATCATCACATTATCCATACCTACTGTTCAAACTTACATTGCAAAAAAAGTTACTACAAAATTAAATAAAAACTTTGGTACTAACATCAACATTAGTCGTTTAGGGCTTAATTGGAAGGGTGAAATAGATATTAAAGATGTTTATATCGAAGACCATCATAGCGATACATTAATTTATGTTAAAACACTTAACACTAATTTACTAAGTTTAAAAAATCTTGTAGAAGGTGATTTGTATTTCGGTTTTATTGAATTGAATAAAGCGAAATTTTATATAAAAACCTACAAAGATGAAAAAAGTGATAACGTTTCCATTTTTGCAAATAAGTTTAATTCAACTAGTCCTATTAGCGGTAATAAATTTGTATTAAAGGCAAATGATATAAAGTTTTCAGATAGTAATGTGAAAATAACTAATGAAAATTTAGAACAATCAGAAATTTTTAATCTTAGCTTTATTAATATAGAAAGTGAAATTTTTAGTATTGTAGGACCAAATGTTAATACAACCATAAAGCAATTATCGTTAGAATCACAAAGAGGTTTTGATATTAAAAATCTAGCTGGAATTTTTTCTTATAGTTTAACCTCCATATCCATAAAACAATTAAAGCTTAAAACTGATGATTCTTTCATAAATGGCGCTATTATGATGGATTATAAAAATGGAGAACTATCAGATTTTGTAAACAAAGTAGATCTCAATATTCATTTTAATGAAGCAGAAATATCAACAAATGATTTAAATACATTTTATAATGAATTTGGTCTTAATCAAAAGATAAGCATAAATGGAGATTTAAAAGGAACTTTAAATGATTTTACGTTCTCAAATGGTCAAATTAAGAGTGGATTAATAAAAGTTTTAGGTGATTATAAATTTATTAATTTATTAAGTCATAAAAATGATTTTTCTATTTATGCAAGCAATCATTCAATTTCAACAAACTTTGTTTCACTTAAACAATTAATGCCGAAATTATTAGGAGAAGTTTTACCGAAAGAAATTAGTTATTTAGGTAGAATAAAACTTAACGGAAACACAACTATTACAAAATCTTTTTTAACCACATCAAGTACTTTAATTAGTTCCTTAGGTTCTGCAAAAATAAATGCTACTATTAATAATTTAAACGACGAGGAAAAAGCAGAATATAATGGAGACATTGACTTTGAAAATTTTGATTTAGGATCTCTTGTAAATACTAAAAGTTTAGGAAACATTACTTCTAAATTAAACATTAAAGGAGTGGGATTCACCCAAAAATCATTAGATGCTAAAGTTGTAGGAGAAATTAACTCTTTTGTATTTGAGAATTATAATTATAAAAACATTACGCTTTCTGGAAATTTTAAACATCCATTGTTTGATGGAGAATTAAATATTGACGATCCCAATTTAATGTTAACGTTTAATGGATTGATAGATGTATCTAAAAAATTAAATCGTTTCGACTTTAAAACAGATATAAAATACGCAGAGCTTAACAAATTAAAATTAATAAAACGTGATAGCATATCAATTTTTGTGGGTAAAATTAACATGAACGTAATAGGTAATGATATTAATAATACTTACGGATCCATCTCTTTTAAAGAAACGTTTTATCAAAATGAAAATGAGGACTTTTATTTTGATGACTTTTTAATAACTTCAAAAAAAGAAGAATTAAATAGAATTATAGATATTAATTCTCCAGATATTATGACTGGATACATTTCTGGAGAATTTCTAATAGAAGATATTCCAGATTTATTTATTAACGGTGTTGGTAGTGTTTATGCAAATTTTAAACCAAAGAAAATAATTAAAAATCAATACATAAATTTTGATTTTGAAATTTATAATAAACTTATTGAAATATTTATTCCTGAACTAGAGTTTGGAGAAAATACTAGAATAAAAGGTTCTGTTTATTCAAATGAATCAAAGATAAAAGTTGATTTTGATTCTCCCGAAATTAAAGTGTTTAATAATTATTTAGGAAAAGTTAAATTTAAATTAGATAACTTTAATCCACTGTACAACGCTTATATTTCAATAGATACTTTAGATAATGGTTTTTATAATTTAAAAGACTTTAACTTCATAAATAAAACAATAAATGACACTCTTTATGTAAATACAAACTTTTCAGGTGGTAAAAATAAAGATTATTTTAATTTATCATTATACTATACTATTGACCCTGATGGAAATTCTGTGGTTGGAGTAAAAAAGTCTGATATTATCCACAATGATAAAACCTGGTTCTTAAATGAGAATGATAATAAAAATAATAAAATCGTATTTGATAATAGTTTTAAAAAAATAAAATTCGATTCAATTGTATTAAATCATAATGATGAATTAATTGCGTTTACGGGAGCTACAAATGATAGTACTTTCAAAAATTTAAAAGTTAGATTTAAAGATGTTAATATAGGTAATTTAATTCCTAAAGTTGATAGCCTAAAACTAAATGGAAATATTAATGGGGATTTAAGTATTCTTCAAAAAAAAGGTGTTTATTTTCCTAGCTCTAATATCATTATTGATAGTATTAATGTCAATGATATAGAAATGGGTGACCTAACAATAGACATTTTAGGAAACAAAAACCTAACCCGTTACGATATAAATACATCGCTTATTAATAACAATATTAAATCTTTCAATTCTACCGGTTATATTGAAACAAAAAGTACTCAAACGGATATACAATTAAATATAGAATTAAATGAATTTAATCTAGGAGCAATTAGTCCTTTTGGCGCTAGTGTAATTACAAACATAAGAGGTTTAATGTCCGGTAAAGGAAGAGTTTCAGGTAATTTAAATTCTCCAGATATGTTTGGTGATTTTATCTTGAAAAAAAGTGGATTAAAGGTACCTTATCTAAATATTGATTTTGATTTAGAAGACACTACTAAACTTAAAATAACAGAAGAAAAATTAGAGATTTCTAAAACTAACATTACCGATACAAAATATTTAACAAAAGGAATTCTAACAGGAAATGCAACTCATAAAAATTTTGGAAACTGGAAGTTAAATTTAAATATAGATTCCGATAATTTATTAGTACTGAATACACCACCCGATGAAAATCAATCCTACTATGGAACAGCCTTTATTAGTGGAACCACTCATATTCATGGACCAATAAATGAATTAATAATAGACGTAAATGCTACTACTGAAAAAAATACGATATTTAAAATACCATTAAGTAATACGGAAACTATTGGAGATAATTCTTTTATAAATTTTCTTTCTCCTAAGGAAAAAGAAGATAAACTGCTAGGTGAAACTATAGTAACCAATGATTTAAAGGGGCTTGCATTAAATTTTGAATTAGATATTAATAAAAATGCAGAAATCGAGATTGTTATTGATCAAAATACAAAATCAGCTTTAAGAGGAAGAGGAGCAGGTACGTTATTGATAGAAATAAATACCTTGGGGAAATTTAATATGTGGGGTGATTTTATTGTCTATGAAGGTATTTATGATTTTAGGTACGGAAAAATTATAAGAAAAGAAATTGAAGTTGAAAGAGGAGGTACCATTACGTGGGATGGATTGGCTAGTAATGCAAATTTAAATTTAAAAGCCATTTATAAAACCAAAGCAAACCCTTCCGCATTATTAGATGATCCAACAATTAATAGAAAAATCCCAGTTGAAGTATTTATAGATTTAACTAATAACATTACACAACCAGATTTATTATTTGATATTAGTTTTCCTGATGTAAGCTCTACTGTTAGAAGTGAATTGGAATATAGACTTCAAACTTCAGAAGAGCGGG
>Ga0075469_10001491_pt1 | contig 10625 bp, 10 predicted proteins | sample DEB08_DNA_13_FD_77577 | JGI IMG/M metagenome (GOLD analysis project Ga0075469, IMG submission 77577) | Aqueous microbial communities from the Delaware River and Bay under freshwater to marine salinity gradient to study organic matter... | ecosystem: Environmental > Aquatic > Marine > Coastal ...
AGCCATACATCACCAATTTCAACCCCACGCTGGCCACCTTTACCCAGCAGCGCAATTTCTGGGTGGCGGCGGGGATACCCGTGGTCACGTTGGCTGCCGGTTTCGATATCCAGTACCAGAGCTGGAAGAAGCGAATCTACCAGCAGGTGGTGGTGCCCGTTGGCGACTGGCTGACGGACTTACCACCGGCACCCGACGCGCCCCAGGTGGCCCTCTTTCCCAACCCGACCACCGGCTTGCTGACAGTGCAGTGGGCCGGCCGCGACCTGGACACCCTGACCTTGGTCAGCCTGGATGGCACCCTCCGCCGCGTGGTACCCCTCCAACCCGGACAAACGGCCAGCGAGCTGGATATCAGCGGGCTGGCGAGCGGGCTCTACCTGTTGCAACTGCGCAGCGGACAGGAGAGCTGGGTACAAAAGGTGGTGGTGGAATGATGGCTGGGCGGGTTTTCTTCTTACAGGGCTTTCTCCTAAAAGTAAAATCCACTCAAAAAGACAAAAATCCCTAAAATTTACCCCGACCCTAAAGGGAGTTTTAGCAATTTTTGCCTTTTCTTACCCCGACCCTAAAGGCAAAAAAAGGCGATAATTGCTAAAACGGTTTTTAAGAGAAAGCCCTTATTCTAAATAGGTATAGCCCGTTTTTTCACTCAGAGATACTATCTTAGCTGCGCTTATTCATCAAATAACCTCTCCAGAATGAAACTACGATTTAACCGCTTCCTCTTCCTGCTCGCGCTCCCCTGCCTGCTACTGCCCGCGCTGCGGGCCCAGGACGCGGCCCAGTTTCGCCAGGCCGCCCAGCAGGCGCTGACCGCCTACCAGGTGCCGGGCTTTGCCGTGGGCATCATCAAAGACGGACAGGTGGTGTTGCACGAAGGCTTCGGCACCCGCACGGCCGGTAAAGAAGAGCCCGTGGATGGCGGCACCCTCTTTGCCATCGCCTCCAACACCAAGGCGTTCATTGCCACTACCCTGGCGCAGTTGCACACCGAAGGCAAGGTGAACCTGGACGGATTCGTGCGCGACTACCTTCCCTACTTCCAGCTCTACGATGAATACGTGTCGGCCCACCTGACGGTGCGCGACCTGCTCTGCCACCGGGCGGGCCTGGGCACCTTCAGCGGCGACGCCATCTGGTACAAAAACGAGCAGACCCCCGAAGAGATCATCCGCGAGATCAGGTACCTGCCGCAAGCCTACGAATTCCGGGCGGGCTACGGCTACTCCAACCTCATGTTCATTACCGCCGGCGAAGTGATTCGCGCCGTGACGGGCCAAAGCTGGGACCAGTACGTGCGCACCCACTACCTGGATCCGCTGGGCATGACGCGCACCCAAACGTCGGCAAAAAACCTTGGCAGCATGGCCAACGTAGCGACGCCCCACCTGACGCGCGCCAACAACCAACCCCTGGACTTCGTCAACTGGGATGCTTCGGGAGCCGCCGGGGGCGTCATCTCCAGCGTCGATGATATGCTGCGCTGGCTGCGGGCGCAAATCCAATTCGGACAGGTCGACGGGCAGGTCATCTTTCCGGAAGCCGTCCACGACCTCACCTGGAAACCCTACAACGCGATCGGCAACAGCCAAAACTTCACCAGCGCCGGCCTGGGCTGGTTCCTGGGTACCTTGGAAGGGCAGCGCATCGTCAGCCACAGCGGTGGCTACGACGGCATGTACTCCCAGGTGAAAATGATCCCCGAGCTGGGCATCGGCGTGGTGGTGCTGACCAACAGCATGACCGGCCTCTCCGCCGCCCTGACCAACTACATCGTCGACGCCTACCTCGGCCGCCCCACCGACGGCTGGTTGAAAAATGCCGTAGCCCGCGAGCAAAAGGCCCAGGAAGCCTGGCGCACCCGCCGCACGGAACACGAAAAGGCCCGGGTGACGGGCACCAAGCCTTCGCTGCTGCCCGCAGCCTACGCGGGCGCCTACCACGATCCCCTCTTCGGCCCCATCAAAGTGACGGAAGCGCCGGACGGTCTGCGCCTCGTTTTCCCCGAAGCGCCCCAGCTCAACGCCCGCCTGACGCACTGGCACTACGACACCTACCGCATCAACTGGGACAACACCCACGCCTGGTTCGACTTCGGCACCGTGCAATTCCTCCTCGACAACAACCGCCGGGTGACGGGCCTGCAATTCGACGTGCCCAATGACGATATCTTTTTTGAGGAGATTCATGCGGTGCGGGAGGAATAGGTTGGGGTTGAATTGGGTTGGGCGAGCAGCTGAAACAAGCGTATAACCATCATACTAAAAACCACCTTATGAAATCCAAAAAATCCACCTCCCGGCGGGAGTTTATCAGAGCTGGGGCCCTTGCCTCCTCGTTTTTTATTGTACCCCGACACGTATTGGGCGGGGTGGGTTATACGGCTCCCAGCGACCAGCTGGTGCTCGCTGCTATTGGCGCCGGTGGCAAAGGGCGGTCGGATATTTTGCACGCTTCCGTCAATGGCCGGGAGCGGGTGGTCGCCCTCTGTGACGTCGATTTTTCGGGTTCAGCCGCCGCCTCGGTGAAACAGTTTCCGGACGCAAAATTGTACGCTGATTTCCGGGTGATGCTGGAGCAGGAAAAAGACATTGATGCCGTGACGATCTCTACGCCAGATCACGTGCACGGGCCCGCAGCGGCCTTTGCCATGGCGCGTGGCAAGCACGTGTACGTACAAAAGCCCCTGACCCATAATATTCGCGAAGCACGCTTGCTGACGGAGATGGCCCGCACCCAGAAGGTAGTGACCCAGATGGGCAACCAGGGGGCCTCGAACCCGCTGTTGCAGTTGGTACAGCAGTGGGTAGACAGCGGCCAAATCGGCAAAATATCGAAGGTGCAAGTATGGACCAACCGTCCGGTGTGGCCACAAGGCATTGCGATGGCGGCACCGGATGCCAGTCAGAAACCAGCGGACTTGAACTGGGATTTGTGGCTGGGGCCAGTGCCCGAACGCCCTTACACCCCCAACCTGCACCCCTTCAACTGGCGCGGCTGGTGGGACTACGGCACTGGCGCCCTGGGCGACATGGGCTGCCACCTGATCGATATTCCCTTCCGGACGCTGGGCCTTAAATACCCCACCTCCGCCGAGTGTAGCATTGGGGCCATCTATTCCCGGATGTGGAACGCCGACTACTATCCGGAGGGTTGCCCGGTCTCTTCCTTTGTGACCCTCCAATTTGGCGTGACGGAAAAGAGCCAGTCGCCCATCGAATTGACCTGGAGCGACGGCGGCATCCGCCCCTCCCACCCGGACCTCATTCCTGCCGACGACGACATGGGTGGCCCGGGGAGTGAAAACGGCGTACTCCTCATTGGTGAGAAGGGGATCATTGCGACCAATGTCAACGACAGCTCGCCGCTGATGCCCAAGCTTTACCTTAACGATGGCACCGTAGTGATAGGCCCACAAACGGAAGACAACCTGGAACCCGAATACGGCCACCACCGCCAGTGGGTAGATGCCTGCAAGACGGGCTTTGGCAGCAAGGAACACCAGGCCCTCACCTCTTCCTTCGACTATGCCGGTCCCATGACGGAAACCGTATTGATGGGCAACCTCGCCATCCGCAGCTACCTCCTGCGTCGCGAAAATGCCGCAGGCGACATGGATTTTTACGCCCGCAAAAAGCTCCTTTGGGACGGCGAAAATATGCGGATTACCAATCTGGCGGAAGCGAATCAGTTTGTGGGGCGGCAGTATCGGGCGGGTTGGGAGATGTGAGGCTATTGCAATTAAAAAAGAAAACAAATACGCTTCCATGAATTTTATCACCATTGACTTTGAAACGGCCACAACGGACCGAGACAGCCCCTGCGAAATTGGGCTAACCTTTGTAGAAGACTGGAAAATAATGGGCACCAAATCGTGGCTGATCAAACCCACGTACTACCCCTATTTCGATTACTTCAATATTGCGATACACGGCATTAAGCCAGCCGACGTAGCCAACGCGCCTGAATTTGATGTGATCTGGCAGGAAGTAAGGCCACTTATTGAGCACAACTTTTTGATCGCCCACAACGCAGGCTTCGATTTTAGCGTATTGCGCCGGACGTTGGATACTTACAATTTGGCGTATCCCACTTTGGACTACTCCTGTAGTTGTATTTTTTCGAAAAGGGTATGGGAAGGATTACCAGCCTATGACCTAAAAACGCTCTGCCACCTCAACCAGATCGCCTTGAACCACCATCGGGCCGCAGCCGACAGCCTGGCGACGGCAGAATTGGTCATAAAAGCCTTGCAAACGGCAGGGGTGAACTCGATGGAGGAGTTTCCGGAAAAATTAAGGACAGTAGTGGGCAAACTGTATCCGGGAGGTTACAAGCCTTCTAAAACTAAACGGCTTTATAAACCCAAGGGGTGACGGGCCCTCTTACAACTTAGCTTTTCTTCGGAAATTTTGACTCAGATTGCTCACCCTATTTCAGCTTTAGATAATATCCCCCTTCATATAGGATATTACCTGAGCAAAAACACCACCTCTACTCCCAAAGCTTCTGCAATCTTAATAAAATTAAGCGCTGCCACATTCTTCTCTCCTCGCTCGATCATACCCATATATCTCATCGAACACTCCGCTTGAAATAGTTACCTGATAGTTGTAACTTTATTCTAAAATCACCTACATGGTCATCCGTTCCACATTTATAGGATTGACAAAAGTGCTAGACAAATTCGATGATCTGGCTATTGAAGCTGCTGTAGCGGGCATACACTTCCCACCAGCTATCGAGTCAGAATACAATAAACTAGTGGTCACTGTCATTGCTCGCGGGGATGATGTTTATCCCGAACAGCACTACCGGATTGAAAAAACGCTGTACGTGTCCCTACAATTTGATCCTGAGCAACTACTGCCGCTATCCACCGCTGCTGTCACACGACTGGTTCGCGATAGAACAGAAAACTATTTGGCAGCGACCGGCGAAGTGGAAGAAAGAGAAATGCAACAGATCGACTTCTAAGCTCAACAAAAATCCGTCATAAAAGCGGTTTGATCCCTGAAATGGAGTGGCTGTTCGCACGGAGACACAAGTTCACGCGGGGTTCAACTACTGGGCCGTACTGTTCTTATTTGAGGATAATCCTATAATAATGAGGCAAAAAACCACCATACCTGGTGATAACTTTTTTACGGAAGGTTGTGGGGTAGATTTTATTTTAGCCAGGCCGTAAAAATAGCAAGGGTGTTTATTTGGTGGTTTGTATTTAAGTTTTTAATATTGGATGAAATTATACTTCCTCTGCTTAAAATGGATTAACGCGTATGCCTCTTTTTTCATGGCTACTGGGGACTTCCTGGTTGGGCTGGGTTCGGGTGTTGATAGGAAGATCTATTTTTTTTTGGTTCTTCGCCCCTTAGAGTGGGTAATCGCATCTTGAATGTTTCTGCAAATGAAGGTTTAGCCCTTAAAAGACTGTCTATTAGAAGCTTATAGGCAATCCAGGAAACACCAACCAGCAGAATACATTTAAAATCCACTATATTCGGCCAAGAACCTATTTTCTAGGGGTAGGGTATTGCTTTTGAGTTATTTGGTGGAGAGAAGTGTGGCAAAGGGGGGGGGATAAAATTGCGTAATATAACTAAGTTGGCTGCCATAAAAAATAAAAAAATGAAAGACCACTTTCTTACAATAATAATTACGATAACAACAACTATAGTAACGTTAGGATTGAAATGGTTTTTTGACAATAGAACAGTAAAAGATAAATTAGAAATTGAGTTTAAAAATTCTCAAAAAATTAAAATTAAAAAAAATATATCTACTCACAAAGCGATGATAATAAAAATAGCAGAATCGCTTAATAATAGAATCGAAAACTTCTCAATAAATCATAATAAAAATTGGCTAAGAGCAGATAATGATTTTAAAGAGACAGCTTATTATTTAGACTCCTTTGTATACAGAATATTAAGTTTCTTTGCAAACATTGAGCTTCTTGACAGAAAGTTAAATTATTTAGATACCACGATTTCGGATAAAGATGATTTAACAATTATCAAATTCATAAGGCTTTTCTATGACATAGTATCAGACGGTGATTTATTTGAAGGTGTAAAATACGACTTCACTAATCAAGTTGACCATATCTTTAAAGACAACCTAAAAAATGCAATAAACACTATCATCAAATCTGGTGAGGTTATGTCTTATGATGAGTTTAAGAAAGCCAAAGAAAATAATATAGAACCATTCAAAATAGTTTATAGATTTTTGGAAGGAATGAATCTACCTGAAAACAGATTAAGAGTAGAGAGAATAAAAGTTCTTCAATTAGCTTTAATAGCTTTTTTAAATAAGTTCGGATATGATTTTCAAGCAACAAAAATGTCAAAAATAAAAGAAATTGAAAATAATTTTCAAGGCTTTAAATTAATCAAAGGCTTTAAATTATTGATAGAAAAATATAAACTAACGGATACTTCAGAAATCATTGAAATTCTAAACTCAATTGAAAAAAAAGAGTACGGCAGCTAACAATTCATATATGTCTATCCCATTCCTTCCATTCGATCCGTACGGCGTATATGCGAGGAGGTTGCAGGTAAGCAGAAAAAAGAACGAATGAATAAAGAAGCCCATAACAATACATACACTTTCAATCTGAAGGAAGAAGAAAAACATATTTCCGAAGTAGAGAGGGGAAGGAAAGGATATTATTGTATGGGCTGTAATGAGGAAGTAGAAGCAGTAAAAGGAAAAATTAAAAGACATTACTTTAGACACGTTCCAACTGATGTCAATACTGAAAGAAAATGCACGTACTCAGATGAGACCTACCGACATAAGCTTGCAAAAGAAATTCTACAAAGAATCAAAAAAATAAAAGTACCTACACTATATAAATATCCACCATCAGGAATCGATGCGAAACCAATAAAAATAAGAGATGCCTGGACTATTGAGGCAAATACCGTCAAAAATGAAAGACAATTCTACGAAGACATAAATGGCGAAATAGGCTACGGTAAAAATATTGATTTTGAGAAGGAAAAGGGGAAGTTCTTACTAATTCAACCAGATGTCGCTTTCTTTGATAAGGACGATAATCCTATACTATTAATTGAAGTTGTCGCAACCCATAAAATTGACTCAACCAAATTATCAAAAATTAAGCGCCTTGGAATAGACACAGTTCAAGTTACGATTCCAAAAGATTCTCCAGAAGAGATTGAAAACTGCTTTTTCAGAACTCATAGGACGCAATGGATTTACAATTATGAGCAAGAAACAACAACCTACGTACACATATCCGAAGGAAATAATCAAGGAATATCACCAGTTGATGAATTCCAAAGAAAACTTTTTAGAACAGCCGAATCTTACTCGTGCAGAAGTTCACAAATTAATAACCTTATACGAGGAATTAGAAAGTGTTTGGAATCTGAACAGTACAGAAAAACTAAACAATCAATTAGAGGAGAACTCGATAGAGTTTCGGAAAATACAAAAAGAAATAGAGAGCGATTGTTCAATTTACAAAAAGGACATAGAAATAAAATTGAGAGAGAATTTGAATTGGAAGAAAGAACACTTAAAGCAGAAGAAGAAGGATTTAATAGAAAGGAAGCAGAATTTCAAAAAGAAGTTGGAGACTTGGAAAGAAGATATTATTCAAAAAGAGAAGAACTTGAAACTGTACAAAGAGAATATAAACCTGAATGCCAATCAGAGATTAAAAGACTTGAAGAGTACTTGGAAGAATTGGGAACAGATAGAGCCAGTTTTGAAGAGCAAATTGCAGAACTTGAAAGACAAGAAGAACAATTTGAACAGCAAATTAGAAAAGAGACAGCAAGAATTATGGAGCTTACAGGAAAAGAACAGGGAGCTTTCAATGAACTTGAGACAAGAAGAAAGAAATTCCCAATTGAAAATGAACGACTTGAGGGAGAATTTGAAGAACGAGAGAGAAGCCTCAAACAAGAAATTGGAGATTCTCAAGAAGGAATTAGACGACAATTTGAAGAACTTGGAAGAGAAGCTGTTGAAGCTGTTAAGGGAAAAGATAGCAGCGGAGAATCCAGAATCCACAGCAGAATTAAAGACACGCTTTATAAAGGGAGACTTCTTGTATCTATCCGCCAAGGAAAAAGCCGTATACGAACGCTCGAACGGGCTAAAGAATTATATGACTCGGGGGCTTACAAAAGCTGGAATGAGTCTCGATAACTTTTTAGAATTAATGGAAAAATACGATAAATAAATAAAAGAAGGCTGGCTGGAACAAAAAAGGATCAAAGCGAGACGGAGCACAGCGACGGTGGTAGCCTTCAACCACCTGTGGAACGATTCCTCCAATCTGCACGCAGCAATGGGGCATAGACTCACTGCTACCTGGCTTAGCCCGTAATGGCCTGAAAAGGAGTTGGAGCGGGGCGCAGACAGGCCTTTGAGTTAGCGGCCATAGAAAAAGTAAAAGACAGGTAGAATTGATACTCTTGGCCAAATCCCTTATCTTTAGGTTGATTGAATAAATCTAACCAACGAAATGGAAATCGATAAACTTGTAAAACAGGAGATTATAAAGATTGATCCGAAAGCAGAAGTCATTTTGTTTGGCTCTCGGGCCAGGGGTGATTTTCGAAAAGATTCGGATTGGGATTTTTTGGTATTACTCAATCAGCCGCTTACCGCCAGTTTGAAAGAGTTTGTACTTGATCAGCTGTACGACCTGGAACTCCGAACAGATTCGGTCATCAGCGCGATAATCCACTCCAAATCTGAATGGGAGGATCGTGCAGTTACCCCTATCTATCAGATGATCAAAAAAGAAGGTAAGCGAGCATGAGTTACTCCAGGGAAGAATTGACCGATCTGATGGTGTTTTGTTCAATAGGCTTTTTGCCATCCGGCAACAAGCGGATTACGAAGATTTTGCCAATATTCAACCTGAAGAAATTAAACCTCTACTTCCCAAGATTAATGATTTAATTCGGGATATTGAAGAATTGATAAACGAAGAAGACTGCCACTAACTTTGTCCGCCAAAAATCGGACTAAAGGAACCTCAAAAACCGGCGCAGAAATACCGAAAAAAGCCTAACTTTAGTCGGTAAATTAAACGGACGAAATGCGCTTTTCCACTATAGTTTTTATCGAGAACCTCCATCAGGGGTGGTAAACGTTTAACTGATCGGTCTGCGACAGTGGTGGTTGGAGGAGGCGTTGGTTGGGGATGGGCGCACAGACAGGCCTTTAAGTTGTACCCATGCAAAACCACCATTTTGCATTTTTTTATGTAATCATATTATACCGAACGGTCTGTTTGTTTATATTTGTACCGTGAATAAGAAACATGACCATAGAGAAGTACTTCAAACCGGGCTCCGGCTTATCTGCGACAAAGGCTATAACAGCTTGGGTGTAGATGAAATTTGCAAAACCACCGGGATGACCAAAGGCGCATTCTACCATGCGTTTGAGAGCAAAGAAGCTTTTTTGCTGAAAGGCCTGCGTGTTTATGGGGAGGCCAATACAGAAAGGTTAACAAAACAACTTGCCACAGAAAACGGTACCCCAAAAGCCATTGACAGGATAATAGACCTCTACGATTTTATGTTTGATGCCCAACCCCAAAACAATTTTATGGGTTGCATGGTAAACAACATCATGTCGGAATTGGGCTCAGCGAATGAGACGGTTGGTAAAGCCGCTTCGGTAGAATTTGACAGCTTTATTGAGGCCATTGAACCCAGTGTGAAAGCGGCCCAAGCGGAAGGCGACCTCTCCTCAGCCATAGATTCAAAAACCCTCACGGAGTTACTTCATTCCACGTTTTATGGCTTGCTAACCAGAGCCAAGAGCACCCAAGACCATTTAGAAGCAAAACGAATTATGCACACACTAATCAATACCTTAAGAAAATGAAAACATTCAAAGAAAAATATGGCCCCTGGGCTTTAATTACTGGCGCAACATCGGGTATCGGTGAGGCTATTTCTCATCAATTAGCAGCAAAAGGAATGAACATCGTTCTGGTTGCTCGTAAAAAAGAGGAGCTGGAAGCGAAAGCCGCTGCGTTAAAAAGCAAGTATCAGATAGACACCCACATCGTTTCCGCAGATCTTGCCACCGAAGAAGGGATTGCTGCTGTTAAGACATCCACCAAAGCACTTTCAGTGGGGCTTTTAACTCTAGCTGCCGGTCTTGAAGTGAATGGTGCTTTTGAAAAAAATGACATTCTGCAAGAACTAAAGGTTGTTCAAATCAACATCAACGCAACGCTTCAACTTACGCACCACTTTTCTGAAAGTATGGTAAGTAATGGTCGCGGAGGTATTATCATGGTTGCTAGTTTATCCGGGCATATGCCTAACCCATACTTCGCGAATTATGCGGGCACCAAAGCTTACATCTTAAACTTTGGTGCATCACTTTATGGCGAACTAAAACCCAAAGGCGTTGATGTAACCGTTTTATCTCCGGGTTTAACAAACACACCCATGGCTACTTCTACCGGAGTTGATTGGTCAAAAACACCCATGCAGGCATTGTCTCCGGAGAAGGTGGCGCAAACCGCTGTGAATGCGCTCGGCAAAAAGTTCCTCGCCATTCCCGGAACGATGAATAAGCTGATGGCTGCGATGGCCAAACACAGTCCG
>Ga0075469_10001503_pt1 | contig 10595 bp, 7 predicted proteins | sample DEB08_DNA_13_FD_77577 | JGI IMG/M metagenome (GOLD analysis project Ga0075469, IMG submission 77577) | Aqueous microbial communities from the Delaware River and Bay under freshwater to marine salinity gradient to study organic matter... | ecosystem: Environmental > Aquatic > Marine > Coastal ...
TAATCAGCCTCTTTTTATGTAGTTGGTCTAGGCTGTAAAATAATGACCCCAGGCACCCGGCTTTTAAGACTAACGCCTCACTGCGATGGGGGCAGGAAGGCCAGCTCTCGCCAAAAATCACGATAGTCGTAATCGGTTTGCAGTGCCAAATTAAGGGTATTATAAGCACGGAAGTCACTCACTAAATGCGTGAGCTGTACTATGCCTTTATCGGTAAGTCCCGCCTCTCTAAGCCTCGCTATCTGCTTATCAGCAACACCGGCGGCATTACGATTGACCTGCAGCGCGTAATCGATCAGCGCAACCAAACGCTCGCTTGTTACCGCCAGCACGCCTTCAGCCAGTAAGCCGGCAATGTAGTCATCCGATGTGCTCAAACCGTAACTAAGAATGGTGCAAAAGGCTGCTGTACAGTATTCACAGCCGTTGTCTTTGGATACCAAAATGCCCACATGCTGAATTTCTTCCATACTCAGCTCGCCGGCTTCCCACAACACCTTGGTCGCGCCGAGCTTGGCCTTAAAAAACTCGGGGAAGTTGAGCTCGACATAAAAATGATTAGGGACACTGCCTTCCATTTCAGTGACCCACGCCAAGATACCTTCAATTTCAGGATCATCAATACTTGCCGGTTTGGCAATACTTACCCTAGCCATAATTTTTTCTCACAACACGCTGCTTTTTTACGTTTATCCAGCTTACGCACTAACTCATTAAAAGCGTGCTCGTACTTCGAGCTGCCATTGACGGCCACGGTCATACAAGCCTTCAAACGATTGAAAGGCTGTGCCGTACACACCGCTTACTAAGTACTGCTCATCACCCAGGTTGCGACCCAATAAAGTAACGGTCAGATCTTCGTCTTGGTTAGTCCAAGCAACACTGGCATCGAACAGGTCATAAGAATTGGTTTTGAGTAGCTCGGTGTTATAGGCATCGTTATAGGTGGCTCCACGATAACTCCAATCACCACGCAGGGTAATTAAACCGCTATCTTCCAATTCGATTGCTTTAGATACACCGATACTGGCTTGAGTATCGGGGACACGCTCAAAGTCATTATCTTTGCCTATTAGCGTACTCGCTGTGTCAATATCCACATACTCAGCATCAATAAACGATACGCTCGCCTCAACAAACCAGCCGTCGCCAGGTGCGGCTTTAAGTTCCAACTCTACGCCATCAATAGTGGCTGTACCCACATTCTGCGTGACCGGTGCAACGCTATTGAATACCTGCACTTGCAAATCTTTATAGTCTGACTGGAACAAAGCACCGTTTAATTTAATTCGCCCCTCATGAAAACTCATCTTGGCACCAAACTCTACTGACTCAACAAACTCTGGCTCGTAGGTGGGAATAAGATCGAGGTCAGGCGTGCCCGCTGGCGCTGTGAAAGGCGCCACTATTGGTGGGAATACACGTTGCGTAAAGCCACCCGACTTAAAGCCTTCTGAGTACGTGAGATACAGCATGGCATCATCACTGACATCGAATGCCCAATTCACCATGGGTGTAAATTCTTCAATATCAACCGTCTTCTCAATGAACGGCAAAATTCGATCGCCGGCCTCTAAGAAAGGCGCGCCTAACGCCGCCAAATCACCCGGCAGTGGTGCCGGTATTGCGCCGAAAAAATCAGTAATATAATTTTGAAAAATAATTTGATCGGGGGTGAATGATTTCTCTTCTTCTGTATATCTCCCGCCTACCGTTAGATGTAGACGATCGCTGACATCAAACGTTACCTGCGCAAATGCTGCTAAGGCCTCATTGTCAAACTCACCGCCCGAGCGGAAGTTTGACACGGTAAAGTCAAGAATATTTTCGTTGTCGCCATCTTCTTCAAAATAGTAAAGTCCAAGCACCCAGTTCACTCTATCGTGACTGCCTAACAGTTGAAATTCTTGGCTAAATTGCGCCTGCTCTAAATCATCAAAAAATTGCGAAATACGGTGCGGTGAATGGTCGCCATCACGTGCAAATTTTGCATCAAGCTCACGGTATGCGGTAATTGACTTGAGCGACAAAGCCTCACTAATGGCATAGCTTAGCGTGGCTGAGACACCCAACACATCGGTTTCAGAAAAAGCCGGCGCACTACCTTCATCTTGGTTATCCGCACCAATATAACGATCGTCATAACAATTGGGGCTTGCTGGTGCAGAAGTTATACCAATGGCGCTAGCCGCACACGGTAGACCTGGGCCGGTCGCTGCAAAAACAACATTATGAATAAACGCCATCGGCGGCGGTACCGAGCCGGGATCCAAAGGCCCACCATTGACATTACTAAGCTGACTTAAATCTGAATAATCAATACCAATTAGCTGCAGAGCTGGGCCATTTTCTCTGTCGCGCGTCATATCAAGAGAAAAATCGGCCGAGAAATCATCCGAGGGCTGCCAAGCTAACGACAAACGACCGGTTAGCGTATCGTCATCACCTAAATCAACGCCGTCTGTGCGCTGCACATAGCCATCCTGCCTTGAGGAAGCCACCGACAACCGCGCAGCAAAGGTATCACTTAACGGTACATGCACTGCGCCCTTAAGACGGCTTAAGTTATCAGTGCCTGTGGCAACCGACACTTTCGCACTTCGCTCACCACCGGGCTCGGGCCGCACACTGGTTAATGAAATTGCCCCGCCAATAGTATTGCGTCCAAACAAGGTGCCCTGCGGGCCACGCAATACTTCTAGGCGCTCAACATCAACAATATCTAAAATACCACCCACCGAACGCGCCACATAAACGCCATCAACATACAAGCCTACGCCAGGCTCTGTGGTAGGTAAAAATTCTTTTTGACCCACACCACGCAAATAAATAGCCGCAGCGTTAGACGCGCCGCCAAAACTAGGATTATTTTCTAAGGTGAGACTGGGCACAAAGCGTGCGATGTCATCGAGCTTGTTCACTCCGCGGTACTCGAGGCTTTCACCGGTATAAGCCGAAACAGCTAAGGGCGCATCTTGCAAACCTTCTTCACGAATGCGGGCCGTAACAATCACTTCCTCCAGTAGTTTCAGTGCTTTGTCGTTACTATCAGCTGCCTGCGTCTGCATTGATGCTGTGAACACTCCAGCACCTAATAGCAGGGTTGAATACAAAACGCGTATATTTATCACTTTCATAATGACTCCAGTCGGTATTTTATTTTTTGATTAATGCTTGTTGAAGCCGATTTATTCAGCTTATATTTTTTATAAACCACTTGTTATCTGTTAGTTATTCAGCAATAACAGGAACGCCGTCCATAGCAGCCTGAATGACATCGTCAGACAAATCTAGATCACGCATTTCGCCAGCCATATACTTATCATATGAGGCTAAATCGAGATGCCCATGGCCACATAATGCTGTGAGAATGGTTTTTTCTTCGCCCGATTCTTTGCACGCTAGCGCTTCGCGTATAGCTGCAGCAAGCGCGTGAGTAGGCTCAGGCGCAGGTACAATACCCTCACTGCGCGCAAATTGAAGCGCAGCGGCAAAGCATTCGGTTTGAGGAATCGCAATTGCATCGACCAGCCCCAAATCATAAATATGCGAGACTAACGGCGCCATACCATGATAACGAAGCCCACCGGCATGAATAGGCTCAGGGATAAACGAGGCCCCTAAGGTATGCATTTTCATGAGTGGCGTCAGCCCTGCAGTATCACCAAAGTCATAGCGGAATTGGCCCTTGGTTAAGGTAGGGCAAGCCGTTGGCTCAACGCAGCGTATGACGGGGTTCATATTGCCCTTTAATTTTTCGCGTAAGAACGGGAACGCCAGGCCACCGAAGTTCGACCCGCCGCCAGTGCAGCCCACTAACACATCAGGTACAGCGCCTACTTTAGCCATTTGTAACAGCGCTTCTTCACCAATAATAGTTTGATGTAACAGCACATGATTCAAAACACTACCCAGCGCATAGCGTGTACCAGGATTTTCAATGGCCTTGCTCACAGCTTCTGAAATAGCAATACCTAATGAACCCGGATGATCGGGATCTTGCGCCAGCAAAGAACGGCCAAATTCTGTCTCATTAGACGGACTTGGATAAACCTTACCACCCCATACTTCCATCATGGTGCGGCGATGAGGCTTGGCTTTATACGAAGCTGCTACTTGCCAAATCTCACACTCAAGGCCAAATTGCGCACAAGCAAACGCCAGCGAACTACCCCACTGCCCCGCGCCTGTTTCGGTTGTCAGCTTAAGAATACCCTCTTGAGCGTTGTACCAAACTTGCGGCACCGCGGTGTTGGGCTTGTGTGAACCCGCAGGCGAAACACCCTCATACTTGTAATAAATTTTGGCTGGAGTATCGAGTAGTTTCTCTAACCGGTGAGCACGAAACAAAGGACTGGGACGCCACAAACGATAAACATCTAAAACCTCACCTGGGATATCGATATAGCGCTCTTGCGACATCTCTTGCTCAATCAGGGCCTGCGGAAAAAGTGCACTAAAGTCTTCGGCAGTGGCCGGTTGGTGGGTACCCGGATGCAGTGGCGGCGGTGGCGGTACAGGCAGGTCAGCAACAATGTTGTACCACTGCGTGGGCATCTCAGATTCATCAAGCAGGATTTTGGTTAACTCAGTCATAAGGGTATCGATATCCTAAAATTAGGTTGCACATCCGCAAAACGCTCCATGATAGTGCTAAGCTCGAGAAAACTCCACTGTAGAATCACTGAAACGGCTTAAGTCTGTCGGCCGAAAAACCCAGCTAAGGCCCATTAGATTTTACGAGACATACCGGGCAGACCGCATCAATTAAAATCATACGCTTGCCGCATCTTTGCGCAGGCAATATATTTGCTCTGGCAATAAGATTGCGTAACGACTGAATGACCAACATGTGCACATCACATGGCCCAACAAACGCATTGACGGATTTCAGCGGGTCCGGTCATTGCACACACGCAAGAAAAAATCGGCTTATTAGCTGTTTGCATACCGCATGTGTTTTTACAGTACTGACCGCCCTAGGTGGTGCGACTAAGCGCCTTGATCGGCAAGGCCTGATTGGCCCAGTAAATGGAACCATTGTTGAACTGATTGCTGAGGTCAATACTGGTATAAAAAAATGCTCTCACTGGGTCGGCCAACTAGTCTGCCTTTTGAGACAGGTACACATCTAGCCAAACGGCCAGCGCTAGCACCGTGCCACGAGCAATAAATTTGGTTTCAGGCGCTACCGCCATCAACGTCATACCATTGAGCAAGGTGGCCATAATGAGCGCACCTATAAGCACGCCTAGCACATTACCGCGGCCACCGGCTAAGCTAGTACCACCGATAACGCAAGCGGCAATGGCATCAAGCTCCATCAAATTGCCAATGGTAGTGGTCGATGCGCCCGAGTAAGCCGTTTGCATAAATCCGGTAAGCGCCACAATGCCGCCCAACATCACGTAAGCGCCAATAATAACTTTTTTAACCGGCACCCCCGATAAAATAGCTGCCTCTTTATTGCCTCCCACCGCATAAAGATAGCGGCCAAAGCGGGTGTGCATAGTAATAATATAAACGCTAAACGCGACTATGCCCAAAACAACGACTGATAGCGGGACGCCTCTAAATTGATTCATGACCAAAATAATGAGCAGCAACGCTTGCAATGCCACAAAGATTTTTAAAATCGCTGTCGAGCTACTTTCAAGTTCAAAGCCATACTTTGCTCGCTGACTTCGTTGCCTCACACTGGCGCGAATAACAAAAAAAGCAATGACGCCTAACAATAAAAATCCTTGCGCAGGTGTTAAATAATGAGTGGTGAGCAGCGACAATGCGTTATCACCGGCTCCAGCAACAACCGGTACTGTTTCAGAATCGATCACTTTCCAAAACAACCCCTTAAATACCAGTAAACCACCTAGTGTGATGATAAATGCCGGAACGCGATATTGAATAATGAGCGTGCCCATAAGGCCCCAAATTACCAGCGCCACTGCTAATCCTGCACCCATTGCTGCAAAGGCATTCCAATGATGATTAAAAATAAGTACCGCGGCGATACCGCCAATTAAACCCACCCCACTGCCCACCGACAAATCAATTTGACCCGGCAGTAAAACCAGCAACATACCCAATGCTAAAGTGGCGGTCACCGCCATTTCAATCGATAGAATGGATAAATTCCGAGCCGATAAAAAGTTATCGGTAGCAACGGTAAAAAACAGCCAAATAAGCACCAAAGCAATGCCCATGGAATACGTACGGAGTAATTTTGTTTGATTCATAAATGTTATTTCGCGGTTTAAAAAATATTAACCATGCGTCATGGCTGCTTGAAGTAGTTGCTCTTGCGTAGTTTGCGCCGACACAAACTCGCCGCCAATCTTACCGTCACTCAAGACAATAATTCGATCGCTCATACCCAGTAACTCAGGCATTTCGCTTGACACCAAAATCACGGCTTTGCCTTGCTCAGTCAATTGATTAATCAACTCATACACTTCTAATTTGGCGCCAACATCGATGCCACGCGTCGGTTCGTCTAAAAAAACAAGTGATGGCTGAGTCATTAGCGCTTTAGCCAGCACCACTTTTTGCTGATTGCCGCCTGAAAGCCCACCGACCATCGATTCAATGGTGGGCGCTTTAATGCGTAGCGATTTAAATAACTTTTTATTGGCAAGTGTTTCTGCGTGATGATCCAGTAAACCATGCTGAGAAAATTTTGGAAGTGAGGCCAGCGACTGATTAAAACCAATATCTTTTTCTAGCACCAAACCATAGCGTTTGCGATCTTCGGACACCAACATCATGCCGGCGTTGATGGCATCAATGGGTGTACTATTATGCATGGGCTTACCACTACAAATAACCTCACCCGAAACACGATTGCCAAAAGCACCGAACAGATGCATGACTAATTCCGTTCTACCGGCGCCCATCAAACCACCAAAACCCAGTACCTCACCCGCCCTTATAATGAAGCTAATATCCTCTAAACAATTTTTATTCTCTAGCGGGTCAAATACGCTTAAATTCGTCACCGACAAAAGAGTCTTGGCAGGGCTGCTGCTGCGGCGAGGAAAAAAATCGTCGATATTGCGGCCAACCATCTGACGAATGATTTCGGACTTATCAATAGCGCCGATATGGCTTGTGGCAATTGAGGCGCCATCACGAAATACAGTCACCCTATCGGCAATTTGCATCACCTCATCAAGTTTGTGAGAAATATAAACACAGGTAACACCTGCGTTCTTTAAATCGCGAATAATATCTAACAAGATATCCACTTCGCTTTCAGTTAGAGCGGCGGTGGGTTCATCGAGTAATAATATGCTTGTGTTTTTAAGCAGCGCTTTAACAATTTCAACCAACTGCTGCTGCCCAATGCCTAAGTCTGCCACCAAGGCCGTAGGGTCTAAATCTAGATTGTATTTATCGAGCAGACTTTGCGTGGCGGCATACACCTTAGGCCAATCAATTTGGCCTAGCCTATTGGTGGGTTCATTACCCAAGTAAACATTTTCAGCTACCGTCATTTCACGCACGAGCGCCAACTCTTGATAAATAACGCCGATGCCAGCGCTTTCGGCATCTTTAATATGCTTAAAATCGGCCCGCCTAGCATTAACCCAAATGTCTCCCTCGTATGCATCAACCGGCCAAACACCCGACAAACATTTAATTAAGGTAGATTTACCCGCGCCATTTTCACCGCACAGTGCGTGCACCTCGCCAACCTCTAAATCAAAGCTCACGTCATCTAACGCTAACACACCAGGAAAACGTTTTGTTAGACCAGAAACTTGTAGCACTTTTTGCTTCATTAGGGTTACTGTTGTGGCGGTCTTTGGTCGACAGGCACATTGCGATAGACATCGTCAAATGTTCTAAAACCGTCTGCGATAACCGTTTGTAATAAGTTAGTTTTATCAACAGCCGTTACCGGCAAAAACACAGACGGCACATTACGGTAGCCATTATCCAGCTCATATTTCGCTACAAAAGGCTTACCCTTAGCCAACTTAACTGCATACTCAGCCGCTTGCGCGGCTAAAACTTTAACGGGTTTGTAAATAGTCATAGCTTGGGTGCCATCAACAATTCGTTGCGATGCAGCAAGCTCGGCATCTTGGCCTGTCACTATAATTTTTCCTGCCAAGCCCTCTTCTTTCAATGCTTGAATCGCACCGCCGGCCGTACCGTCGTTAGAGGCTAAAATAGCAACGAAATTGTGGCCGTTGTTAGTAATAGCGGCATTCGTGATTTGCTTAGCCACTTGAGGCTGCCATCCGGTGGCCCAATCTTCATGGACTACCTCAATGGCACCGCTATTAAGATAAGGCTGCAAAATATTATCTTGGCCTTGCTTAAACAACTTGGCATTGTTGTCGGTTGGCGCGCCATAAATCCTTACGATTTTCCCTCTGCCATTAATCGCGTCAACTAAATACTGTGCCTGCACCTCCCCAACTTTTACGTTATCGAAAGTGATATAAAGGTCTAGGTCGGCATCGGTAATTAAACGATCGTAGGCAATTACAGGGATATTGGCTTCGTGAGCGTTGCGCACGGCTTTAGCCATAGCCGCGCCATCGTGCGGTATAATAACAATCGCGTCGACATCGTTACTAATAAATGAATTAACATCGCGCAGCTGAATCGCATCATCACTATTAGCTGAGTTCACCATCACTTCCGCACCTAATTCGTTGGCACGCTCCACAAATAAATCACGATCAACCTTCCATCTAGCCTCCTGCAAAGTGTCCATCGACAAACCAATAACCCACTGTTTATCTGCGACCTTGCTGGCCTCTTCACCACCCTGAGATAAGACGAGTCCTATCAGGACGCTTAAAAAAAATGAGAGTGACGCTAGCAATACATTGATGTTTTTCATAAAAATTGATCTTTCCACTTATGTAGGATTATCGTCATAACACCGAACAGACACAGGCCAATAAATTTGCCCGGCATAACCCACGTTCGCAATGCTGCCTTTATTTATTTTTGATACAAACACGTTACAAAAACGTTGGTTTATCGGTTTTATCTCCGCGGCAACAGTGCAATCATTCATCAAAGTATTGAAGCAACGTTTGAGCGCTTCCGATACAGGATAATTGTTATGCTTTTGAAAAAACCACGTTAACATGGAGCCGTATCACTCTTCTTATTACCAAGTCATGCCATCGTAACCGACATGGGGCTCAAGTCAAACTGCTTGCACAAGCCTTGCCATGCACAACGATCATATTTGCAAAACCGGGGAGGATGCTAGCAACAGCCTTTAACGTAGTCAAAATAGCAAAAAAGAAACTTTATATACAAAGCATGATGGCATTTACGTGGTCGCCTTCAGCAATTTTAAAACTAACGCGTGGCTCACACGCTTCGGATTTTGACCAACTCACTCATCTCTTGGATACAATAAGCCCATGCTCTTTTTAGGTATTGATATTGGAAGCTCCTCCGTCAAACTGTCGGTATTAGATGGTGCAACAGGCAAAGCTATTGCATCAGTACAGTACCCCGACACTGAACTCGATATTCTCAGCCCGCAAGCGGGTTGGGCAGAGCAAAACCCAGCCACTTGGTGGGATTGCATTGTTAAAGGCTGTGAGCTTCTATTCTCAGATGCTTCGGTAGATGCCGACGCCATTGAAGCCATTGGCATTGCGTATCAAATGCATGGATTGGTGCTGGTTGATGCCAATCAAACCGTGCTTCGCCCAGCCATTATTTGGTGTGACAGCCGCGCCGTCGGCGAAGGCGAAGCAGCGCTAACCGCCCTAGGCAGCGACTATTGCTTTGGCCATTTGCTGAACTCACCGGGTAATTTTACCGCAGCAAAACTGCGCTGGGTTCAGCAAAACGAGCCTGATATATTCGCAAGAACGCATAAAGTCATGTTGCCCGGCGACTACATCGCCATGGAACTATCCGGCGAAATCACAACGACCGCCTCAGGCTTATCAGAAGGTACTTTGTGGGACTTTCAGGAACAAAAAATAGCGAAAACACTGCTTAGTCATTGGGGTATCGATGAACAACTCATACCGACTATCGTTCCTAGTATCGGCCAGCAGGCAACGCTGAGCAACACTGCCGCACAACAACTGGGTTTAAAACCGGGCATCAACATCACCTATCGCGGTGGCGACCAACCCAACAACGCCTTTAGCCTTAATGTTTTAGCACCTGGCGAGGTTGCCGCCACGGCAGGCACCTCCGGAGTCATTTATGGAGTTACCGATAAGCCGGCTGCGGACACCCAGTCGCGAGTCAATACATTTTTACATGTCACCTCTACTCACCAAGCACCGCGCAACGGCGTGTTAGTTTGCGTGAATGGAGCGGGCCGCTCTTATAGCTGGTTGCGGCAACTGCTAGGTGCTAGCGCAGGGACACCGGCTTCCTATGATTTTTTAAATGACTTGGCCAGTAACCAGCCTATTGGCAGTGATGGACTGATCTTTCACCCCTTTGGTAATGGCGCGGAACGTCTTTTTCAAAATCGCACGCTCGGTGCACAACTTAAAAACATCGATTTAAACCGGCACAGCTTGGGCCATGTGGTGCGCGCGACCAAAGAAGGTATTGTATTTGCCCTAAACCAAGGCTTTGATGTTCTCAAG
>Ga0075469_10001511_pt1 | contig 10547 bp, 7 predicted proteins | sample DEB08_DNA_13_FD_77577 | JGI IMG/M metagenome (GOLD analysis project Ga0075469, IMG submission 77577) | Aqueous microbial communities from the Delaware River and Bay under freshwater to marine salinity gradient to study organic matter... | ecosystem: Environmental > Aquatic > Marine > Coastal ...
AACTCTGATCCCATGCCATTTATTCCCAATGACTTGCCGTTGTCGGGCAGAGCTCTATTGGGCGAGATTCGCTACAGCTTTTGAACTAGTATTAATATGTAGACATAGATGAGCTAGCAAGCCGTTAAGGCAATTTGCTAGCTCTTTTTACAGCAGTACAGGAGGTAGTGCTATAAAAATTATAGGGAGCATGCGGGCGCTGTTTATTGCCCTTGTAGCACTGATCTTCTGCCGCAGCGTTACCGCTGCCGCGGTTGAGCTGGTGATCGTCTACCCACAGGTGCGAGAGCCATTTGCCCGTGTCTTTGAAGAAATTGTTCGAGGTGCTGAGGACGGTTATGGGCAGCAGGTGCAGCGCGTCGCATTAGCAGAAAATCAGTCTCCCGTGGACTTTGTCCATGTTCTCGACAGGCAGTCTCCAGTATTGGTGTTGGGCAATCGCTTGGCCCGGCAGGTCTCCAAGCAGAACCTACAACACAAAGTAATAGTCGGTGCGGTTAATGGTGAATTTAACAGGGTTTATGGGATCAGCCTGACCCCTAGTTTTGAAGCCATATCCAGTAAGTTGCGGTTTTTAGTTCCCAGCGTTAAAAAGGTTCATGTGATTGCTAAGCCGGGAACCACTGTCGGTGATTTTAATCTGGAGGTGGGAAGCTCCCCGTTACAAGAGTCTGAGGGACTTCAAGGCCTCAGCTTGGTTGTTCATGAGGCCGAAGATATTAGGACTGCAGCAACAGTCTATCGCAATCTGATGCAAACCTTAGGTGAGGACGACGCTTTATGGATTCTGCCGAGCGGCTCATTTGTTAACAATGCGATGTTATCTATATTGTTGCAGGAGTCTTGGGAAAAGCGCTTTGTGGTGTTCTCATCGAACCCGGTACATGTAAAGCGTGGCGCACTATTTTCTGTCTATCCCAATAACTACAAGATGGGTTTAAGTCTTGGACATCTGGCGCAGACCATTGCCGACGATCAGCCATTTACTGAAGGCGCAGAGATAGCTCGGAAAATGCAGCCATTGAGCGATGTGTTCGTTACCCTCAATGAGCGCACCAGCAACCATCTAGGGATTAATTTGACCGATGATATGCGTGAGCACATTGATCTAGTCCTCCCGGCGCGGTGATCACTTATGCCTAGACTAAAACCGAATTGGTTTGATAAGTTGCGCTTTAAAACCCAGATATCCCTGGTCTTTATCTTCGGTATTCTGGTTTTGGCTTTCGTTACATCGGTTACCGTAAGCAAAATTTCAAGCTCTATTATCGAAGAACACGAGGTGCTCCAGGGCAAACAGGTAACTGAATCTCTGGCGCGGCGCAGTGAAATTGCACTGCTATACCAGAGTCCTGAGGCCGCTGGCGATATTGGCGAGGATGCGATGAACTTTCCCGGTGTAAAGGGAATATTGATTGAAACGGATAAGTCGGATGTGTTGTTTTCCACGGGTTCGATGTTTGTCGCCGATAGCAGTGATTTTGTTGATCAGGGTACCCAGCAGACTCCTGAGACGGCGAGTGAAAAAGCTACCGAACTCAGTTTGATATCAGAAAATATCGATTTTTGGAAGTTCGCTTCCCCGGTCTATACCAGCAGTGCCGATGACCACCAAGTGATGGACACAACAAGCAGTGACAATGTTCTATTGGGATACATCACAGTGGTAGTGGGCAAAGACACTCTCCACAAGATGCAAAAAAGTATATTGCAAAATAACTTAATAGGGTCATTTGTTGGCGCGATTATTTTGCTCTTTGCCTTGCTCTATTTCTCCCGCCGTCTAACCAGCCCAATTGAGCGTTTATCCACAGTGATGAAACGAGCCCAGCAGGGTGAAGAGAAAATTCGCGCTGAGATACAGGGGCCGGTGGATATTACCGATATGCAAAAATCCTTTAATCGGATGATGCAGGTGCTTGAAAATCGTCGTCGAGAACTGAAGCGGGCGATGAAAATGGCTATGACATCTGCCGATATGAAAGTGGAATTTGCCGCCAATGTAACCCATGAATTGCGCACACCGATGAATGCGGTGCTGGGCATGTTAGATCTTTTGACGACTATGGGGCTGAGCCTTAAGCAGCAGGAATATGTGCAGACAGCGAAATCCTCTGGGGACAATCTGCTGGCACTGATCGATGATATTCTCAATTTTTCTGAGGCCGATGCCGGTAAAATAAGCATTACTAATCGCGATTACATGCTCCATGAAAGTCTTGACGAAGTAGTGGGTTTACTCTCCAGCACGGCCCTTAAAAAGCATCTTAATATCGGCTATATAATCGATGATGATGTTCCCTTAGCGCTGCATAGCGACAGCGATAGAATTCGCCAAGTATTGATTAATCTAGCGGGCAATGCCCTTAAATTTACCGAGCGCGGCGAGGTCTCAATTCATATTAGTCTTCATGATGATGAGAAGATGGCTTCCGGCGCGTCGGGTCAGGTGCCTCAGGATCGCAAGGGTGCGGGCTCAACAGTGCGTGTGAGATTTATCGTTAAGGATACAGGCATAGGTATAGCACCGGAGGATCAGGCGCGAATTTTTGAGGCTTTCACTCAGGTGGACTCTTCAAACACCAAAGGTTATCAAGGCACTGGCTTAGGTCTGGCGATCAGCAGCCAGATTGTTGAATTAATGGGCGGTGATATTTTTGTCGCCAGTACGCTGGGTGAGGGCAGTCAGTTTGGCTTTACTCTGCCACTACTGGTGGCGCAGTCATCTGAAGTGGAGGCTGAGGATGGCAAAGCCGTGAGTGGCCTAGAAAATATTAGTGCTCTGTTTGTCAGCGCCAGTGAAATTCTTCGTGGTTTTGCCGCACAGCAATTTAGAGTCCTAGATGTCAAAGCCGAATTTGCTGAATCGGGTTTGCAAGCCTTGGATATTATGCGTCAGCGTCAGGCAGGGGATTGTTTCGATATTCTTTTTATTGATCAGGACCTAAGCGATATTAAAATCAATGAGCTGCTCAGGTTTATCAAGTCAGAGCCAAACTTTGGCCAAGGGCCTGCAGTGATGATCAGCAACCCCTGGTATAAAGATGTTGAGACCAGCGAACTGGCCCTGCCTCGGCTGAATAAACCATTGCGCTCCAATTCACTGGTGAACATATTAACCAAATACTTTGTTGCTGGTAGTGGTAATGGTAGTGGCGCTGGTATCGATGATGACCTATTGCCTGAACAGGCGGTGATTCCTCGCTTATGCAAAATTTTAGTGGTCGATGACAGCCGTGCTAATCAGCAGGTTGCAGTTGCTATGCTAGAGCGCCTCGGCTGCGAGGCGACACTGGCCAACAACGGTAAAGAGGCCCTGGAGAAAGTCGTTCGCGAAGATTATGACCTGGTCTTTATGGACTGCAATATGCCCGTCATGAATGGCTATGACGCCACCAAGCAGATAAGAATCTACGAAGGCAGTAAAGCTGGCACGCTGCCAATTATCGCCATGACTGCGAATAACTCGGAAAATGAAGAGCTGATTTGTCGCGAAGCCGGTATGAGTGATTTTTTGCCTAAACCTTTAAGCTTAGCCGGACTGCGTGAAAAACTGGTGGTTTGGTATGCCGATGAGCCAGTTCAGGATCAAGAACAAAACGAAATCCCAGGCGAGGAACCCACTGAGGACTCTGCGGCCAAGGTGAAACAGCCCGCCGCCAAATACACCGGCCTAAGTTATGACGTCAAGGTGATTGCCTCATTGCGTGAGGCTGTGGGTGAGGTGGTGTCGTCGATGATCAACGCCTTTGTAGAAGATACACCGATCTATATTGCCAAGCTAGAAGTAGCCCTTAAGGACAACAATGCGCGCCAGGTGCGTGATATGGCTCATACCATCAAAGGCAGTGCGGCGAATTTTGGCGCCATTGAGCTGGTCGCCGCGAGCAAGTGGTTGGAAGAGGGCGCGACTCAGGAAGATCTCAGTGATGGGGAGCAATTACTGAAAAGGATTTCTGTAGCCTTTGATGTGTTGCAGAATGATCTTAAACAGGAGATTTCTCTGGATGATGAGAGCGCAAAAATCCCCTTGAAAACCGCAAACTCGAGCAATATTTTAGTAGTCGACGATGACCGTACTGTGCGTATGGCATTGGTCGATGCCTTTACTCGGGAAAACTATGAGGTTGAAGAGGCCAGCAACGGCATGCAGGCCCTAAATATCTGCAAACGCCACATGCCGGACCTGGTGTTGATGGACGCGGTTATGCCTGAACTAGACGGTTTTGATGCCTGCCAGATGATTCGTGAACTTCCCCATGGCAGTGATATTCCGGTGCTAATGATCACCGCGCTGAATGATGAACAGTCGATCATTCGGGCCTTTTCCTCCGGTGCCACAGACTACATCTCCAAACCGATCAACTTCTCGGTGATCAAACAGCGCGTGGCGCGACTGATTAAGGCCAACAAAGCAGAGCAAGATGTTAAGAAGCTTGCCTATCACGATCCACTAACCGGTTTGCCCAATCGTACTTATTTAAAACAGCAGTTAGCTGTCACGGTTAATCGAGCGGCCACCGAGAATCAGCGCTTTGCAATTTTATTCCTCGATCTGGATCGCTTCAAAATGATCAATGACACCATGGGGCACGATGCGGGTGATTTGTTGCTTAAGGCGGTCGCGGATCGCATTCGTCACTGTGTCCGTGAAAATGATTTTGTTGCCCGCCTTGGAGGTGATGAATTCACTGTTGTGTTGGAGAATATTGCCAGCCTTGATGGCGCGTCCAGCGTCGCTGAGAAGATCTGTCGCTCGGTGGCGCGGCCCTTCGTCTTTATGCAACAGAAGATGTTTGTCACCACCAGTATTGGCATCTCTATTTTTCCCGATGACGGCGAGGATGTTAGCGCTCTGATCAAGCACGCCGATTCGGCAATGTTCCGGGCCAAGGAAAAGCGTAATGACTTCTGTTTTTATGAGCGCGGTATGGAGGCTGAAATCGCTAAGCGGCTCAAGTTAGAGCAGGAGTTGCGCAAGGCTATAGATAACGATCAGTTGATCCTGCACTATCAGCCGCAGATTGACTTTAAGACCGGCGACCTTGTGGGTGCCGAAGCGCTAGTACGCTGGGAACATCCGCTTAAAGGGTTGGTGCCACCTGATGTATTTATTCCCCTGGCCGAGGAGAGTGGGCTGATTAACCAGCTCACCGATTGGGTGCTGGAAAATTCTGCGGTACAGATTAAGCGCTGGCTTGATGAGGGTTACAGGCTCACTCTTGCGGTAAATCTGTCGGTTAAGGATCTGATGCAGGAGGACTTGCATACCAAGTTACAAAATCTGATCAAACGCAGCAACTTGCCGCCAAATGTTCTCGAGTTGGAAATTACCGAGAGCACGTTGATGGATCACCCGGAGCTTATGATTAAAGAGCTCAATAAAATTAAACAAATGGGTATCACTGTTGCCATGGACGACTTTGGCAGCGGATATTCATCGCTAAATTATCTTAAGAAGTTGCCGGTTGACGTATTGAAAATCGACCGCTCGTTTATCTCGGATATTGAGTCAGACCCCAGTGACAGCGCCATCGTTGCCGGTATTATTGCCTTGGCGAAAAATCTCGGTATGACTACAGTTGCCGAGGGGGTGGAAACCGAGGCCCAGCGTTATATTTTGCAACAGCTTGGCTGCGATACTTTTCAAGGCTATTTAGTCAGCAAACCCTTGCCGTCGCAGCTGTTTACCGAGCAGTTTTTGAAGTCCGAGAAGGTGATCTAAATTCACCCCTCAGGCCTCCGCTATGTGATAATGCGAGCCTTATTCAGAGCCAGAAATATTCATGAGCGACTATCTCAGTATTCACCCGGAAAATCCCCAGCAGCGACTGATTGCTAAAGCGGCCGAGATTGTCCGCAAAGGCGGTGTTATCGTCTATCCCACAGACTCCGTCTATGCCATTGGTTGCCATATTGGCGACAAACAGGCCATGGATCGTATTCGGACCATCAGGCAGTTGGATAAAAATCATAATTTCACCCTGATGTGCCGAGACCTCTCTGAACTGGCTAGCTATGCCCGTGTCGATAACAGCGCATTTCGCAGTCTCAAAGCCCAGACCCCAGGGCCTTTTACCTTTATTCTACCCGCCACCTCTGAAGTGCCGCGTCGGCTGATGCACCCAAAGCGTAAAACCATTGGTTTGCGCGTGCCGGACAGTCCCATCGCTCAGGCTCTTTTGGCCGAGTTGGGCGAGCCGATGATGAGTGTCACCCTGATTATGCCCGGGGACGAATACCCACTCTCTGACCCCTACGATATCCGCGCTGCCCTTGAAGCCCATGTGGATGTGCTGATTGACGGCGGTCACTGTGGCCTTGAGCCCACCACTGTTGTCGATATGACTGGCTCGGTGCCAGAAATCACACGGCAGGGTATGGGCGATTTCTCCGCTTAATGGATAATCATGATGGCCACAGCGGCCATTGCGGTTATAATTGCCGGCAAATCAATAATTGAGTCCCACCGTGACCACAGAAGCCACTTCTCTGCAGCAACAGCCCCCAGAAGACCATAGCAACAGTGCTGTTGATTTGGTGGGTGATGCTATGTCGAGTGAAGTGGGAGTTGTTGACCTTCCGGCTGTGGATTCGGATTCTTCCGTAGAGGGCCAGCCGCTAAATCCGTCTCAGTCAGAAATGCCTTTCGCTGTGGTTCAGGGTAAAGAACTGAACATCATGCCCAAGGACCTGTATATCCCGCCGGATGCTCTGGAAGTCTTTCTCGAAGCCTTTGAAGGGCCGCTGGATCTGCTGCTCTATTTAATTCGTCGCCAGAATCTTGATATTCTCGAGATCAATGTCGCTGAAATTACCCGTCAATACATGGGTTATATAGGCCTGATGGAATCCATTCAGTTGGAGTTGGCGGCAGAATATTTGGTCATGGCGGCAATGCTCGCGGAGATCAAATCGCGGATGTTGCTACCCCGTCAGGTGATGGATGAAGACAGTGAAGAAGATCCTCGCGCTGAGCTGATTCGTCGACTGCAGGAATACGAACGCTTTAAGAAAGCCGCCGATGATATAGATGAGATGCCTCGTTTGGGGCGCGATATTCATCAGGCCTCGGCCCATGCTCCAGAGCGCAACCAGGAAGTTAAGCACCCAGACGTGGATATGCGTGAACTGTTAACTGCATTAGCTGAAGTACTGCGCCGTGCGGACATGTTTGAAAATCACCAGGTGCAGATGGAAAAACTCTCCACCAGAGAGCGTATGACCCATGTGCTGGAAGCGCTGCGCGGTGAGCAATTTGTGCCCTTCGTAAGCCTGTTTAAAAGCTCCGAGGGCAAACTTGGCGTAGTGGTGACCTTCCTTGCCATTATGGAACTGATCAAAGAGTCCTTGGTTGAAATCGTCCAGAGCGAAACCTTTGGCCCCATACACGTTAAAGCTAGAACCTCATGAATGCTGAACTGATTAAAAGAATTGTTGAAGGCGCGTTGCTAGCAGCGGGCAAGCCAATGGACATAGCCCGCATCGAAAGTCTCTTCGAAGATGACGAGCGTCCACCTCGAGACCAGATTAAAGCGGCACTGGAAGAAGTGGAAGCCGACTGTCGCGGCCGCGGTTTTGAGTTAAAGCAGACCGCCAGTGGTTACCGTTTTCAAGTGCGTCAAGATCTCGCCGAATGGGTCAATCGTCTGTGGTCGGAGAAGCCTAAGCGCTACTCCAGGGCAATGCTCGAGACCATGGCTTTGATTGCCTATCGCCAGCCCCTGACTCGCGGTGACATCGAACAGGTTAGAGGTGTTGCGGTGAGCTCCGACACCATCAGAACACTGCAGGAGCGAGACTGGGTTCGAGTGGTGGGTTTCCGCGATGTGCCGGGTAAACCTGCGCTCTATGCGACGACAAAGAATTTTCTCGATTACTTTAATATTAAAAGTCTCGAGCAGCTGCCGGCCCTCAGTGAAATTAAAGACTTTGCCGAGCTGGATCCAGAGTTGGAACTGGCGCTCTCAGGCGACAAGCCTGAGCTAGTCGCGGCCAATGATGAAGAGCAGGGTGCAGACCTTGCCGACAGCGAAAACTTTAGTCTCGACCAAGAAGTTGATGGCCAGACTGTGATCAATGATGCTTTTAATGAAAGCGCTAGTAATGGCAGCATCGATAACGATCTTGATATTAACACCCTTAATAATTCATTAGACGATAACCAAAGTCTAGACTCCGACGACCAGGTGAGCAGTTCAAACCATGAGTGAAAAATTACAGAAAGTATTGGCTACTGCAGGATTGGGTTCGCGCCGCGAACTTGAGAAGTGGATCTCCGCAGGCCGAGTTTCAGTCAATGGTTCAACAGCCAAGTTGGGTGATCGCGCTGCCCCTGATGACCGCATATTGGTCGACGGACGATTGATTAAAATTGTTACTGACGACAGCCCGCGAGTACTGATGTACAGCAAACCAGAAGGGGAAGTCTGCACCACCTCAGATCCCGATGGTCGCCCCACCGTATTTGATCGTCTGCCGCGTCTAGCTCGCGGTCGCTGGATTGCTATTGGCCGTCTCGATATCAACACCAGTGGTCTGCTCCTGTTTACCAACCACGGTGAGCTGGCCAACCGCCTTATGCACCCCTCCTATGAAGTGCAGCGCGAGTATATGGCGCGTATTCACGGTGAAGTAGACGAAGCCATGATCAAGCGTTTGACCGAAGGCGTTGTGCTCGAAGATGGTGTTGCCAGCTTTAAGAGTGTTAAAGCCCAGCATGCTCGCAGTTCGGATGATGTGGGTGGACGCAACCGCTGGTTTAAAGTGATTCTGGCTGAAGGCCGTACCCGCGAAGTACGTCGTCTTTGGGAATCTCAGGAAGTGGAAGTTAACCGCCTCAAGCGTATTAGTTATGGTCCCATTGAACTGCCATCGATTGTGCGCCGTTCAGACTTTCTCGAGCTGGACCCTAAACAGGTGGTGTCTCTATTTAAAGCGGTTGCCCTGCACCCGCCGAGATTCAGCGAAAAACATGTATTGAAAGATATGCGTGAGCGCAAAGAGAGAAAGTTGCGTGCTCGCGGTAATACCTGGAGATAAAGACCGTCTCTAAAGCGATTTATCGGTGCGGTTGCGCATCGATAGACTGGCCATTCACTGCCGCACTGTCGGCGCCGAGCAAATACAGATAGGTTGGCATAATCTGCTCTGGGCTTGTCACCGAGCCGGGGTTTTCCGCCGGGAAAGCCTGCATCCGCATACTGGTGCCAGTGGCGCCAGGATTGATCGCATTGATCCGTACCGAACCTAAACCCTCTAGCTCCGATGCCCAGACCTGAACCATGCCTTCTACGGCGAACTTCGATACTGCATAAGCGCCCCAGAATGGACGGCCAACACGTCCCACACTGGATGTGGTGAAAACCACCGAGGCACTAGGGGATTTTTCCAGTACAGGCATCAATGCCTGCGTCATTTGAAATGCGGCGGTGACATTGACCTGCATGACCTTGTCCCAAACATCCGTGCGATAGTTACTCAGGGGGGTGCGCTGGCCAAGAATGCCGGCATTGTGCAGTAGTCCATCGAGACGACCAAACTGCTGGTCCAGTTGGTTGCTGAGAATATTGTAATCATCGCTGCTGGCCCCTTCGAGATCTATTGGGTAGATCACCGGCTCAGCACCGCCGCTGGCAACGATACTGTCGTAGACCTGTTCCAGCTTGGCCACTGTGCGGCCCGCCAGGATGACTATGGCACCGTGCTTTGCGCAGTGCAGCGCCGCAGTCTTGCCAATGCCATCGCCTGCACCTGTAATCATAATTACGCGATCTGCGAGTAGCGTCTCAGGGGCTTGATAGGCGGCGATTTCGACATTGGACAACATAATAATTACTCTTCTTAAATCTGGGTGATGGTGTTTTTGATCACAGCTTTTAGCTGGCGAATAGCAGTGAGTGCAGCTCTTGGGACTGCTGAACAATCCAATCTGCCTGCCAGTCGGCAATAACTTGACCCGCTTCAATATAGCCCCAGGCGGCGGCTATATTACGCGTGCCCGCAGCGCGACCAGCGTCTATATCTCGCACATGGTCGCCGACATAGAGGCAGTCTTCTGGTGCCCTGGCAATTTCTTTACAGGCTAGCAAAATAGCTTCTGGGTGAGGCTTGGGCAGAGTCACATGGTCGGGGCAAATAACGGTTGCTGCTCCCTCCATTAAACCCAGCTGAACCAGCGCCGCTTCGGTATAGCGCCAAGGCTTATTGGTGACAATACCCCAGGGAATATCGCGGGCACTGCACTCATCGAGGACTTCTTGCAGCCCCTCATAGAGCGCGGTTTTATCCGCCAGATTAGCAAAATACAGCTCGAGAAATTCTTCTCGCAACGACTCAAACTGAGCATGATCTGGCTCTATGTTAAAGCCGCTTTTAATTAAGCCTATGGAGCCATTAGTCACACTGGTGCGGATCGCAGAGTCAGGTAGCGCCACTCGGCCATGTCTCTCCAGCTGAGTATTCAGTGCAGTGACAAAGTCGGGCGCTGTATCTAATAATGTGCCATCCAAATCGAATAGCAGGGCCTTGAAGTCGAGCATAGAAAA
>Ga0075469_10001520_pt1 | contig 10502 bp, 10 predicted proteins | sample DEB08_DNA_13_FD_77577 | JGI IMG/M metagenome (GOLD analysis project Ga0075469, IMG submission 77577) | Aqueous microbial communities from the Delaware River and Bay under freshwater to marine salinity gradient to study organic matter... | ecosystem: Environmental > Aquatic > Marine > Coastal ...
AGTTCACTAAATATTCCAGTTTGAATAGTCATGAACTTTGTAACATCTTCCTCAGAGGATCCATCAAGGTAGGTTCTGATAACATCGAGCATAATATGCTCTTGCTCAGAGACCATGATTAGGCCTTCAGGTAGAGGCTTTACGGCAGGCAACAATTTAACTTTGATCAATTCTTCTCGAATAGCGAGGTCATTGATTTTGGCTAAAGTGTTTCGCACTCCTGATTTAGTGCCAGATTTATGGCCTTCGTCAGATGCAATCAAGTGCTCGGTTTCATCCTTGCCAAGAGTTTTGTAACTCTGGAACAAGTCGCGGTGATAATTCATTTCAGATGGGGTATGAACCCATAGATCAAAATCATTCGCCCCAGCTTTTATGCAACCCTTAGCAATGGTGGCCCAGTCGCGTGCAATCTGACTAGCGTTTTCCATTCCTAAGTTACCTTTTGCTTCTGATTTAGTACCAAAAGATCGCTTGTATTCAACCTGTATCGCATGCGTTAACATGTCGATATCGGCATCAGTCAATAGATTCTTATTAGTACAAAACCCTAAAAGCATAGTGGCCATGGTGTTATAAATCTCAGAACCAGTTCTTTTGATATCCTTTTTCAAAGCATCAATAGTGGTTTGGCCTGTAGCAACTTGCGCGTATAAAGCAACTTTCTCATTCGTTAAATTAGTCATTTGAAATCTTCCTTTTTAATTAAATGGTTTAATGCCCTTGAGTTCTCTCAGAACATGCAACTATCATAACTAATTTAAATTTTTGAGTCGTAATGCCCTCGCAACTAGCCCTAGTCGGGTTCAACCCGATTTGTTTTCTACCTCGCAGGAGTCTGACAGAAAATCCCAAACCGATGGGGGTATGAGGCGTATGGCCGCCTTTTTAACAGAGGGCAACCTACTATTTAGAAACACCCTCTAAAAATTTAAAACCTTTTTTCAAACACCCCTTAAACGTGCACTCACAGCACACTTTGTTCTTACCCTATACCTTGGCCTACCCTTGACCGAGAACGTTCAGTACGCGCCCATGTAGGAGCATTTACACAGCTTACACAGATATAAGTTGTGGCTTACTCTGTAAGAATGAATATCCATCAGTTCCCTTTCCAAAAAAATTTTTTCCTATATTTTCCCCAAGGGGGGGTAACTAACTACACTTAATTTTGTTAGTTAGTACCCCCCTTAGTTATATTTGTATTTTTACTTGTATGTTAGAGACCCACGGTGGGACTAGGTAAGTGTCTGTGTGGGACTACCCTAGTGTCAGGTGGGGACTAGGTAGTGCCAGTGTGGGACTAGGTAGGGTAATTAGTCTGTGGATAATACGCACACTTGTACACAGGTGCACTAAAATACATATACAAATCAATGGGTGGGGTGTGCATTATTTGAACATAAATGTGGATAAACGCTTGACGATGTGCACATTGGATGTTAAAAATGTGGATAACTTGGGAGTGAACACTATTTTATGTAAGGGTGTCGCAGTCCTTTAAAGCCTTTCTGTCCTTGGATAGGCTTATTTTACAAGGGTTACATCATGTCAGAAGACATTAACCCCCCTCAAAGAAAATCAATCTTTAAAAATGCTAAGCGTGTCGAGGAAAATAAAAAGTTCCGAGCAAGGCAAGCTGTGGTCGATAAAAAATTCGCGGCAAGAGAAGAGAACGCCAAGCGAGTTAAAGACGCACGTAGTCGCCGTAGCCAAGAGATTGGTATTGAGACAGCTCAGAAGCGTTGGGGTGGAACGATCAATGCGTTAACAGGTGATCTTGTTACGCCCAAGCAGAATCTTTTCGTAGAAGCTTATTGCGCCACCTTAGATTTTACAGCGGCCAAAGATTACGCAGGTTACGGAAAGAAGACTAAAGCCAAAGACATCATGGCTAATCCGAATGTGATTAGAGCCATTGATAGACGGCAAGCTATATCGAGAAGAAAATTGAAAGTAACTGAAGCTGAAATTATCACAGGCTTATTAGAAGAAGCCAAAGATAAAGACAATGGTTCTCCCGGATCTAGGGTTACAGCTTGGACTCAACTTGGCCGACACCTTGCAATGTTCACCGACAAAAAAGAAATTGATGCCACCCTGTCGATTGAGAATGTGATTGCCGATTTACCTGATCTTGAAGATGACGTTATCGAGCACGAAGAAGATAGCTACCTCTTTGATGATATGGAACATGACGAAGATCAGATCGAGTTACTCAATGAATCATCCTTCTTTGAAAGAGAGAATTAATGACACCCGCTGAGCGGAAAAAGCTTCGTGCCATTAAGACAAACTTCCCTTACTTTGCTGCCGCTTGCTTAAACATCAGGGCTAAGAGTGGTCAAGAAGAGCGCTTTAAATTAAACAAAGCTCAGATGTATATTCATCAGAAGATTGAAGAGCAAAAGTCTGAGATCGGAAGAGTCAGAGTACTAATACTAAAAGGCCGTCAGCAAGGGTGTAGTACCTACGCTGAGGCTAGACTTTACCATAAGGTAAGTCAGAGCAAAGGTAAGAGAGCGTTCATCCTCACACATGAGCATGAGGCCACATCAAACTTATTTGACATGGTTAGACGTTACCATGAGGGCAATCCATTTAGGCCGTCAGTGTCCAGCTCCAACGCTAAAGAATTAGTGTTCGACAAGTTGGATTCAGGTTACAAAGTGGGTACTGCTGGTAACAAAGCTGTAGGTCGATCACAAACCTTACAGTATTTTCATGGGAGCGAGGTTGGCTTCTGGCCTAATGGTGAGGAACACTTGGCTGGTATTTTACAGGCCGTTCCTTTGGAAGATGACACTGAGGTAATCCTTGAGTCTACAGCCAACGGAGTCGGTGGTGTTTTCTACGACATGGTTCAGACGGCTCAGCGTGGCGAAGGCCAGTACAGATTAATATTTGTGCCTTGGTTCTGGCAACCAGAGTACCAAATGATGGCTCCCTCATCTTTGGAACTAACCTCAGATGAAATTCAAATACAAAAGACCTACGACTTAACAGACGAACAAATGTTTTGGCGTAGGAACAAGATTTACGAATTGCGTTCAGAAGATCTGTTCCGTCAAGAATATCCGATGACCGCCAACGAAGCGTTCATCTCTTCAGGTCGCACTGTATTCCCAGCAACTTGGTTAATGGCTGCAAGGGATGAGTGTTACTCAGCTAAGATTATTGCTGACATAAACATCAATACGGCTGAGCTGATAGAAAAGCAAGATGGTTGCCTGAAGGTGTGGGATTTACCCAAAACTAACAGGCGTTATGTTATTGGAGCTGACGTTGCTGAAGGCCTTGAGAAAGGAGACTTCTCTTGCGCTGACGTGCTAGACGAGGACGGCAACCAAGTGGCGCAATGGCATGGAAAGATCTCTCCTGATCATTTTGGAGACCTCTTGTACGCTTTAGGCATGCTATACCGCAAAGCATTCATGGGTGTAGAAAGAAACAACCACGGATTGACCACGCTAACCATCTTAAAGAATAAAGGCTATCCAAATATCTACATTCAAGAAGAACTTGAGCGCGAATATGACGGAAAGCAGTTCAAGAAACTGGGTTGGTTAACCACCAGCCGCTCTAAACCATTAATCATAGACAATTTAGCTAGCCTTGTTAGAGATGAGGACAGTGGAATTGTTTGTGAAGACACTGTTAGCGAGATGGAAACCTATATTGTAGCCGCAAACGGATCAACCAACGCTAGGGCAGGGTACTTTGATGACAGAGTTATGTCATATGCCATTGCAGCAGAGATGTATAGAAGAATGCCGCGTAGTTATGCCAATACAATCGTTAATCTAAGACAATATAAAGCCGCTCAAGCGGGTGTGGGTTATTAAATGCTAGTGCAAATTGATAGAAGTGAGCCGCAAGAGCAGAAAGAAGAGTCTCCTGTCGCCCGTAACTTAGTCAGCAAGCTAAAATTACGCTTTGATGAGTGGAGCCAAGCCCGAACTGATATTGAAAAAGATTGGATTGAAGACCTTCGTGCCTTTTCTGCACTATATGACAGCACAACACAGGCCGCTTTAGACAGTGACCCCAATCGTTCACAGATTTATGTCCGTCTTACCCGTGAAAAAACCATGGCTGCGTATGGTCGTATCATTGATCTACTGTTTCCCAACGGAAGTGACCATCCTTGGAGCGTTAGCCCTACACCAATCCCTGATTTATTCGATGGGCCTACTGAATCTGAGATGAAGCAGCAAGCTATCATGGAAGTGATGCAGCTAATGCAGCAGATGGAGCAACAAGGTACACCCATTCAAGAGTTGCCAGCAGATTTAGTGGAAGCTCGCGTCAAGGAAATCCTTGATGGAATGAAAGCAGACTTAAAGAAAGAAGCCAAAGTCCGTAGTGAACGGATGCAAGAGAAAATTAAAGATCAGTTGCTAGAAGCTAAGTACGAATCAGTTTACAAATCCTCCATTATGGAAGCTTGTATTGTTGGTACTGGTGCTATCAAAGGTGCGACTGTTCGGATGGACAAGACACAACGATGGATGCAAGACGAGACAGGTGCTTGGGTAACTTCATCGAAAGAAACACCTAAACCAAATGTAGAACACGTTTCAATATTTGATTTGTATCCTGACCCACATTCAAAAGCGCTGGATTCCTTTTCAGGAATTTTCCATCGCCACGTTATGACCAAGCATCAATTCCGAAAGTTAAAAACCACAGACGGTTTTCTTTCTGATGCGATTGCCAACACTATCTCAAGAAATCCAGACGGAAACCATTTGGAACTTCATCATGAGTTAGAGCGCAGACAGATTGCTGGACATAACTTATCTCATAGCTCAGACCGATTTGAGGTTTTAGAGTTTTGGGGACTTGTTGATGGCCATGATTTAATTACAGCTGGATTAGAAGTTGAAGATCCTGAAGTAGAGTACGAAGCCAATGTGTGGTTCTCAGACAACGAAGTAATTCGTGCACGACTGAACCCAATTAGTGCTCAGTCAACACCTTATCATCTCTTTCCGTACGAAAGAACACCTCACCAGTTGTGGGGTATTGGCGTACCTAAGATGATGCGGGACTCTCAAGCTACTATAAACGCGGCAGTACGAATATTTATAGATAATCAAGCGATTTCATCAGGCCCACAGGTGGAAGTAAACACATCCATGATTGCACCTGGTTCTGACGTTACGGACATTCATCCTTGGAAAATCTGGTTAAGAGAAGGAGGTGATGCAGGGACTCCTATGCTTCGTTTCTACCAACCCCAGAATGTGTCAGCACATCTCACTACGGTTATTGAGTTGTTCAGGCGCTTTGCTGATGAAGAAACGTCTATGCCTTCATATAGTCACGGCCAACATACTCCCGGAATGACTAAGACTGCATCGGGCATGTCCATGTTAATGGGTGCTGCCAGCATAGCGATGAAGTCAGTAATCAAGAACATTGATGATTACGCCACAACACCTCTTATTACTTCTATGTACCACTGGAACATGCGTTGGTGTGTCGATGAATCAATCAAAGGTGACATGAACATAGTCGCTGCTGGTTCAACTGCTCTGATTGCCAAAGAAGTACGCAGTCAGCGCCTCATTCAGTTCATGCAGATGACCGCTGACCCTGTAGACATTCGTTTAACTGAACGTAGAGAACTAATTAAAGAAGTTGCTAAGTCACTTGACCTTGATCCAGACAAAATGGTTCCAGAAATGAGTGAGCAAGACGAAGCGCAGCAGAAAGAAGAAGGCGCTAAGGAAATGCAGAAGCAAGAAGCAGCTTACGAGATGGAAATGCAGCGAGTACAGGCTCAAACAGCCAAGGCTCAAGCGCAAGCCCAGCAAGCCATGGCAGACTCTCAAAGATCTATGGTTGATGCTCAAACATTACCTATGGAACGGGAGGCTGAAGCTGCTAGAGACTTTGCCTACGCTGAACAGACCCGACAAGATATTCAACTAGGTAAATCCCCTACAGGGTTTGATCAGTAAAATGAGACAACCTCGCTTAGATCTTTGGTTTAAGCGGATAGATGGAGATCCTGATCGTTTTGGTGATGTGCCTATTAAAGTTAGGGCATATTTAGCTGCGGAACAGATTTCAAACCTTGTGCCACAGAATTACCCAGAGGAGCGATTGTTCTTAGCGGTGATCAGGCAAGCAATTTCAGACTTAGGGTGTGTAGACCGATACAAATCGGCTGACGCTCTTCGCTTTATCAGACGAACACACAATCCATTTGCGGCCCACCTTGGTATTAGTGAGAACTATATCCGATTAGTGGCAACTGAGTATGGGTTGCTTGAAAAGGATTGAGTATATGGCCACTGCAACGCCAAGGGCGCAGCTTTCTATAGAAGAAGTGGAAGCAGTAGTCGGGTTATCTAACAGGATGCCCCACGAATACACACTCATGATGAATTACATAGGCCGCCGATGCGATTTGGCGGCAGAAGAATTAGAAGATCCGCTACTCAGCTTGGATAGAGTGCGGGTTCTTCAAGGCACTATAGGTGCCTTTCGTATGGTGTTGTCCTTAAGTGAGACAGCTAACAAAACCATAGCGAGATAGCTTTTAGATGGTCGGATAAGTGTAAAAGCCCCGACTGATTTGGAGCGGGTGAAGGAATCCCTGAATTAAAGCCCCCAGAAACGGACAAGGTTGCAATCAGCCCTGAAACCCATCAACGGAGAAGGTAATGACCCCCGAAACAATGCAACGGCTAGAACAAGAAGCCGAAGAAACTTTAAAACTTGCCTATGAGACCCCTGAAACGGATAAGGAATCTGAAGCTAACCAAGCTGAAGCGGAAGCTGAGGCTGAACTTGAACCACAACAAGCCCAAGAAGCAGAAATTGTTGAAGAACCCGAAGCCGAAGCTCCAGAGCTGAACGCAGAGGACAATTCTGAGCCATTTGTAGCCGATGGGATGACGGTTGAGAATGCGGAAGAGCGAATTAAAAATGCTCAAGCCTCATATGAACACGCTCGCAAGAAGATGACGCAATCCTCTATGGAGGCAGCAGATCTTCGCAAACAAAACGAAGCCTTAGCCTCTGATGTAGCCACACTGAAAGCACAGTTTGCTCAAGTTGTGAATACTCAGCAGACACTCCCAGATCCTGCGAATGTTCAGTCGGATTCGACTGGAAATAGCGACTCGCTAGATACATTCAGTGAGGACTATGGAGAGGACTTCGACCCCATTGTGAGTCGTATCAAATCTCAATCTGAAACGATCTCTTCTTTAGATAGAAAGCTTAAAGCGATGGAAAGTTCATCAAAGAAAGCAGAGAAGAAAACAGCACAAGCAGTGCATGAGAAAACTATTCTCGAAGCCCATGCTGATGCGTTTGAAGTTTCTAATACACCTGACTTTCAAGGCTGGGTGCAGCGTCAACCACAACGTGTTCAAGAGTTTCTTCAAACTGGTGAAGCTAGCGATGTAATTTGGTTACTTTCTTCGTACAAGACTGCTGTAGGGCTGACCTCTAATACAAAGGTAAGTCGTGAACAGCAAATTTTGGACGATGCGCGACAGGCGGCTGATCCGACTGTTTCTACTGTTCGTTCCAATCCGGGGGCTGGTAACAGCCAACCTCGATTTACGAGGGATCAGATTGCAAAAATGAGTTTCAGCGAGTATGAAAAAAACGCTGAAGTAATTGACGCACAAATGATGGCTGGCCAGCTCTAACAACGAGTTAGAGAAAAATTTCCTAGCTCGCAAATCTTTTTATATTTGTTAGGAATATTATTATGGCACTTCCATTTGCAAACGGCTCAGGCGGCCGCTTTATCCCTGAAGTTTGGAGTAAGAAATTACTTGTAAACTTTTACAAAACCACAGTGTTGGACGCGATCTGTAACACAGACTACCAAGGCGAAATTTCTGGCCAAGGTAGTAAGGTAAATATCCGCAACACTCCCGTTGTAGGTATTTCAGATTACGATCCAGCTGCTGCAACGCCAATCACTAGCTATGATGATCTAAGCGATACTTTGGTTGAATTAACCATCGACAAAGCTAAGATCTTTAAGTTCAAGGTTGACGATGTACTGGCAGCTCAGTCTGATATTCCACTAGTCAACGAGGCAACTCGTGACGCTGGTGAGCGTATGAAGATTGCAGTTGATACCGATGTGTTAGGTGGTATTTACAGTGGCGTTGCTGCTGGCAATATCATTGGCGGAGCTACTTATACTCTTGCTCAGCAGATCACTAAGGCCAACGTTATTGATCATATCATTGATATGGGTAACAAGTTGGACGAAGCTGATATTGCTGAAACAGGACGCTGGTTAGTTCTCCCACCTTGGATCTGTTCAATGATCAAGAAGTCCGACCTTCAGAACGCTAACCAATCAGGTGATTCTACCTCGATTGCGCGTAACGGAAAGTTAGGCATCATTGATCGTTTCACAATCTATCAGTCTAACAGCGTCCCCATCCGTGGTGACGATGCCGCAGTTGCTTTAGCAGCTGACGCTGATGCTCAGTATAAGATCCTTGCAGGTACTACGCACTATGCAACCTTTGCTAGCCAGTTTGTTAAGACTGAAACCTTACGCCTTGAATCACGCTTCGGTGATGCTGTTCGTGGCTTAAAGGTCTATGGCTATAAAGTAGTCCAGCCTACTGCTGGTGTTCTGCTTAACGCTAAGCAGGGTGTTTAACGCTAAACAGTAGTCCAACTTAGGACTAGTACCCCTCTCCCCAATCTGGGGCGGGGGGATTTTATTATCTGGAGAATCTCATGGCTCAAGGCGACAAGCTAAAGGCAGAACCTACTGTGTCTAAAAAAGATTTAGACAAGATCTCATTAATGAATAAAGACCAAATCGAGGCCTTTATCCTAACTCATTTTTCCATCGACATAGATAAGCGAGGAAAGATTTCAGACATACGTGCAGACGCAACAAAGATGATTGAAGACTCTTTGGGCATTGCCGTTAAAGAACCCGCTAAGACAAAGGTTGTAGTACCTAAAGCTTCAGCTATTAAATTTGTTCGCAATCCTATTGATGGAAATGCTTACCCAGAAATCCCTTGGGGCGAAAGCAATCCTGATTGGCTTGCTTGTGATGCAAGCGGAAAATTAACTTAGGAGTTTTCTCATGGCCGTCACGTTAGCCAAAGATATTATTGATAGAGCAAAGATCGTCTTGCAGGACACTAGCTCGGTGGGAACGCGGTGGCAAAACTCTGAATTGCAGGCTTGGTTAAATGATGCCCAGTATGCAGTTGTACTGTATAGACCTGATGCAAAGACAGTGAATGAAGAGTTTACTCCTGTATCCGAATCATCCAAGCAGACTATACCTACAACAGGTCTAAGGTTAATCGAAGTTATTCGTAATACTGCTGCAACATCGACTTATAAAGCGATTCGGTTAATTCAAAGATCCATCTTAGATGATGGAGTTCCAGCTTGGCATAACGCGACTCCTAGCGTAAACACAGAACACTTTGTGTATGACGAGAGAGATCCAAAAGTTTTTTACTTATTCCCTAGACCCAATTCCCTGTCTCGAATTGAAATAATTTATTCCACTGTCCCAGATAAAGTTTCCATAGTAAATGCAGATGAAACTTTTACAGCCAGTGCCTCCACCACAATGATCAGTCTAGATGACATTTACGCTAATGCTTTGTTGGATTTTATTCTCTACAGGGCTTACAGCAAGGATGCGGAATTTGCTGCGAATGCTGTTCGCTCCAATGCACACTTATCTGCATTTGGATCTTCATTAGGTGTGAAGACAAGGATTGATGGCTCTAACGCACAGATGCGATCTGCCCAAGGCGCAGACACAGTTAACTCTTAGGAATACCCATGGCTGATATAAAGTTAGAGACTCTTGTTCCTGATGTAGTGGTTGAGATTCAGGGCGCACCATCATTCACTATTATACATTCCTTACGCAGAGCAACTTCTGAGTTGTGTGAGCGAACCCTTATTTGGGAACAAACAGAAGACACATTAGATACTGAAGTTGGTGAGATAGAGCATGACCTTCCTGTTCCAAGAAATGCAGAGCTGGTTCAGCTTATTTCTATTTCTAGGAAGGGAGTGGAATTAACACCCATTACAGTTCGTAAGATGTCACAAGAGCAAGGCGATGTTGAAGACCAAACTCGCTGGAGCACCCCCAACTACTATTCTACAGACGGTATACAGACTACCCGAATGTACCCTATCCCTAATATATCTGAAGAACTTGAATGTCGAATGGCATTAAAGCCTAAGCAGGATGCGACCAGTATTCCTTATGAGCTAGGTGTTCGGTGGCGCACTGCTATTGAGACAGGGGCGAAACACTTTCTGTGCATGATGGCCAATACCGAATGGTATGACCCTAATCGTGCAATGTATTACAGGCAATTATTTGATCGTGAACTTGGACGGGCGAAGGTCGCTCAGATGCAAGGTTACGACAGTACAAATCTCCGCGTTAAGTCAGTTCGATTTGGAGCGTAGGGGCGCTGGCCCAATCCTGCACTAAATAGTGCAACTTAAAA
>Ga0075469_10001531_pt1 | contig 10457 bp, 4 predicted proteins | sample DEB08_DNA_13_FD_77577 | JGI IMG/M metagenome (GOLD analysis project Ga0075469, IMG submission 77577) | Aqueous microbial communities from the Delaware River and Bay under freshwater to marine salinity gradient to study organic matter... | ecosystem: Environmental > Aquatic > Marine > Coastal ...
TTTCACTGAGTTTGCGCGACTGTTTACGTTTATTTTTTTGGAAAAGGTCTTTTTGAGTTTTTCTTCTTCGTCGATTTATTTCTGGAGTTCCTTCTACCTCATCACTATGCAAATCATTAGTCTCATCATCATATTGATCTTGAGTTTCTTTTACTACTTCACCCAATAATGGCTGTGAATCCTCATATGGTGTTTCTCGTTGCGTCATCTCATCAATAGAAGTATCTTCATCCGAGAAACTCATTGTAGACGATCCTTTTTGATGAAGATGAATGAGAACTATTATAAGTATCTTCGATTTTTGTTTACATTTAATTATAACAATGTTCTTAGCAAATAAACTAATGACGTTTATCTTTGATTATTTAAAATATTTAATGTTCTATTTATGATCCAATTATATATAGTTAAAATACCATTTCTGTTATATAATTGGATAAATAATAATAAATACTTCTTACTAAATTATTAATATTTATAAATATTCTTTCGTACGTAGGAATATTATAAAAAACATATTTTTCTTAGTAAGCAAGTATTTGTAATAGATATTAATTTGTTCCTTTGATGCTGATGTTATGTTAAATTGGTTACATTTACGAAAATACAACAGAATCTTCTTGTTAATCTATAATGGTTCGACAGAGAATACGAAGTACTTGCACTATAAGAGGAAATGATGGACTACGTACTTTTTGTAATGTTTGCCAATGTTATGTACAAAACATAAGACGTCATGAAAGGACTAACAAACACAGAAACAATTTAAATTCAAACAATCAACAACAAAACAGAAGAACATTTTCTTTAAATTTATCAAATGCCAGAACTAACACGCAAATTAGACAAAATTTATCTAATGCAGAAAATTTAAACAATCCACATCATGACAACTCATTATCATACGATAGTAATAATTTATCTTTGGATCATGATTCACGATCAACATCCTCCAATGATGATATCAATTCAACGACTGACAATAATTCATCTTCAAATAATAACGATTCTAATTCTGATTTATCATTTAGCGTGTCCAGTGATACTAGTAACAACAACGACAATAACGACAGTATAAGTGTTGACGAAAATGCTGATCCAGTTAACAATCATGCATTCATTGGTAGAAATGAGAATATCAATTCTCATGGTTCAAACATGAAAAGATTTTTAATGGAAAATCAATTTTCAAGAGACAAAGTGTTGGAGAGAAATGAAAAATTAAAGCATTATTACGTGCAAATAAAATTATTAAAAATACTAAGTGACGATGGTATAAGTCCCAAACTCTTTGATACAATAATGGATTGGGTAAAGCAATTTTTTACAATAAAAGATAGTGTCAACACACCACAGAAATTCAGGACATATGATACACTAATGAAACATATTAAATCAACTTATATGGATCTTTCTGGTGGTCCTACCGAATCAATGAGTATAATAACTCGAGATGTTCGTTGTGTAACTCATTGTTGTGGTTTTTTAAAAAATATCTATCGTATATTAAATTCCAAACATCTCATGTCTGACGCGCAGTGGGAACCTCCTAGAGAAATAAATTTACACCAACATGATAATACTTCTGAAAAAATTTACTCTGAAGTAACCACTGGTAGTTGGTATAAGAGAACTTACGATAAAATGATGTCAAGTCATCAACAAAATTCAAATCGTCTTTATCCACCTTTGCTTGTGGCGTTAGTTCTTGGTCAAGATGGGACGTTGTGCGATAAAATAGGAAGAGTTTCTTCTGAACCTGTCCTTGTGTCTGTGGCAAACATACAGTACAACAAGCGTAAGCATCACGAAGCTTGGTTTTGTTTAGGGTTTATACCAGAATATCCAAAAACTCAATTGGAATCCAAAAAAGACAAGCAAAGAATATCAACAAAGGAACTCCCTAATGAATATTACTCAAATTGTCTAAATTATATTCTGAAAGAGTTAATAGAATCACAGCAAAAAGAATGTGTGGAAATGATGGTTAATATTAACGGATATCATGAGATTAGGACATGTTATTTTGAAGTTGCGTTTGCTATTGGTGATGCTTTGGGAAATAACAAGTTATGTGGTCGATATCTAAATTTTTCCAACAATATACAAAGGAAACAAAGAGAATGTAATGTATCTCACATGAATTCTGACAAAGTACAGTTATCATGTGAACTGAATCTAGGTCGAAACAACATCAAGGACAAAGTTGTGAAATGTGTAAATGAAATAAATACGGATCAAAACATTACACAGAATCGTCAAACATTGAAAGATTTGTCACAACATGCTATAATTCCAGCTCATTTTAACTTATCATATGGTGAAAATAGTGGTGGCATTCACACAGCAACTCCTCCAGGCGTGCTTCATGTGTTATGTGAAAACGGTTTGTTCAAATATTTGTTGCGCAATCTTTATGATTGCGTTGAAATACCTGATAGATTTGCAGAATATTGGAGAAGAATAACAACACGAAGATGTACTTATGATTATTTGATAAATGAATATCCCAGTAGTTTATCAACAAGTGAGAAGAAACAAAACAAATTTGATTCAACAGAGTATGAAAGAAGAATCCGCGTACTTGTATCATATGCTAAAAGACAGAGTGATCGTTCCATGATTAAATGCTCTACTTTCCGCAACGGTGTTACTCAGTTATCAAGATTAAATGGTCAAGAATATCCAGGTTTAGTGTTACTCACTATGATTTGTATTGATGGTCTCATGTCATCTGCTTCAGAAGAAAACAAATTCAGGTTACTACTCAACGATAGCTTAGTTTTGTACAAATCATTGATGGTAAACCGGATTACAGACAATGAATTATCAGTTCTTGAAAGAAAAATAGAACAATATTTGAAAAAATTCAAAACAATTATTGGTCCATTGCAAATCATGAGATCAAACGTTGGTTTGAAGTTGACAAAATTTCATTCTTTAGTTCATTTACCTTATTTTGTTAAAGAATACGGAGCTCCTATGAATTTTTTTGAAGGTCACTTGGAAGAGTTTCTAAAACATTTTGTTAAAAAACTTTATGCCAGAACAACTCGTCAACATAGCAGATATCTCTACGATCTTACATGTCGCCTTAAAGAAGTACAATGTTTGGATGTGTGGGAAGAAGATAATGAGATTTTTAACGAATTTCCAAATCAACATAGAAATAACAATGAAACAGATGATTGTGAAATGAATGATGAAACACATAATGTTAACAGAGAGTATTATGATCATGAACAAAATTTTTTCCTATGTGGATCAAAGTTCAAAGTCGTACGATCTGAAGTTTGCAATCGTTGGCATACTCATAAGAATCACGAACAATCATGTTGCTCTCAGTCGTGTCAGAACATACCATTGTATCATCCTTGGTGTAACAATAATTTTTACAACAAAGTACTTGCAAATCTTACAGAAACAATGGATGCACATGCGGAGAATGATGAATCATTGAAGACCAATAGTATTATCATATGTTCCGAATGCCAAATTCCCTCCAATAGACATGATAGTACTGCGCATGACATTTTGAGAGCGCATCCTCATTATAAACCTGGACAATATTTGGACAAGAACGATGAATCATGCAACTCATCTTGGCATGACTGGGTTGAAGTTGAATACGATGACTGTGTTGCATGTGGTAAATTATTATTGTGGTGCTGGATAGAATTTTTGAATATTGAGGTTGATAACGACATATATGCTATGGTTCAAACTCTTACAGGTCAAGGTAGCAATTTAAATAACATAACTGTTTTGCAGAAATACGATTCTATGCCAGCTGATGATGACGCAATATATTTGATTCGATCCAATTCTATCAAGTCTGTGGCGTATGTTCTTCCGTCCATAAAACATTCCGATACAAACAGAAGCAATTACAATTCGTATTTTTCTTCCAAAGAGAATGATAACAAACATTTCATGATTATTAAACCGGTTGAATTATGGTGAAGTATGAATTGAAACTTTATATATACATGTTTAATTATATATATTATGCACTGATTAATAATGACTAACTTAACATATGAATAAGTAGCAAATTAATAGAAAATATTTGATGGTATGCTCAAAAAAGTGTTGGATCTCATTATTTCAAAATTTGGAATTGCGCGGTCGACTTATATAAACTTGAGTATATATTTGTAAATTACAAAGTACCGACCCAACATGATCGAAGAGCAGAAAATATATAGATGTCAAATCGGTGTTAATATCAAGGAAGGTTACCTTGGCTTTGAGGAATCAAGAATTGTAGCGTTCAAAATTCATTCTGAAATAATCAATTGTGTAACAACTGCTGACGAATTCAACAAAGAAGAATATTTTGGCAACGTGAACAGACTTGATGAACAATTTCTGCGTGAAGTTATGCGTCGTTATCCTGATATCGTCTATAATGCGGAGGCTGTAATGGACGACGTAAGTTGTGGTGGAGAAAAGATTTATCTTGATGTAACTTTTTGGTATGAATCACAACATCCTCCAATTTTTGCAATCGTGAGAGATTACATCAAAATATGTAATGATTTGCATCCTACAGTTGAACCTTTGAGGTACGATTAGATGCTTTATTTAGTATAAGTTAAACATTTGATATGAACAATTTAACATTAATTTTTGGAATTAGTTCGTCCACCATCTTGTCCCCACGCAAAATTATACATGTTTGAGGGACCTTTGAGATGAATCATACCTTGTTTGTCAATCCATATTGGCGAAGACGTAACATGGTAAAACATGGAAGATAAAAAAGTTGCACCAACGTTGTGACCAAGATTCAATTTGTCCGACGACAAATTTAACGCAAATTTTGTATCTATTCCAACAAAATACTGTTTCATTATATACTCTGTGCTGTTTTGACGTAAAGACCAGCAACATGTTGTACTTTTTGGTAGACTACCCATGTTTTTCTCATATATCTTATTAATGTATGTCCATATTTTTTTCCTTTCAGGGTGTGAGATAAAATCCGAATTCATGATTGATCGTGTATAATCATTATCCAGAACAGATCCATTGTCTTTGTGTATTGTGTTATGAAAATGATTTTGAGTCAATATTGTTTGTTTACAAAGTATTTTTTCATCTCTTAGACAAAGTATCTTTTTGTATAAAGACATTAATGATTCTCCTGATACATAGTTTGCGCGAAGTGCTTCTTGTTGTAACGAATTGATAATACTTTTAACGTAGGGTAACAAACTTGAGTTCATCGACTTTCTGTAGTATTGATGATCCATCACATATCTTGGATCAACTGTCATAGAACCATTTGATTGGTAAGAACGTCTAGTGCCAATCATTTCAAAGTTCCCAAAATGATTAGTACAATGCCTGATTAGACCTTTGTTTTTATATGTTTTATTGAAAAGAGTATAATGAACGTCCTCCATGCAGTTTAAAAATGGCCATTTGTAACATCTGAAAACAGACGTAAGACCATCTGGTAGTTCAAAGTCTGTTGTTTTATTCACCAACTCCATCTCGAACACGTCGTCACAATATACATTCTTGTCAAATTTGTTATCGTTGTTTATTTCTTCAATGTTGTCACACAAAGCAATTATAATCTTATCATATTTTGTTTGCAGATTCAAACAAATGGTAATAATCATTACTTCCATGTTTTCTCCCAAGTACCTTTCCAGTTCCTCTTGATAAGAACGAAGAGTAAAAGGACCTTTTTTTAGGTATTGTTTAACCAAATCTTTGTATTGCTCTTTTGTCACTGGAACAAAGAATATTACTTCTCTCATTTCGTAGGGTAGTATCATATATTTCCTCAAATTTGACAACACAAACCTTGATTTGTTGATAGCATATAATAAGGTGTTTTCCATCTTTAGAAAATTTTTGAATCCTATAGTTTTTCTGTTGTTTCTAGTTATAGCAGGTCTGCATCTCCATCGGAATGATTGTATTTGTACATGACATGTTTGATCTCTGTTGTCAATAAACTCTTGACACCAAGTATCTGGCTCTTTCAAACTGGATTGAACAGGACGGTTTTTATCTTTATTATCTGAATCTACGAATAATTCGTTTAGATAGACAAACCGAACTAAATTAAGCGAATCTTTATTCCACATTGAAAAGTGACGGACAAAAGTATCTTTAGTGATGTGTTTCGTAAGTCTTCTATTGTACGACACTCCTACTTTCAACTTGTGATGGTGCATGAAAAATTGATTTGTTTTTGAACAATACGATATATTATTCGTAAGTGTTAACTCTCCTCTATGGAAACCAACATCATTTGAATCATGAATCATTGCGGATAAATATCCTATCTTGCTTTTTTGTACGTTTCTACACTCAATAAAAAAAGAACCACCATATTGTGGTGAATTTTTTAACCCGTAAAGTCGTAAACCACCCGGGAATAAAAATCCCAACATAAAACCATCAAGGTCAACATGAAATATCCAGCATTTTCCAGATGATGATTGATCTGGTTTAATGTCCAAACAAGAAAAAGGTTCCGGAAGACTATTTACCAATAGTTTTAAATCATTTCTATTTCCATATGTTGATCTTTTTATCAAATTGTTATTCATCATTTCAATATTTCTAGATAAAACAAACACAAAACATATATCAGATATTAGAAAAACTTTTCGTATTATGTAATTTTATATGTATATTCATAAACCTTTTTGAGCTCTTACCTATTTGTGTCATTGGGCATCCTCGCGACACCTTCTCCGTTGTTATCATTATCTGACTCAGTTTCTTTATTTTTGGTATCATACGGAACTCTTATTGGTTGTGGTTTAGGATCATACAAATAGATCAAAAAATATCCTAAGCATCGATGGAAAAAATCATCACTATGTAGGCAATGATCTCTAAGGTCATCTTTAGTTGGGTATATACCTTTTCTGTTATCATTACGCGTACACTTGCATTCCAATTTTTCAAATAATTCGTAGCATTTTTGTTCCCTCAAGAGATCCTTGAATCTTTCATGAAAAGGACAAAAGCAAGGAATTCCTCTGTTCTTAAATCTTGCGCCTAAATCAACAACATGTAACTTAACTATAAAATTCAGTAGTTGTCTCAAATCTCCTTTTTGAACCTTTAGGTAGTCAGGATATTCTGGTAGATCCTCCTCATCGTCGTCAAAAAATTTGCCGTTGCTTTCATCAATTTTTTTTTATCTTCAAATTCATGCATCATTTTTTTCGTTGTTACTCTTATTCCTCTTTTTCGTTCAGCTAGTTCTTCTTTGTTATATGGAATTTCTTTCTCTATATCTAAAAGATCATTTTTGTTTGTTTCAATCTTTATGTATTCGAACATTGATTGAATACTCAAATTTAGTCCTTTTATTCTCAAACAATTGTTCTTGATATAGATTATTATCTGTCCTTCTCCTCTATTTACCTTAGAAAAATTTTCGATATCTTTCCATTCGTTACGAAATATTTCAGTGACTCTCATGTTGTTTGTATTTGGGTTCAGCTTTGAAACAAGTCCAAAATCTTTTTTGCATTCCATACATTTTAAAGACTCTTTTGTCCTTGTTTCTTCTTTAATCTTTGATATGCAATGAAAATGATATTTTGCATCACAGCAGTTCACGTTTTCACTTTGCGTACAATTCTTCACGATCAGCCGACATATGTCACTATCATTTTTAAAGTCACCCCTGCATTTACGGCATGTAGATTTCTCAAAATCTTCAAATATACTAACTCTTGAACTATTTTTGTCAACAATTTTAATGTGAGTAAATGGTTGCTTACAACAGCAACATTCTTTCCGTCCACCATTTTCAATTTTTGATGCATTCAATTTTGTGGAGCAAGAAAGATGATATACATGGGGGCATGCGTTTACAAATGTTTGATCTTTCTTTTGTTGTAATATTGCGTGTTTGTTGTCTGGTACAATCTCCTGGCAGATGCAGCAGATGTCTCCTCCGCTTTCTTCCGTAGACTTATTTGGTTTATCATCTGGTCCATCGTTTTTCTTCCTTCCTTCACTAAGTTCATCTTCAATATTTTGTTCGCAAACTTGACTATCATCATCGCTAACTACTGAATCATTTTCGTTGTATATCAAAAGATTTATTGAGTCCTCTTTTGAAACTTTTGTTGTTTTTTCTCTAATTCTACGTAAAGCATCAACATCATCATCGTTTAAGCAATCGAAATTTGTTAGACAATCAATACTCCTTTTCATGGTTATATTGAAATCTTCTTCTGTAACATCAGGAGCTTCTTCTTTTTTCAACCGTAAAAAGAACTTAACAAGTTCTACGGGGAATATGTCTTGGGTGAACATTTTCCTCACATTATGTCTGTTATATTTTGATCCAAATGTTGACCAATCATCGTGTAAATCATGGGTAAAATGAACACCTGCTACAACCACAGGTCCACATATGGGTTCTTTATTCGGATCTTCGACAATAACTTTTTCATGATGATAGAACCAATTACTCCATCGGTTATTTCGCGTAGCCACATTTTCGTTGTTATCTTTTAGACTTATGTTTTTATTTTCTCCCCAACCAAGTTTTCCTATAAGCAATCGTAAAAATTTTTTAAACTTTGATGATACTTTCTCATTTGGAGAGCATGACTCAAGAATTACTACCTGTTTTTTTTCTCTGTAGAGAACGACAAACATAAAATGAAATAAATCTTCAATATCTTTTGCCCTGCATTTTCTTCCTTTATTTATTTTCTCACAGATACACGCTGCGAAAATATTTTTTTCAACGTCTAGCAAATTGAGACATTCTCCTTTTTCATCATCTGATTTATCAAAAATGATTACATCATTGTGACAGTGGACATTATGTTTCTGTCGGCCAATTAAATTAAAAGCAACCATTACATCATTTACTTCTAACCAGTGATTATCTTTTGCCATCTCGTTCAATTCTTGTCTCCCATAGTTTAAAAATCCTATTCCCACAATAAATATGCCATTATGATCAAAGTTAATAATGTTGTTGGTTTCCTCTGTTCTTGACGTATTGTATTCTTTCATTATTGTACCAATTTCTATTCCGCTAGAATGTTCATTTTGTAATTGCTCAATCCTATGATGACCATCATTATTATCGTTACAGTTTGTCGACGAACTATCCAATATCACTTCTGCTGGGTCATTGTTAGAGGTAAGAGAGTCAACGTTCAATCTATCCGGTACATCTTCCAAATTAGAGCATTTCAACTCAAAGTAACGTTTGTAATCTCTTTCTAACGATGATAACGAAAAATCCATATGTCCAGCTTGACTTGTGAGTTGAAATTCGCAGAAATATTTATATTCGCTGATACGATCCATTTGTTTAATAATTTCATCAATACATTCACTGCAAAAATCCTCTTTGAAAGATTTCGATTCAATAATATCAAAATACAGAGCTCTTTCCTCTTTGAATTTTTTTCTTCTTTCTGTTGCTTCATTTTGATGTTTATCAGTGTTGACTCGTGACTTTTTGTCATGTCGTCGTTTATGTACTTGTTTCTTAGTATTTTCGGTCAAAGACGTTGAATGGAATCGTTTATTTATCCTTTTTGTATTGTAAATTTTCTTGACTATCTTATTCGTGCAGAAATCCAAACTTGTAGTAACCATGAAATCTAAATATTCGCGAAGTTTTTCAGACTTCACGTGTTGAAGTAATTGTCTCATATAACAAAAAATGAATGCAAAACAATGATGTTGCGTTGTTCTTCCTCCGATACAAGTAATGAAATCTTTTATTCCGACTGCCATTTTATCTGTATATTTTGAATAAACCAAATACAATCTACTTCGCACTAAATCTTTCACATCTCTCGTATTCATAAAGACGTAACGGGGAGTGTTCAGCAACATCGACTTTCTTTTCTTTGTAACTTGAGATGTATCTTCTTCACAAGACATGGTTTTATCACCATTATTAGATTTATCACGTGAAATTTTCAAAGCCTGATTGAATTCTGTATTTTTGTTCATCGGAACAATTGTTTGAAATCAAAAGTTCAATATTTAATCTATGAACAGTTAAAATGATTCTGTTACTCATAGACGTGGGAACGAGGTACTTTCTCAGAATCAAATAACGTCCAAGAAAAAAATATATTCCTTATTCAACAATCTTCCTATCACAACTCTGTGTTATAATAAAATGAAGTCAAGTCGATCGTGAAGCCAATACAGCAACAAGGATCGGTTAGTAACATAGAGTTATCTTTGTGCACACCCAACAAAAAACAAGGATAGAGCAGACGATCGTGAAGCCGATACAGCAACAAGGATCAGTCTGCGTCAACAAGCAACCGCTCAGAATATCCAAGAATACAGAAGGCTAGAAAAGACGATCGTGAAGCCGATACAGCAACAAGGATCGGTCTGCGTCACCGAGTAACCACTCTGAATATCCATCAATATACAAGGCTTGAACAGACGATCGTGAAGCCGATACAGCAACAAGG
>Ga0075469_10001545_pt1 | contig 10415 bp, 9 predicted proteins | sample DEB08_DNA_13_FD_77577 | JGI IMG/M metagenome (GOLD analysis project Ga0075469, IMG submission 77577) | Aqueous microbial communities from the Delaware River and Bay under freshwater to marine salinity gradient to study organic matter... | ecosystem: Environmental > Aquatic > Marine > Coastal ...
GATATCTTGCCCAGACCGCAGGGGCAGGTTTTTTGCTACCGTAGCTATCCCGTAGGATGCGGCCGGGATGAGCGCAATACGGCCGGGCTCCGGGGTGTTAATCAACCGGGCAAATTCGGCCTTAACACCTTTGACCTGGCTGAAAAAATGTTCGGGCGCCAGCCTGTTGGGCTTGTTCTTGCGCTCCAAGGCGTGGATGCCAGCGGCCGCCACGCTTTTGAGTTGTGGCGACAAATAGGCACAATTGAGAAAGGTGACACTTTCGTCCAATTGAAAAAGAGATCTCTGGCAGTTGAGCATACGGCTGGCTTTGCTACAAAGATAACCATTACCCCATTATTCCGTAAGGATCATTTCAGGTAATAACGCAACCCCAGCTGGATAAACTGATCGGAACCAAAACGATTCGCTTTTTCCGGCCAGGCGGTCAGCTGCTGCTGTAAGGTTCCGTGCACTTCCCAGTGTGGCGTCAGCTCGTACCGAACCCCCAATTGAGCAGCGTACTGCCAGCGCGAAGTTTGTAGATTAAAGGAATCGGCAGCCACGTTGGTCAACGCGTCTCGCGAAAAAACGGGGACGGCGCTGTTGTAAAAATCAAACCGTACGGCGCCGTCGGTGCTGGCGTTGGTGCCAGGAGGATTGAAGGAACTGGATTCGGGACTTACCTGTGAATAGGCGTTAAGATAGTAGGAGGCCTGGAAACCCGCAGCCAGTTTTAGGCGTGGACGCAGGGCATAAACACCGTTGACGAGTCCATTCAGCCGGGTAAAGGCCAGGTTTTGGTACGCCTGGTCCAAATTTACCGTAAACTCCGTGTAGTTGGTTCCCGATCCCTGGTTGAAGACATCTTCGGCGGCCGATAAATCATTGCGGGACAAGGAGAGGGTGTTTTTGGTGGCCTGGTACTGGCCGCCCACCTCCAGGCTGAAGCGAGTGGACAGTTTGCGTTGTATGCCCAGGCCAGCAGCCCACATAGCGGGGCTCTCGCTTAAACCCGTTGTCCCTTGCCCTTCGGCGTAAAAATTCCACGGACCGGCGCGTCGCGGGGTGATCAATTGGATATTGGGTTGGCTGGTTGCCGCCAGAGAAACCAGTGGTGAAGCGGTTAAAACAGCCAGGTTGTTGAGCAAGCGTACATTTCTGGCAGGTGAGATCATTGGGTTAGCCGTGGCAGATGGTGCCGCCACCGCTGTAGATGCGGCCAGCGCATGGTCGTCGGTGCGCAGTGTGGTGGCCTGGTGGTTGCCAGTTGCCGGCGTATGGCCGGAGGGAACACCAGCCAGAGCAGCGAATCCCGCTTCTTTCGGAGTACCGGCTGTTTTAGCACGTTTGCTTTTTGCGACCAGTGCTGGGTTAGGCGCCATTTTCGGGTTCCTGCCCAGCGGCAAGTATTCTTCGGCAGCCTTATCTACAGCACTTGCGGAAATGGGCTCCCGCAGCGGTTCGTTCTGATCGGGCCACTCCGCGGAGGCCGCTTGAACGGGGAAAGCGCCCAATGCAACGGGTTGGTTCGACGCAGCAGAGCTCCACCCTTTGAAATAAACATAGCTACCGCTCACCACAGCCACCAGGCCCACCGCTACCAACAACCAGGGCAGGAAGCGTCGGCGTCGCTGGGGCATAGCTTGATCCAACTGCTGTTGCAGTTGCAACCAGCCCCGATCCACCAGGGTGGGATCAAAAGGGGTATTGGAATTATCCTGCATATTGGTTGAGGTTGTTATTCGATTGATTCACTAAATCTCTGAGTTTTTGTCGGGCATTCGATAAATGCCACTTGGATGTTCCGGAACTGATACCCAGTTGGGCGCTGATTTCAACGTGGGTATAACCTTCGATCGCAAACAGCCAAAAAACTTCCCTCGTGGCCCGGGGCAGCTGGTCTACCAGGCCGATAAGGTCTTCGAAATAGAGGTTTTCCAGGGGTGTTGCGGGCGTGGGTGCATCCCAATCTTCCATGTCTAAAAACCGCCGCTTTTTGTCGTGCTGTCGATAGTAATCGGCCAGGCTGTGGAAGATGATCCGGCGGATCCACCCTTCCAGCGAGCCCTTGAAGGCAAAAGTGTGGAGTTTGGTAAACACCCGCAGGAAACCTGCGTTGAGGATCTCCAACGCTTCTTCTTCGGTGCCGGCATGGCGTCGGCACATCCGGTACATGACAGGAAAAAACTGGCGGTACAGGCGTTCCTGACACAGGCGGTCGTTGTGGACACAACCGGCGACCAGTTCTTTTTCCGTAAATGTCTTTTCCCGTTTCTTCAAAATATTGGTTGATGGTGTTTTAAAACAGCAACCCCAGTGCGCACAAAAAGCGCCGGTAGGCCACGTTGCGGTATTCCAATACGCCACTAAAAGGTACTTCCTGTTCGTAATAAGCCTTTTGAAAGCGGTAGCCTACGGAGAAGGTAAAATTGGTCTTCTGGGCTGCGCCCAGGCGCAGACCCACTTCCGGGTGAAACATTACGCCACCTTCCGCCGCGTTAATCCCCTGGTTTTTGCTGCGCAGCGGGAAGCCATAGCCGGCGTTGACCGCCAGGTAGGGCGCCACTATTTTCTGCGTCAGATAAGCGCGGTAGTGACCAAAAACCGACAGTACCGACTCGGATTGTTCCAGGTCATAGGCATCGAAGCTGGCGCCAATACCTAAACCTGCCCAACGACTGAACTGATAACCGGTGATATGTTGGATATTGAAGCCGATGGTGGTTTGATTGATCCGGTCACGTTCCCCAAAAAAAGGATCAATCCCAATGAACAGGTCCGGCCGATCCCGCTTGCCAAAAGAAAAGGCAAAACTGGTGGAATTAAACCAGCCCGTCTCCGCAAATTGGTACACCGGCTTTTTTCTAGGGGCGGGTTGCCAACGGGCAGCCGTGGGTTTTTCCTGGATTACCGGTTCCGCCGGGGCAGCCGATTCGTAAGTCAGGCTTTTTACCTCCGCCACGGCTACGGTCACTACACTTTTTTCCGGCAGCCGCATTTTCAGGTAATCGCCACTTTCGTAGGCGAGGACCTCTCCCCGGTAAACGGTGCCATTCTGCAATTCCAGCACGCTTTCAATCGGCTTGTGATAAATATAGGGAATCTGAAAATTGACCCCATCGGCAGCAGGTACGGGTTCCATTCGAGCTACCGTGGCCAAAGGGTAGGTTGTCGTGATGCCGTCGGCAGATTTGTGTAATTTGACGTAATCGCGCATTTTATACGCTACGATCTCCCCCACCAGGGTTTGGCCACTGCGTAGGTAGAGGGTATATTCAATGGGACTGTCCTGTGCCGCTACTTGGGTAGAACAGCAACAAAGCCAAGCCAGCAGCAGGAGAAAAATAATTCTCATTCTTGAATAGTTTTTTCGTTAGTAGTATTAAGCGGCAGCATTAACTTATTCGGCAAGACATCTTCTCCCGGATGAATGGTTGGGTGAATGGTAAAAAAAGTAACTTTGTTGGTCATATATTCCAACGCTAAATTTAACCACTCTTACATGAATTTCCGCTTTTCACCCCTCTATTTACTTGGCTTATTGCTGGCGCCACTGGCCCTGAGCGCCCAGTTGGTGCTTCAGGTAGGATCGCTGCCCAACAGCACCCCGGCGGGGAGTACCATCTTCGCTGCCGGAAGTTTCAACACCTGGGCTGCTGGCGATGCCGCTTATAGCCTGACCAACAACGGACAGGGAGGCCGTCAGTTGTCGTTGAATATTAGCCCTGGCACCTACGAATTCAAGTTTACCAGAGGGAGCTGGGCATCGGTAGAAGGCACGGCGCAGGGCGGCTTTCGCCCCAACCGCGTAATCCAGTACAACGGTGGCCTGCAGCAGGAATCCCTGACTATTGCCGGTTGGGAAGACCAGGCGGCCAGCAACTCGACGGCCACGGCCAACGTGTCGGTGTTGTCCGAAAGCTTCTACATGCCCCAGCTCAACCGCAACCGCAAGATCTGGGTATACCTGCCGCCCGACTACGCTACCTCCAACCGCAGCTACCCCGTGCTGTACATGCACGACGCGCAAAACCTCTTCGACGACGCCACCAGCTTCTCCGGCGAATGGCAGGTGGACGAAAGCCTGAATCGCCTGTTCGAAGAAGGCGACAACGGCATTATTGTGATTGCCATCGAAAACGGCGGGGCCGACCGCCTGGCCGAAATGACGCCCTGGAGCAACCCCTCCTACGGTGGCGGCGATGGCGAAGCCTACGTCGACTTTATTGTACAAAACCTGAAGCCCTACGTGGATGCCAACCTCCGCACCCTGGCAGACCAGCCCCATACGGGCATTATGGGCTCGAGCCTGGGCGGGCTCATCTCCCTGTACGCCATCATCCGCTATCAGGAAGTGTTCGGCAAAGCCGGCATCTTGTCGCCCAGCCTCTGGTTTACCGACGACATCTACAATTTCGTGACCAGCACCGGCAAACAGGCCGATGTGCGCATCGCCTTCGTGGCGGGCGAGCAGGAGTCGAGCGATATGGTGCCCGACATGCAGGCCATGTACAATACGCTGCGCAATGTCGGCTTTTCGGCAGACGAGCTCTCCTTCGCCACCGATGCCGATGGCCAACACAGCGAATGGTACTGGCGCCGGGAGTTTCCGCCCACCTACCAGTGGCTGTTCCAAACCAGCACCGTACTGGAGGGGTCGGTACAATTGCGCGGCCTGCGCTACTGGCCCAACCCCAGTGTGGATACGCTCTACCTGGAAGGCCTACCCGCCAGCAATTCCGCCTGGCAAGCCCGGTTTTACGACGGCCTGGGGCGGTTGGCCAAAAGTACCGTCGTTCAAAACGACCAAATTTCGCTGCGTGATCTCATCTCCGGCCATTACTACCTGGTATTGCACAACGAGAACGACCAGTGGGCTGTCATTCATTTGCAGAAGGTGGAGTAGTGGGTAAAAGCGTAGTAGCGCGGGCAGCGATTCATAGCTTTCATACCTCCAACCTACACCAGACCTAAGGGTGAAACTAAGCCCAAGTATACTGTCCCCGAATCGGCGTTGTCAATTTGGCGTTAAGAAAATCCTCGCACCGGAGTGCCCCCCGCTAAAAAGCGGGGCAAGCTGAGAGGCATACTGTTTGACCACGCTTTTTAGCGTGGGAGTTTATGCCGAACAACGTAGGGGCGAGGATTTTTAGTCAAATTTATACCGCCCACAAGCCAGCGGTTCGCACGTTTTGGCGGTATAGCCTGTGCCGCGGCACGCGGCAGCCTGGCTTTTGGCGCCACCTTTTGCCACGAAAAGGTGGTAAAAAAAAACGGGAGCAAAGCACTACTCACTAGGTACCCCTTACTCCACAGGCGCCACATATTCAGGGGGAGGTCCGGGGAGGAATTAAGCTACAATTCCCTTAACTTACCCAAGATAACAGTATTGGATCATTGTATTAGCTTCTATGCTTCTGGTTACTAGAGGGGCTTACTGTATTTATAATAAGTTAACTCTCCCCACCTACCAGCAATAGCTCTAAATCTTACGGAATTCATGAACCCACCGCAGGCCTGCACGCTGGTTCGCCCATGCTAAAGCTTGGCAGGCTATGCTTCAGCGTGAGCTTGCCAAGCTTCAGCGTGGCCAAAATAGTTCCATTTAGACAAGCAAAATACTACGCCATAAATGACGCTGAACCAGCGTGTTACAAAAGCAGCACACAACGGCCTACCACCCCAGCAATAGTTAAAGTCCTGGCAAAAGCTTGTGTTTGCCGCAAAAAGTGGTTATATTATAATGCAATCCTATCTACAGTAAAACCAAAGTCGATGAAAAACACCTTTGAAGAAATCCAGCACCTCAAAGATCAGTTGCCGTGCGGGAGCATCAGTCGCATCGCCCGGGAACTGGGTATTCATGAACAAAGAGTAAGGAATTTTTTGGGCGCCAACAAATCCGAAGAAGGCGCCCTCATTGGACGATCATTGCAACCCAATACAGCCGGAGCAATTATTAACCTGGAGGATACTGCTATCCTCAACCTAGCCAAACAAATTATTGCGGAAACAGCAGCGGGCGCCTATCGCTACGCGGGTTAATCGTTAAACTTGTGCTGCTGGTGTTTTAAGCTGCCCCAGCAGCACAAATCTATTCTTTTAGTCCCCTACCCTGCTTGTTGATGAGTCCATCCTCCGACAGCTTTTTTAGTAAGCGGTCCAGGATACCATTGATAAAATCTTTGCTCTTGTCGGTGCTGTACAGCTTCGAAATCTCGACAAATTCGTTGAGCGTCACTTTGGTGGGTATGGAAGGGAAATAGAGAAACTCCGTCAGCGCCATTTTAATCAGGATCATGTCCAGGATGGCGACGCGCTCGGCATCCCAGTTTTTTAGGCTGGGCTCAATGACGGCCAGCATCTCTACATCGGCCTCAATGGCTTTTTCCAACAGCTTTTCACCGAACTCCTGGATGGTTTCACCTTCCGGTACATACTCGTCCAGGAAATCCTCTTCGACGGGGAGTGCCTTGATGGTTTTTTTCATGGCGCCCACCACCAGGCTTTTGTCGTCGGTCCACAAAGGAAAGTGGTCCTCGAGAATCGACTCAAAAGTCTCATTGTTGAGCAAAAACTTGTATAGTTCGAGGTAAATGGCCTGGTGGTCTTTGGTCTCGCCCTCCGGGGTGTCCAGATAAGCCAGGTATCCCTCGGTCTGCGCAAAGTCGGTATACAACTGGCGAATCAGGTCGGCATCCAGCTGTCGGGCTTGCTTAAGCCGGCCAAAGGCATTGTTCAACCGGGTGTTTACCGCCAGGGATTGCAACGCCGGGTTGTTGGCCAGTTTGGCCGTGAAGTCGGTATCGGCCTGCGAAGGGCGCAACTTACTGGAACGGCGAATCTCGTCTTGCCGGGAATATTCGGCTACCCGCAATAAAACCAGCAAATTATACAGGTACAGCTGAAAAGAATCATCTACCAGCTTGTTGTAATACCGCAGGGCAGCTTTGGGGGTCGCCACAGTGGATTGCTCGCGATTAATCGCGTACAACACCTGCATGACCTTGACACGAACATTCCGACGGCTTAGCATGATTTCAAATAACTATTGTTGGACAAAGACGCATCCATGGCTTGTAAAAGATGCACAAAAAAAGCAAATCTATTTGGGATACCCACTATTCTGAGGGCATATATTCCGCTTTCATTTCCTCGAAGGTAGGCATGCGCTTGTAATGCCACTTCATAATGATGGTTCCCGCTTTCATGAGTACGGGCCCCGGATTGGAGCGCACGATGGTCTTGAGCAGAATATCATCCGCCTGGAAAAACGGAATTTTAGTACCCAACGCTTCCCGGAAGGAGGCAATCCGCTCGGGATCAGAGTAGGCGGTCAGCCCGTATACTTTCACGCCGGCGGCGGTGGCAGCCTCCATTTCCGGCAGGAAAGTCGTTTTCCAGCGTGCCAGGTAATCCTCATCCCACTGGTATTCCTTGACGGTCTTTTCGAGCTGGTCCACGCGCACCAGGCGCGTACTGGTTACAGTATCCAATTCGGTAATCACCGTATCTACCGCAAAAATAGAATCGGGAAGCATAATGGTTCTACTCGTCTCGGTGCCGTAGAGCTTGTAAGCGACGATCATAATGCTGTAACCCGGTTCGGAGAGGATGGCATCGGTCAGGTCGTTGCCCTTGAGGTCGCTGACTTCAAAGTCACTTATTTTGGTGCGCGCTACCTCGGGTTCTGACTTCACCTGATCGAGGTCCCATTCTTCGGTGGGGTATTTGGCGTAATCCTGCAGGTACTGGTCAAAGGGCAATTCCACTACTTCACCAGTGGTTTTATTGGTGATCCGGTAGGCCAGCACTTGCACATTTTGCTCCGCTTCCTCTTCCAGGGCTTTGCGTTCGGCGATGTTGGCGCCCACTTTGAAGGGGCGGAAATCGATACCGGGAATATTCCACACGTAGTTGCTGAAACTATAGAGGAGTACCGCAGCTGTAGCCGCCACCATGATAATCCGGCGGGTACCCGCGGTGAACAATTGGTGTTCGCGGGAAGCAAAAAGCAAGAACAGGAATCCCGGAATAAGGAGAAAGATGTCCTTCAGAAAAGACACCTTCGGTTCCAGTTTTAAAAAATCACCAAAGCAACCACAGTCCGTCACCTTCATGTTGGTGGGCTCGTAGGGGCCCCAGTCACCAAACTGGAAGAAATTGACGCCTTCGGGTACGTAACCGGTGAGGTAGGTGAACCCCGTCAGGAAGGTAAAGAACAAAACCAGCAGGAAGTAAGCCCAGGCAGTTGTTTTGCGCATAGCCCCCAGCAACAAGGCAACCCCCAATACGATTTCAAAAACGATCATGATCACCGAAAAGGCAGTCGCGTATTCGGATAGCATCGGAAAAACCGGTGCCAGAAAAGAAGCATTGGTATTGGCGAAAGTGGTTTGAAATTCGCCGAAGTATTGCTCCATCTTGTAAGCCGTACCCAGCGGATCCACCGCTTTCACCATTCCGGAGAAGATGAACAACCCGCCCACAAAGTTTTGCAGCAGGCTCAGGCCAAAGTTTTTAATCAGTTTGTGGCCCATTACGCGTTCCAGGGACGTAAGTACCAGGGCAAAAACGGCAATACCGATGATCAGGGTAGTCAAAGTCATAATTGGGTCTATTTTACGGGGTCTTGGTCTTGCTGCTGTTCTTCCAACAATATCAGGGCGAAGACGGCGTAATTGATGATGTCGCGATAATTTCCTTCCTGGCCTTCCGAGACCAGGGTTTTGCCTTGGTTATCTTCGATCTGCTTGATCCGCAATAACTTGGCCAATATAAGGTCAGTAATGGAAGTCAGGCGCATTTCGCGCCAAACTTCCCCGTAATCGTGGTTCTTTTTCTGCAGGAGGGCTCGCGTTTTTCGAACTTCTTCGGCATAAAGCGAAGTAATCTCCTCACGGGAAAGGTCCAGGCGGGTATCCGCAGGGAGCTGCAATTGGATAATGGCCAGGATACTGTAGTTGATCAGCCCCTGGTATTCGCCCACAATAGGGTCGTCTACCAGTTGCTGCCCCTTCTCCTCAATACTTCGCAATCTTTTGGCCTTGATGTACAACTGATCCGTCAGGGAACTCGGGCGAAAGATCCGCCAGGAGGTACCATAATCCGCGTGCTTCTTCAGGAAAACATCCTGACAGCTGGCCATTATTCGATCAAATTGCCGAAGTGTACGTTCCACTTGGGTAGTAGCGATTGAGTATCCTGTGAAATAAATTCCCACAAATGTAAGAACTCCTAAAACATTGCTGGTAAATGATTCGTAATTTCCCGTTATAGACGAAAAAAAAATAAAGCTACTCCGTGAGTTGCAAAATATTAAGACCTTAGACTTTTGTGAACGACAATGACACTTACCAGACTTTAGCAGCGCCCAGTTTTGGCGAATTCAAAGACCGCGGCAGCAAGTTCCTGGCTTATGCTTTTCCGGTACTGAGCACGGAAGATTTTACGGATTGCCTCAATCAGGTTAAAAAAGAGCATCCCAAGGCCCGTCACTTTTGCTATGCCTACCGGCTGGGCCGAGACCTCAATAATTTTCGGGCCAACGACGATGGCGAACCCAGCGGTACCGCAGGCCGGCCCATTCTGGGGCAAATTGACAGCGCGGGCTTAACCAATGTCCTCGTCGTGGTAGTGCGCTATTTTGGGGGCACCTTGCTCGGCGCCTCCGGCCTGATCAACGCCTACCGGACCAGCGCAGCGGAAGCCCTGCAGGCCGGCGAGCAGGTCGAGAAAATAGTAGAAGACGTGTACCTGCTCACCTTCGACTACCAACACATGAGCAAGGTCATGAATGCCGTCTCCCGCCCACCGTTTAGCATTGTCCATCAGGCGTTTGGCGAACATGCCGCCCTGGAAGTCGCGGTTCGCCAGTCGGAGGTAACCGACGCCCTCCTGCAACTCAAAGCCCAGGTCGCCGAAGTATACCTCAAAGAAGTGGCGGGGCTGGAGGAAATTCCGGGGTTTGAACTGGCCTACCTGAAAACCCGCGAATGAGTATCAATTACTGATTAATATCAAGCAGATCAATGAGATGCGTCAACGGTGTGACCAACTACCTGGCGTAATATTACGGCTAATAAAAAAACCAACATGGCGGATTATATCGACTATTATAAAGTGCTGGGTGTTGGTAAAGATGCGAGCGAGCAAGACATCAAAAAAGCTTACCGCAAGCTGGCCCGCAAGTACCACCCCGATTTGAACCCCAACGACAAAGCTGCAGAAAAAAGGTTCAAGGAAATCAACGAAGCCAACGTCGTACTCAGTAATCCTGACAACCGGAAGAAGTACGACAAATACGGCAAAGACTGGGAACATGCCGACGAAATAGAAAAAGCCCGCAGCCAGCAACGACAGCGCCAATCGACCTACCAGGGTGGTTCGGAATTTTTTGGTGGAGAAGAAGATTTCTCCTCCTTCTTTGAATC
>Ga0075469_10001548_pt1 | contig 10410 bp, 7 predicted proteins | sample DEB08_DNA_13_FD_77577 | JGI IMG/M metagenome (GOLD analysis project Ga0075469, IMG submission 77577) | Aqueous microbial communities from the Delaware River and Bay under freshwater to marine salinity gradient to study organic matter... | ecosystem: Environmental > Aquatic > Marine > Coastal ...
AACCCGCAGCCGCCGCCAGCCGTTGGTAGAACCCGACGCGGCATAGAGGCTTAACCTTCTTCAAATTTTGGACCTGCGCACAGCCAAAATTGGGACTTCCCAAATGGTTCGCATCCTGCGATAGTTAAGACACTTGGATGCCAACAATAATAATAAGCACCAAGCAAGAACAATAATAATAAAGAGACCATGCTCGCTAAAGGGAAAGCTTAGGCTTTCCCTTTTCTTTTTAAACTATCCGAATGAGCTGTCTAGCATGCGATCTGTTACACTCTCTCCACGCGATTAAGACACATTCTGTGGGCAAAAAATCAAATAGCGCTGAACACTTACCCCGCTCGGAAATTAGCCTCGAGGCACTCAAAGTTGTGCTTCGGCTAACAGAGCAAGGCTTCACGGCTTACCTCGTCGGCGGCTGCGTACGGGATCTCCTGCTGGGCCTAAAACCCAAAGATTTTGATGTTGCAACGAATGCAACCCCGCAGCAGGTCCATAAAGTTTTCAGGAATTCTCGGATTATCGGCCGACGATTTCAGATTGTTCATGTGCGATTTGGGCGCGAGATCATTGAAGTCTCGACTTTTAGGGCCCAACACAATCAGCAAAAATCAAACGATGCGGGACATGTACTCGACGACAATGTCTTTGGGTCCTTCGAGTCTGATGCCTTCCGCCGAGACTTTACCGTTAACGCGCTCTACTACTGCGCGACCGACGAGCGGGTCTTAGACCCCACCGATCAAGGTCTCAATGATCTCGCAAGCAAACAACTTAGGTTGATTGGGGATCCCGCGACACGTTTCAAAGAAGATCCAGTTAGAATGCTCCGAGCCGTTCGCTTCAAATCCAAACTTAAATTCGATTTAGCCCCAATCCTTGAACAGAAGATCATTGATCTGGCGCATCTTTTGGGGGAAATACCGCCGGCGAGGCTATTTGAAGAAACCCTAAAGCTCTTCATGGCTGGATTTGCACAATCGACCTATCTTGCCTTATGCCAATATCAAATCAGCGTTATTTTGTTTCCGACCATGGCAGAAGAAGGCCAGGCCGAGGCACTTATTCAGCTCGCACTTAAATCAACAGACGATCGAATAGCCATTGGCTCGCCGGTTACCCCGGCATTCATCTTCGCTGCGCTCTTATGGGCACCTTTTGAGAATCTCAAAAAGGCGCTCATCGAAAAAGATGATTATTCAAGAAACGATGCAGCGGCAGTTGCGGCTGATCAGGTCTTCCACCAACAACAAGCCGTTATTTCGATCCCAAAACGCTTTAGTATCCCTGCCCGGGAGATCTGGTTGCTCCAGGATCGACTCGAAGCGCGACGCGGAAAGAAACCTTTGCGATTAATCGCCAATAAGCGTTTCCGCGCGGCTTACGACTTCCTTCTACTACGACGTGATAGCGGTGAAAATATCAGCGCACTATGCGACTGGTGGACAGAGTTTCAAACTGCTGACGAGGACCGGCAGCAGATCATGACCCGGGGTAACCGAACACAGAAGCCCAAAAAATCCCAGCCTAAAGCCGAGGCGCCGCTTAAGGACAGCTAAGTTCAAGCTCGAATTAAAGTATCGGCAGGCACGGCAATCTTATGGTTTTCCAGATGTCCGCAATATGGCACCCTTAAGCCTTATCGGAGCTTAGAGAGTTTTAGATGACCAACGACAAACAATACCCGGTTTCAGACGACGCCAAACAACGGGCCCACCTCTCCATCGATCAGTATCAGGATTTGTACCAGAAATCGATTAACGCGCCCGAGACCTTTTGGCCAGAGATGGCCAATGAATTCCTGACTTGGTCTAAACCCTGGGAGCAGCTCACCGAGTCAAATCTAATGACGGGCACGGCAGGTTGGTTCATCGGCGGGAAACTGAATGCATGCTATAACTGTGTTGACCGACATCTTCCAGAGCGCGCCCAACAAACTGCAATCTTGTGGGAGGGTGATGATCCGAGCCAGCAGGCCACCATCACCTATCAGGACTTGCACCAACGGGTCTGCCAACTGGCCAACCTTTTAATTCAGCGAGGCGTTAAAAAAGGCGATCGCGTCTGTCTTTATATGCCAATGATTCCAGAGGCCGCCTACGCCATGCTAGCCTGCGCTCGAATCGGTGCTGTTCACAGCGTCGTATTTGGCGGCTTCTCACCACAAGCCCTGCAAGATCGTATTTTAGACTCTGACTGCCAAACAGTGATCACCGCTGATGAAGGCGTGCGAGGCGGTAAAACAGTCCCCCTTAAAGTCAATGCCGATCTGGCGCTTGAGCAGTGCCCGAACGTGCATTCTGTGATTGTTGTGCGGCACACTGGCGGCTTCGTGTCGATGCAACCAGAACGGGATCTCTGGTATAACGATGAAACTATCCTGCAACCCCCAAGCTGCCCCGCCGAACCAATGGACAGTGAAGATCCTTTGTTCATCCTCTACACCTCGGGCTCAACCGGAAAACCGAAAGGCGTACTGCACACTACAGGCGGTTATTTATTGCAAGCGGCCATGACGCATCGCTACGTCTTCGACTACCATGATGGCGATATTTACTGGTGCACCGCGGATGTTGGTTGGGTTACAGGCCATACCTATATCGTGTACGGGCCTCTCGCGAATGGCGCGACAACCTTAATGTTCGAAGGCATCCCAAACTATCCTGATGCGTCTCGATGCTGGCAAATCGTTGACAAGCATCAGGTCAATATTTTTTACACAGCCCCGACTGCACTTCGTGCCCTCATGGGCATGGGAAACGAGTTTGTGCAGGCAACCAACCGCTCGAGTCTGCGTATTCTGGGCTCGGTTGGCGAGCCCATTAATCCAGAAGCTTGGGAGTGGTATTACCATATTGTCGGTGACGGCCGGTGTCCCATAGTCGATACTTGGTGGCAAACAGAAACTGGCGGCATCATGATTACACCCTTGCCGGGTGTGACGGATCTAAAACCCGGATCCGCAACCCTGCCGTTTTTTGGTGTAGAGCCCGTCTTACTCGATCCAGAGGGAAACGTGCTGAGTGGTGCAACCTCCGGCAACCTAGCCATTCGCAGCTCCTGGCCAAGCCAAATCAGAACAGTTTTTGGGGACCATCAGCGCTGCATTGATACCTACTATACGACCTATCCGGGCTACTATTTTACGGGTGATGGTGCTCGCCGAGATGAGTCAGGGTATTACTGGATTACCGGACGAGTCGACGATGTGCTCAATGTTTCGGGACACCGGATGGGTACAGCAGAAGTTGAGAGCGCATTGGTGCTGCATGAAGCGGTCGCGGAGGCTGCTGTCGTCGGTTATCCGCATAACATAAAGGGCCAAGGGATCTATGCCTACGTCACCTTAATGCAAGGCGTCGAGGGGACGGATACCCTCAAGCGGGAACTTGAAAACCTTGTTCGGCAAGAGATTGGCGCCATTGCTAAACCCGACATTCTGCAATGGGCACCCATGCTCCCGAAAACCAGGTCTGGGAAAATCATGCGTAGAATATTGCGCAAAATTGCTGAGAATGAACTGACGCAATTGGGGGACACCAGTACCTTGGCTGACCCAAGCGTTGTCGACGACCTCATCGCGAACTCACCACAAACAAACGCATAAAAAAACCCGAGGCGCTTTCACGACTCGGGTTTTTCAGCCTCTCAAACCATTAGTCTTGAGTTGGCTTACTTTGCGTGTCTGCAGCATCATCAGCCTGATCAACGTTGGCATCTTCAACAGATTCCACCGGCGCTGACTCGACAGTCGCCGCTTCAACTTCAACCGCATCAACCGCTACAGGAGCTGCTTCTGGCTCACTCGCCGATTCTGCCTCGGATGCGGGTGCTTCTGCCTCATCTGACGGCACTTCCTTCATCGAGAGCTTAATTCGTCCACGCTCAACATCCAGGACAATAACCTTTACGATCTGACCTTCAGAAAGGTAATCCGTCACTTTCTCAACGCGCTCGCTGGCGATCTGAGAAATGTGAACCAAGCCATCCTTTCCAGGCAAAATGTTCACAAAGGCGCCGAAGTCTGCAATTTTTACAACTTTACCGTTATAAATTTGACCGACTTCAGCCTCGGCGACAATACCTTCGATCAATCGAACCGCTGCATCTCTAGACTCAACACCCTCACCAAAAATTGTGATCGTGCCGTCATCATCAATATCAATCGATGCACCCGTTTCTTCGGTAATCGATCGGATGGTTGCACCACCCTTGCCAATGACATCCCGAATCTTGTCAGATTCGACTTTCATCGTGACCATCGCCGGCGCATTATCTGAAACCGTTTCTCGCGACCGGCCAATGACCTTGTTCATCTCATCCAATATATGGAGTCGAGCATCCCGCGCCTGTTCAAGCGCCGTTTCCATGATCTGTTCAGTAATGCCTTGGATCTTGATGTCCATCTGAAGCGCCGTGACGCCCGTTTGCGTGCCGGCAACTTTAAAGTCCATGTCACCCAAGTGATCTTCATCCCCAAGGATATCCGTCAGGACCGCAAAGCCATCATCTTCTTTAACCAGCCCCATCGCCACACCGGCAACGGGTGCTTTTAAGGGCACGCCCGCATCCATTAACGCAAGACTTGCGCCACAGACTGAGGCCATAGAGGAAGAACCGTTCGACTCAGTGATTTCAGACACAACCCGAGTGGTATAAGGCCAGTCCTCAAAACTGGGCAACACCGCGGCAATGCCCCGTCGAGCTAACCTGCCATGACCGATCTCACGACGCTTCGGGCCACCCGAGAATCCAGTTTCGCCGACGCTGTAGTGTGGGAAATTGTAATGCAACATGAAATGATCACGGTAGGAGCCTTGCAGCGCATCGATGATCGCTGAATCTCTGGTTGAACCGAGGGTTGTCGTAACAAGTGCTTGGGTTTCGCCCCGCGTGAATAACGCCGAACCGTGCGTCTTCGCAAGCACCCCAACTTCAACTGCAATGCCTCGAACCGTCTTAGTATCGCGTCCATCAATTCGAGGCTCGCCGGCAATGATCGCGCGCCGAACGGTCTTCTTCTCGATGCTGCCAAAAATACCACCCACCACGTCTGCTGAAGGCCCACCTTCTTGAACAAATTGCGCCATCGCCGCATCTCGCAGGACTTGCAACTGATCTTGCCGGCTCATCTTTTCAGTAACCCGGTAAGCTTCAGCGATTTTTTCAGCGGAAAACTCGGTCATTTCAGCAACCAAAGTCGCATCGTTTTCGGCGAGCGTCCAATTCCAAGCATCAACGCCAACCTCAGCGCAGAGCTCTTGGACTGCCTTGACGACAACTTGCATTTCCTGATGAGCAAAGAGTACCGCGCCTAACATCTGGTCTTCAGTTAGCTCTTTCGCTTCCGACTCAACCATCAGGACAGCCGATTCCGTACCGGCAACAACCATATCCAAATGTGAGTCTTTCAGTGCTTCATACCCTGGATTTAAAAGATATCCGGTTTCCGTAAAACCCACCCGAGCCGCACCGATTGGTCCTGCAAAGGGAATCCCAGACAGGCTAAGCGCTGCCGAGACACCGATCATCGCCGGAATATCCGCATCCATATCTTTTTCAACCGAAACAACCTGACAGGTCACCTGGACTTCGTTCATAAAGCCTTTTGGAAACAAAGGGCGAATTGGACGATCAATTAACCGTGACGTTAGGGTTTCTTTTTCAGAAGGGCGCCCTTCACGCTTGAAAAACCCGCCGGGGATCTTACCGGCCGCATAGGTTTTTTCTTCGTAGTTGACGGTTAAGGGAAAGAAACTCTGATGTGGATTGGCTTCTTTACGACCGACCACAGCAACCAAGACCGAGGTTTCTCCGACCGATACTAAGACCGATGCGGACGCCTGTCGCGCAATTCGACCGGTTTCGATGATGACTTCTTGGTCACCATAGGTAAACTTTTTTCTAACTGGATTCACATTATTCTCCATTCATAACGGCTTGATTTATCGGCGCAGACCTAATCTCTTAATCAACTGTGCATACCGACCGGTATCTTTACTCTTCAGATAATTTAAGAGCTTCCTTCTTTGACTCACCATTCTGAGCAGACCAATTCGAGAGTGATGATCATGCTTGTGAGCCTGAAAATGACCTTGTAGCTTCTCGATATTCGCCGTCAATAGCGCAACTTGCACTTCGGGTGAACCGGTATCCGACTCTGATGTACCGTAATCTTTTACGATTCCTGATTTTTCTTCATTTGATAAAGCCACGTGGCCTCCTTTTTCTTAATATGCAGTTGCGTTATCGCAACTCCTTTCGTTGAACAGGTGTATCCACGCATATTTGCAGATACCCTATCGTTGTTACGTCGCGATTAATCGCCGCGGCGCAATCTTGCCATCATCGAGGATCTCCCCGACACCGACAAAAATCTTGTCATCTGTCGCCTCAGAATAAACTGAGACTAATCCTTCATCTTTAACGCCTGCAATTTGAACCGGTTGTCCCTGCACAAAATAGCTAGCGGTTAATGCGGTCATTTCAACCACCGGATAATCCGCAACCGCCGCTGACACGGGTAGCAAGGTCTCATCCAACCCGCGCTCACCGTTTTCTGCCTTTAGATCTTCAAGACCTTCCAGCGTGCAGGTTTCTTCAATGGCAAAGGGTCCGGCCTGCCTGCGTCTTAGCCCAACAACATGCGCGCCACACCCAATCAACTCACCAATATCTTCAGCAAGTGAGCGAACGTAGGTTCCTTTGGTACAGGAAATATCCAAAACCCACTGATCTTGTGTCCGTTCAATCAGCGTCAGCGCCATGATGGTCACGCGTCTTGACTTACGCTCTACTTCTATTCCTTGCCGGGCTAGCTTGTAAAGCGGCTGCCCATTCAATTTTATCGCCGAATACATGGAAGGGATCTGGTCTATCTCACCTCTAAACGAGTCTAGATAAGATTCGATCGCTTCATCCGTTAGTTCGGGTACGCTCCGTTCATGAACAATGTCACCCTCGCTATCGCCAGTTGTGGTGCGAACCCCTAACTGGATCGTCGCGATGTAACCCTTGTCGGCGTCCAAAAGAAACTGAGAGAACTTGGTTGCTTCCCCAAAACAAATTGGGAGGACGCCCGTTGCGATGGGGTCTAGACTACCGGTGTGGCCCGCTTTTGCTGCGCCATAGAGGTACTTTACCCTTTGGAGAGCGCCATTTGACGTTATTCCAGCTGGTTTGTCCAGCAACAATATGCCGTCTATGACTCGGCCCTTGCGTCGACTACGGCCCAAAATCTTCTTCCTCTTGGCGCGGTCGAGCCTTGCGGTCAGCCATTAATGCTCGGGTTATTTTTTCACCCTGAACCAAACTCGCATCATAACTAAAGCGCAGTTTTGGTGTAATGCGAGTGCTCAACTGCCTTGCTAAGAGCTTCCTCAAAAAACTACTGGCATTGCCAAGCAATTGTCCGGCTTCTTCAGCATGATCGTCGGGAAACACCGTAAAAAAAACCTCTGCATAGGCAAGGTCTTTGGAGACTCGAACATCGTTGATTGTCACCATGCCAAGCCGAGGATCTTTCAGCTCTTTATGAATCAAAACCGCCAAAATCTTTTGGATTTGCTCAGCAACTCGATCGGTTCGCTTAAAATGTGCGTCCATTTCAGTTTTATCGGCAGTATTACAACTGCCGCGCGACCTCACGGGTATCAAACACTTCGATCTGATCTTTAACGCGAACATCGTTATAGTTTTTCACGCCAATACCGCACTCGGTACCACTGCGAATGGACTCGACTTCATCCTTAAAGTGCCTGAGGCTTTCAAGCTCACCTTCATAGATCACAACATGATCACGCAACACGCGAATCTTCTTCCGCCGATGAACCGTGCCTTCGATCACCATACAACCAGCAATTGAACCGAACTTCTTGCTGTCAAAGACATCTCTGACCTCAGCAATCCCCACAATATCTTCTCGAATCTCTGGCGCCAGCATGCCGCTCAGAGCATCTCTAACATCATCCACAAGATCGTAAATGACTTTGTAATATCGTAGATCCAAGCTTTCTGCATCAACTAAGCGTTTTGCTGAGGACTCTGCCCGAACATTAAAGCCGAAAATAACCGCTTGCGCGGTTAATGCATAGTTCACGTCATTCTCAGAGATACCGCCCACGCCGGAGGAGATGACATTGACCTTAACTTCATCGTTTCCAAGGTCATGGAGTGCCGAAACAATGGCTTCAAGCGACCCACGAACATCGGCTTTCACAACAATATTGAGTGATTGCACCGCTTGAGCCCCGAAATTCTCCAACAAGTTGTCCAGAGAAACCACGGGCGTTGCAAGCCGTTCAGTCTTCAGCTTTTCACGCCGAAACTCTGCCACTTCTCGTGCAGCTTTTTCGTCTTTCGTCACAGTAAACGGATCACCCGCCCCAGGTGTACCATTCAAACCCTGAATAGAGACCGGGGTTGCAGGACCAGCAGATGCCAGCGTTTGTCCATTCTCATCGGTGATGGCGCGAACGCGTCCAAAGTTCTCACCCGCAACCACAATATCGCCGCGGGACAAAGTACCGTTTTGAATCAATAACGTGGCAACAGAGCCTTTTCCTTTATCAAGCCGAGATTCAATCACAACACCCTGCGCTGGACCTTCTTGCACAGCCGTCAATTCAAGCAATTCTGCTTGCAGAAGCACGGCCTCGAGCAGCGCATCGACCCCATCGCCCGTTAACGCTGAAACTGGTAAGAACTGTGTGTCGCCTCCCCAGTCTTCAGGGATCACATTTTTAGCAGCCAACTCGTTTTTTACACGATCGATATCGGCCCCTTCTTTATCCATTTTATTGATCGCAACCACCAAAGGCACACCTGCACTCTTGGCGTGGTTAATGGCTTCTTCGGTTTGCGGCATCACGCCATCATCGGCTGCAACGACCAAGATTATGATATCGGTCGCACTTGCGCCCCGAGCACGCATTGCGGAAAACGCGGCGTGTCCAGGTGTATCAATAAAGCAAATCTCACCGAGCTTGGTCTTAACGCGATAAGCACCGATATGTTGCGTAATGCCGCCGGCTTCGCCGCCCGCAACTTCAGCACTTCGAATATAATCTAAGAGTGACGTTTTTCCATGATCAACATGTCCCATTACGGTGACAACAGGCGATCGTGCTTCGGCTTCAGAATCATAAACCAGGGCTTCTAACAAAGACGTTTCAACCTCATTTGCATCCAACAATTTTACTTTGTGGCCAAACTCTTCAACCACCAAAATAGCCGTTTCTTGATCAATCGTGGCATTTATATCCGCCATGACCCCTAGCCCCATCAAATACTTGATCACGTCTTTGGCTTTAATCGACATCCGCTGCGACAGCTGCGAGATTCTAATGGACTCACCCACTTCGACTTCTCTGACTTGATCTTGGGTCGGTGCGTTAAATTTGTGTCGTGGCCCAGCCTTCGGTGCCGCGGCACGCTTAGATCGCCCAACACCTGTTAAGCCAAGCGTAGTCGGCGTCAAGTCATCTTCAAGTTCGGCGCCTGGGGCGATCAGGATGTCATCGACTTCTTCGACGAGAAGCTCTTCTACACGCTTTTTACGATTACCATGCTTGGCTTTCTTCTGCTGAATCTCATCAATATCAATCTCTTTCCGATCGCGCTTGTCTTTACGAGAACCCGCCTTATCATCAGATTCTTTTGTCGCATCCGGCTTAGTCGATTTTGCTTTAAGGACTTCGGCTTGTTTGGCTTTTTCTGCGGCCTCTGCCGCTGCTTTTTCTTCACGTTCTTTTAAAACATTTTTGCGCGCTTCAGCTTCTTTTTCAGAGGCGATAAAAGCCGCTCGACGAATCGCTTCAGGATCCATAGCCTTCGGCGCTGTATTAACTTCAGGTTCACTTTGAACTTCAACCGTCTCGATTGCCTCAACGGTTTCAACGGTTTCAGCCACGACTTCTTCAACAATCGCCGGCGCAACCTCTGCTGCGACCTCGGGGACCGCCTCAGGGATCACCTCCGCGGTGACATCAGCATCCTCCCGACGCACGTAGGTTCGCTTCTTACGAACCTCAACGTTTACGGTCCGACCACGCCCTGCGCTACCGCCCGCCTTGATCGTGCTTAAGGTACGGCGTTTAAGCGTGATTTTTTTAGGACCATCTGTCTCTTCACCATGACTTCGCTTGAGGTATGCAAGCAACGACTCTTTCTGCGCCTCTGCCACAACATCTGTTTCAGCGGCTTGAGGCAAGCCCGCGTCTTTCATTTGCTGTAGCAAACGGTCAACGGGCGTTCCTACTGCTTCTGCCAGCTGTTTTACCGTTGTCTCAGCCATACTTTATTCCCCTTGTTGCTGGTGCTAAGCGTTCGTTACTCGAACCACGGCGCACGAGCCGTCATAATAATTTCACCCGCCATCGCTTCGGTCATAGACTCTATTTCTATAATGTCATC
>Ga0075469_10001564_pt1 | contig 10341 bp, 4 predicted proteins | sample DEB08_DNA_13_FD_77577 | JGI IMG/M metagenome (GOLD analysis project Ga0075469, IMG submission 77577) | Aqueous microbial communities from the Delaware River and Bay under freshwater to marine salinity gradient to study organic matter... | ecosystem: Environmental > Aquatic > Marine > Coastal ...
ACAGCTTTAGAGAAGTGGCCAGAAACTTTAAAAACTATAAAAGACGGTCTCCTAGCTATTGTAAATGTTAAAACAGTAGATCCATTCGCAAAAGTATCTTTAGATATAGCTGCGGGTGTTGAGCAAGGAACAAAAGCACTAGATTCTTTGCGGGCCGCCCAAAAACAAGTATCTATGGAGGCAATGGGGTCGCAACAACGTAATATAGGCAGAAAACAAGAAATTAGAGAAGAACTTGAATTTCTAAAAGAAAGAAAAAGAATACAGCAGGATGTACTTGAAAGTAAAACTAGTAGAATGAAGAGCGGAAAGCTTACTCAATCAGGTCAAATAGCTCAAAATAAGGTTATCCAACGTGGCAGAGAAATAAGACAATTAGAGAAAGAAATTCAAGCAATTACGAACGAAACCGAAAAGCGAAATGATGCAATAAAAGACGGAACTAAGGCAATCGAGCAACAAAAGCTTGATAATCGAAGACTATTAAGTTTACAGACAGCATTGAATAATTCCTCAGAGAAAAGGACCGCGATACTAGGCAAACAAGAAGCGGCGTCATTACAGATAAGCGAGTTACAAACGGCAGGAATAAGCCTTGAACAAAAACTTAGCAATATTCGTGCTTCAGATATACAAGCCGAAGACCGTGTATTAAAAGCGAAGTTAGAAGCCGTAGCAGCAGCAGACAATCTCTTGGTAGTACAAGATAAAGCAAATAAGTATAGCAAAGCTGAAATTGATGCGGCTTTAAGACTAGACCGATTGGCAAAACAGGGAGTAACTATTGCGAAAAATGATAGGGATATACAGCTTGAGAAAAATCAGGCTCAAGAAGCGGCTGTATTTCTTACAAAAGAAAAATTAAGAGCAGATGCAGCGATTCTAGCTATATCACGTAAACAAGCTTCTACTCAGTTAGACTTACAGAGAGCACAGTCCGGAATAGGCTCGGGAAATTTTGGGATAGCCCAACAAAAAGCCATAACAGTAGAAAAAATTAACCAAGCTAAATTAAACAAAGACTCCGCAGACCAGCAACTACGAAATGCTCAAAGAGCTCAAAATGAATTAAGATTTTCGGCCCTTACAACTGCAATTGAGGATACACAACTTGCTGCTGCCGAGAAAAGGGTGCAGCAGGCTCAGGATTCTGTAGCCTTAACGACAGAAGCACTAAGGCTAGCAAGAGAATGGGAGCAGGCAAGTATAAACCAATTAAATACCTCAGTAGAAAGCTCTGAGCGGGAGTTTAATACTGTTGGTTTACTAGGTAAAAAATTATATGTACAACAACAAATTAACAGCCGAATAGCTTCAGGACAGCTTCAAACTGTAGACGCAATTGAAAATGCAAAAGTCCTCCTAGGGGTTGAGTATGAAAACAAACAAATACTAGAAAATAAGCTAGCACTACAAAATAGTTTTGTTAGTTCTTTTTCTGATAGTATAAATGGACTAATACAAGGTACTATGACGTTAAAAGATGCTTTTAAAAACGTAGCTTTATCTGTGTTAAAACAGTTGTCTCAAATGATAACCCAAGCTCTTGTTTTCAAACTATTAATGGGTACTTCTTTTGGCGGCTCTATTATGTCTACTTTGGGGGGTGTCGGAGGCTCTATTCCGGTGACAGGTAGAAATGGTGGTGTATTTTCCGCAGGTAAGAAGATGGGCGGGTACGCCGATGGAGGTATAGCAAAAGGTTCTACTTCAGGATATCCTGCAATCTTACACGGTACAGAAGCAGTAGTCCCTCTTCCCGATGGGAAGTCTATTCCAGTATCTATGAATGGATCTGGACAAAACAATAATGTTACTGTCAATGTATCTATGGACGGGCAAGGCGGTTCTAGCTCAGATTCTAGCAGCAATGGACAGCAAGGAGCTAACATCGGAAAACTCATTGCTGGAGCAGTTCAAGAAGAATTACAGCGTCAAAAACGGCCTGGTGGTATTCTTAGCCCTTATGGAGCAGCGTAATGACAATTGGAATAAGTATAGGTGGAACTTATTATACTCCGGATAGGAATATACAACAATCCTCAAAACCTAATATGTATAAAGTAGATTTTGGCGATGGGTATGAACAGAGACTTCAAAGAGGTATTAATAGTATAAAAGAAACTTTTAATGTTTCGTTTAATAATAGACCGAATACTGAAATTAATACAATTATGGATTTTCTAGACACAAAAAAGGGAGTAACTTCTTTTTCTTTTACTATACCTAACGGCTCTGGAGAAAGGACTGTAAAAGTAGTATGTGATACATATAGTCAGACATATTTTAATACCTCTATAAACTCCTGTACAGCAACTTTTAGAAGGGTATATGAACCATGACAAATGAAGCTATAGACGATGCTCAAAAACAAGACCCAGGCTCAGCTCTGGTAGTTTTATATGACCTTGAATATGCAGAGGGTAGTTTTTTATATTTTTATCCTGGAGGCTATGATAATCCATCCCTTAGTGATAAAGTTCAGTTTAGAGATATTTCAGGTACTGTTCGAACATATGAACCTTTCCCTATAGAGGTGGAAGGCTTTGATATATCTTCGGACGGTTCCTATAATCGTCCTACAGTAACTATGGCCAATTTAGAGAATACTTTAAGAACTGTTATTGACGGAGACTTTGAATCCTTAATAGGTAAAAAGATATCTAGAAGAACTACTTTTCAAAGATATTTAGTAGGAGAGTCTGGAGACTCTGGAGAGGGGAATGCTCCTGTTGAGTTACCAAAGCAAGTATTTATAATTGATCGAATTAAATCTAAGAATGTTATGCTGGTAGAATTTGAACTTGCCACTCCTTACGACTTAGCGGGAATACAGCTACCTAGAAGAGTTATTGTAGGGGGCGCCTGTCCTTTTAAGTATAAAGGAGCTCAAGATTCCTTAGATTTTTACGATAGGGTTGGTGGGTGTGATTGGGAGTCTAAATTTAGGCAAAGTACTGAAAATATCTTTATGACACGTGAGGATGAGTATATAGTTAATACTACTTTTACTGCGTGGTCCAGCGGCACGGCTAATAGGGGAGAGTATTTTTCTACTACAGAGACTACTCCAGCTGGATTTTATAAAGTCAATTCTTCGGGAGTACTCTCAGCCTCGAATAGGGTAAATTACTGGCAGTGTTTAGTAGACAATACCAGCACAGCTCCTTCTGATTCTGAGAGAATTAAATGGAGACGAGTACGTAAGTATGCGGGAACATATGTTACTTCAGGTCAGTACAATGCGTATAAAGACCCACGATTTAACGACTATGTGTTAAATAGCGGAGTACTGTGGAAAGTAAAACTTACTCAGGATGCCAATAATCACCAGCCTATTAAAGAAGGCCCTTATTGGACAGCAGGAGATATTTGTGGAAAATCTTTAGCTTCTTGTAGGCTTAGGTTTTACGCCAAAGTTCACGAAACTATACCTACTGCTGTATCTGCTTCTGCGAATAAATCTCAAATTTCTCTACCTTTTGGAGGTTTTCCTGGTGCTGTACAAAGACGATAAACAAATTTTTGAATATTTTGTAGAACAGTTTCCTAAGGAAGGTTGTGGCCTACTACAGAATAAAAAAGGTAAGCTTTACTGGATACCTTGTGAGAACAAAGCTGAAAATCCTGAAGAAGATTTTTATATTGACCCTAAGGAGTATATTAAAGCGAGCCTATCAGGCGATATATATGCCATAGTACATAGCCATCCAGATACGGGAGAAGAGCCCAGCGAGGTGGACATTAAGGCAAGTGACTTTTTAGGAATACCCTATCATATCTACTCGCTAGAGACAATGAAAAAGTATGAATATATCCCTAAGAAGTTAAGAACTCCTCTTCTAGGAAGAAACTATGAGTTTGGTAAATATGATTGTTACTCTTTAGTAAGAGACTACTATGAAAACTTAGGAATTATACTTCCTAATATACCTTTTGAAGATGACTGGTGGTTAAAAGGTTTAAATTATTTTGATGAATTATTTGATGCTTTTGGGTTTGTAGAGGTAGAGCAACCTCAAGAGCATGATGGAATTATACTTCAAGTATACTGCGAAGTTCCAAACCATTGTGGAATTTATTTAGGTGAAGATATATTCATGCACCACGCAGTTTATAGGTTATCCTGTAGAGAATCTCTCTACTCGGGTTGGAGACAACATGTTAAGAGGTTTGTAAGATGCAAAGAGTTTATTTAAATGGCGGAATCGCAGAGTTTGGCCCTTACTGGGAATCAAACTGTACTAATATTAGAGATATATTTAAATTAATAGACTGCCAAACCCCAGGCTTTCGCAAATATATAATAGATGCTGCAGAAAGTGGTGTAGGTTTTGAAATTCAAAGAGGGTCAGAAATACTTAGTGACGAACAAGAACTTTTTCTAAGCCTTAACGAAGAGGATATAATTATTACTGAAGTTCCTGTAGGATCTAAATCTGGCGGGGCCAAAATTTTAGCAGCGTTAGCAATTGCAGCGTTGTTTTTAATACCAGGGACACAGGCTTTACTTGTTGGTAGTGGTCCTATGCCTTTAGCGGGTGGGACTGTTCAAGTTGCAGGGGCGGGAGCTTTAACTACTCCTGGTCTTATAGCTGCTTCCATCGCTGTAAACTTAGCGATTACAGGTATCTCTCAAATTATGATGCCAGGACCAGAAGTAGATAATGGTACTGATGACGCTTATCTTTTTGATGGACCTACTAACTCAATTACCCAAGGACTCCCAGTACCTGTAGCTTATGGAGAGTTAGTAGTAGGGGGAGCACCTGTATCTCAATATTATAGACCTGCCAGCCAGGCGATAAGCGGAGCTGGGGGTTGGATTGATACTTTTGTTACGGGATTACTATATATACCTCCAGTAGACCAGCTTAATAATTACGATACAAGCACTGAAAACACGACGGAATACGCATAATGGCTTTTAATAATACTACACGTAGACAACGAGGAACTATATACGATCTTATCGCTCAGGGAGAGATAGAGGGGGTAGTAGGGGGATACTCGGGAGTATATTTTAACGGATCTTCTTTACTAGACTCCGAAGCCGCAAGCTCTATCGCACCAAAATACGGTACGGCTACAGTCACAAACGTATCTAATAAAGCGACTCTTACAAATTTTGGTAAGTTATTTGACGGTGTAGACTTAGCAAAAGGAGACCGGTATGTTTTAATTAGACAAGCAGGGGCTGCTGACACTATTGATGGAGCAGTGGCTAAAGGTGGTAATGAAATAAAAGTTACTACACCTTCTTTTTTAAACCCAAAATATCTGAGTAACGCTACAGGAGAACTACCTGCCTTTTTTGAGGATTATGTTAATCATTTTGTTCGTATCACTCTAGCAGATGGGACTGTACATACTTGTATTTTTACTGCTATATATGATGATAATGAAAACATTAAAGGTGATTGGAAAGTAGGGCAGTACTACCAAGTTGGTCAGGTAGTTCGTGCCACTGATGAAGACGGGTCTTATTACATAGCTTCGGGCACTGCTGGGGGCGCTTCCAATGGAGACTCTAGTAATCTTTCTGGAGGCTCAGACACTGGTTCAACTAACTTGACTTGGAGTACATATACTCCCTCCTCAGGAAAAGCTACTATAGAACCCCCCTTATCCGGCGCTGTACTAGACAATGCAGCAATATCTGTAGATTTTATGGCAAAAGTAGAATCTGGTTTAGGAACCAATACAGTAACTCTAGCTATTCCAGCTCCCTCCACTCCCACTTCTGTACCTGTAAGAGTTTCTCCCGCTATTATGGGTACGGGTACAGAGACTATTACTCCTAGGTATGACGGAGCTAGTGTTCAAATATATAAAGGTACTAGAAGCCAAAAAGCCTACTCAATATCTAATTTTGTACCCAGTGCTGCTTTTTCTTTCGCTCAAGGTACTCAATTAACTTGGTCAACCTATGGAAGAGCCCCTTCAGGATCTCAAACACAAATTATCTTTGACTCTAATAACCAGACCTTTGGACAGAATACTTCTTCGGAGATAGATGCTGTAGATATTAATATAGAATTTCCTGGAGGTTTAAGGCATGTTACAGATTTAGGTAACGATATTCAAGCTTATGTAGAGTTTCAAATAGTACTAGAGTGGAGGCCTGCAGGACAAGAGTCTTGGGAGAGTAGGTTAGTTTACGGCAATAACTACACTAATGGATCACTAGCCGCCAATAATGTCGAAACTTTTAATCCTTTTACTCAGTTAGCCCCTTTGTGGTCTGCCCCAGGAGCTGGAGATGGGCTAAAACTGGCCGCTAGAGACTATATTTATGGTAGTAAGGGCATAGGTAAAAGTTCGTATAGGGGAGACAGCGACGCTCTTTTTATAAAAAACAATGCAGGCCCTTTCCTTGCAACATTCACTGTAGACCTTCAATCAGTAAAACCTTTTGACCAGTGGAGAGTACTTATAAGAAGAATGAGCCCGGACACTTCTTCAGATTATACTAGAGCCAACAATAACTTTTCAGGCCCTACTACGTTAAAAACTATTGATTGTTATATTTATGATAAATTAAGCTATCCTACTAGTGCGTACTCTGTAGTAAATTTCAGCGCTGAGACTTATAATACTCCTCCCTCTCGTTCTTATCATATACGAGGAAAAAAGGTAAAAGTTCCTTCCAATTATTTTACGAGAGAAGAGACAGGCACTGTTGCAAAATATACCCGCCATAAAACTACTGGAGTAGATACGGGAAGCCACGTAACTTGGGACGGTAGTTTTCGGGGAGTAGGCACTAATCCTACTTCTGTAAATTTCAGAAAAGTATACACAAATAATCCTGCGTGGATTTTTTATGATATTATTACAGATAAAGAAATAGGACTAGGAGAGTTTCTAGAAGAAGCCGATATTGATATATATTCTTTATTTCAAATCGCTCGTTATTGTGACGAGTTAGTACCAGACGGCAAGGGAGGTTTAGAGCCTCGCTTTACTTGTAATGTTTATCTATCTAGACAGGAAGAAGCTTACAAAGTGTTAAAGGATCTAGCTACTGTTTTTCGTAGTATGATGTTTTGGCTTGATGGTAAGATTACGGCTATTCAAGATTCTCCTAAAGAACCTGTATATACGTTTACTCAAGGAAACGTAAAAGATGGGATGTTCGAATATTCATACACAGGACAAAGAGCTAGAAGCAATCAAGTAAACGTTACTTGGAATAATCCCGAGGAGCTATACAAGAAGACTGTACTAACTGTAGAAGACACTGCTAATATTATAGCTCAGAATAGGATTGTACAGAAAGATATTGTAGCTTTTGGGTGTACCTCCGAAAGCCAAGCCCATAGATTGGCTCAGTGGCACTTACTAACAGATGCGTATGAGACAGAAGTTCTTACCTTTTCGACAGGTATTAACGGGGCTTTTTTACGCCCTGGAGATATCGTCAATGTCCAAGACCAAACTTTATTCAACATAGAACAAAGTGGCAGAGTCTCTAGTTCTAGCTCTACAACTACTTTAGTACTGGACAGGGAAGTGAGTTTAACAGGTTCTGCTTCTAACTATAATCTTTATCTTATATACTCAGGTGCTGCTGCATATCTACAGCAACCTTCCGCAGTTTTAGACGGAGTTACATATTCTAGGGGAGAGATACTTCTCACAAACGCGGCAGGAGTTTCTATAGTAGATAATGCTTCGTTACCTCTAACAGCCGAATTAGCCGCTAATTTAGTAGACGATTCAGGTAATCTCGTATCAGTTCAGTTTTCTGAAGATTCTCGTATAGAGATAAAACAGTTAAGTACTTATACTGCTGCCACTAAAACTGTTGTTGTTACAGGATCTTTTTCAAGCAATCCCAACACAGATACTGTATGGGCAATAGTTGACCGCAATGTAGAAACTCAAGATATTAAAAAATATAGGGTAATGGGTATTTCAGAAGAGAACCCTTCTGAATATTCAATTACAGCTAGTAAGTATTACGAAGCAAAATTTGATGAGCTTGAGCAAGAGAAACCTGTAGTAACAAATGAATTTTCGAATTCTAGCGGTAGAAATGACGTTGTACCTGCCCCTAGATCTGTTGCTTTTGATTTGCTTCCCTCCTTCTCAAATTCTTCAGAGACTTCTTCTACTTTAAGTTATAAAGCTTCTATATCGTGGGGATCACCTTTAGAAACTTTTAAAGGTACTGAAAGAGACTACAGATATTTAGAAAGTTATGAGATACGACATAACTTCTATGGAGAGATTACAGAAATAAAAGATATTCCGCCTTCTACTACTTCCTATGATATTCCAAATATAAGTGCAGGAACCTATACTATAGCAGTTAGGGTCAAGAGTGATTTTTCAACGTACTCTAATTGGACCGAAAAGGTACTAAGTGCTGGTACGCCTGTACTGGGAAATTCTCTATTAGGCTTAGTATCGCAAGGCGGTACTCTTAATACTACTATAGTTTTTGACCAAGATGTTAATAAGATTTTATTAAAGTCTTCTACATATACTTATGTAAGCCCAAGCAACGTCGTTTATTCTAACACAGCTAATACGGCAGATACAATCTCCGAAGATTTTTCTAGTCTACCAAACTCTCAATCAGCTTATTTTTTGTTTGATTATGCTCAGGCTATTGCTTCTTCGTCAAATCCATGGAGAGCCGTACAGGTTCATACAGATGCTACTATCGAGGATACTGGAGGTAACGCAACTAACTATAATTACCTTAAGCTTTTAGGGGCATCAAATAATGGACTGCAAACTTTAACTAATGCTACTGGAGGAATAAGTATACCCCAGAACAGTGCTACAGTTACAGGAACAAACACTTCTTTTACTACTGAGTTAGCTGTAGGGGACTTAGTAAAAATTAGTAATAGTACTGCAGTAGGTACAGAAAATGCAGTATCAGACTATAGAAAAGTTAGGGAAATAGTAAGCAACACCTCACTAGTTTTAGATTCTATTGTTTTAAGGGCTTACTCTTCTAAGAGTATGTATAAAGTCTCTTACAGTCCTGACTCAGAAACTGACGCAATTCTAGCTAAAGTATTAAAGGACGGAAGTGGGGTCTATACTATAGAGACTTATGTTACTTCTTCGGGCGAAGACGGGGCAGGTTCAGACATTGTCTTTTTACGTAGTGCAACGGCTCCTGACACGCCAGCAGATTCGGCAGGAATTCCATCTCTCCCCGATCAGTGGTATACAAATCCACCTTCCGGCACAGCTCTTCTGTGGGCAAGTAAAGGATCAAAGGCAGTTGGGGAAACGAAATTTGACTGGGGAGCTCCTTATCAAGTAGAAGGAACTGCTGTAGCAGAGATTGCTGTTTACAAAGTAAACGATAGTACCACACCTACTGGAGGTTCTTATAACTTTACTACTAACTCTTTAAATATTACAGGACTTACCGCTGGCTGGTCTCAAACGCCTCCATCTCTCGCAAATAATAGTGACGCGGTATATAAATCTATAGCTTTATTTGTTGGTGGTCCGGAAGAAACCGCAGCAACAGCTACATGGAGTACTCCAGCTGTCTCCGCTTTTCGACAAGACGGTTCTATTGGAAACGATGCTAAAGCTGTGAAACTAACCCCTAGCTCATATGTAATTAATTATAGTACTGCCGGAGGAGAAAACGACACTATTGCTTTTACTACTGCTGTTCAAAGTATCTCAGGAAGTCCCGCTTATCGTTTTTTAGTTGGGGGTGTCGAAAAGCAAAATACAACTACGCCTACTTTCACTCTCGCTGATGCAGATGAACCCGCCATTGGTGGAGTAAAAGAAGTCAAAGTAGAAGTATATGATACTACCACTAGTCCTGACACTCTTTTAGCGACAGACACTGTTAGTATTTACGCTGTACAAGACGGGTCAGATGCAATTATTGGCCTTCTGACTAACTCTGCGCATACTGTTTCTGCCGATAACGCAGGAACGGTTTCCTCCTTTTCAGGAGCCGGAGGAACCTTTAAAGTATTTGTCGGGGGGACAGATGTAACCACCTCTTGTACTTTTTCTGTTGTAGGCACTCCGGCAAATACAACAACAAGCATTAACTCGTCTACCGGAGTTTATGCTATCACAGCGTTGAGCGCTAATCAAGACAACGTTACGTACCAAGCTGTGATTCCAGCAGCTACTGCGGGTACTGCGGCGGACGTAACAATTACAGCAATCTATAGTATCTCTAAATCTAAAAAAGGGGACGTAGGGGATGACGGAGCAAGCCTTGATATTATTTTTCAACGTAGTAGTAGTAGCCCAGCAACCCCTACTGCTTCTTCAGGCACTCCAAGTGGTTGGGATACAAACCCTCCAGCCGGTACAAATACGTTATGGGCTAGT
>Ga0075469_10001568_pt1 | contig 10334 bp, 8 predicted proteins | sample DEB08_DNA_13_FD_77577 | JGI IMG/M metagenome (GOLD analysis project Ga0075469, IMG submission 77577) | Aqueous microbial communities from the Delaware River and Bay under freshwater to marine salinity gradient to study organic matter... | ecosystem: Environmental > Aquatic > Marine > Coastal ...
TGGCGAAAACGAGTTCAAAACTAAGTGAGTTAGCAGAATCAAAACTACCTTATATATCACTTTGCACAGACCCAACAACAGGAGGAACAACAGCTTCTTTCGCAATGCTTGGGGATATTAATATTGCTGAACCAGGTGCTTTAATAGCGTTTGCTGGACCTCGTGTAGTAAAAGACACAACTGGAAAAGATTTGCCCGATGGGTTTCAACGAAGTGAATTTCTTCTAGAAAAAGGATTCTTAGATTTTATAGCACACCGTAAACATCTAAAAAACAAGATCAATCTATACATTGATTTGATCCTCAATCAGCCGATTAGAAAGTAAGCATTAATCAAAAATAAGTGTATATTTGCACCGCTTAATAATAGGCGTACATAACAATCATTAAATAATATTAGCATGTATTTGACAAAAGAAGTTAAAGAAGGGATTTTCGAAAAACACGGAAAATCTAAATCAGACACTGGTACTGCAGAAGGACAAATTGCTTTGTTTTCTCACAGAATCAACCACTTATCTGAACATTTAAAAAGTAACCGAAAAGACTACAATACTGAACGTTCCCTAGTGAAACTAGTAGGTAAAAGAAGAAGTCTTTTAGATTATTTAAAAGCAAAAGATATTTTACGTTACCGTGCAATTGTTAAAGAATTAGGTTTACGTAAATAATTCGAACGCATTTCCTTCGGGAGTATTAAAAGCTGAACCTTAGTTTTTCATTGGTATCCTACAACGACAACACAACACACTGTTTAGGTTTAACAAAAATGAAAAAAAATGATTCCAAAAGTTTTTAAAGAGGTCATTGACCTCGGCGATGGACGAGAAATCTCTATTGAAACGGGTAAGCTAGCTAAGCAAGCCCACGGTTCAGTTGTAGTGCAAATGGGTAAAGCCATGTTGCTCTGTACAGTTGTATCAAACTACAGACAGTCTGATGTAGATTTTCTACCGTTAACAGTAGATTACCGTGAAAAATTTGCAGCAGCAGGTCGCTATCCAGGTGGGTTCTTCAAAAGAGAAGCGCGCCCAAGTGATGGAGAAGTATTAACGATGCGTTTAGTGGATCGTGTATTACGCCCATTATTTCCTAAAGATTATCACGCAGAAACACAAGTGATGATTCAATTGATGTCTCATGATGAAGATGTTATGCCAGATGCTTTAGCTGGTCTAGCCGCTTCAGCAGCCATTCAATTGAGTGACTTTCCATTCGAATGTGCTATTTCAGAAGCTCGTGTAGCTCGTGTAAATGGTGAATTTGTCATCAATCCTAGTCGCGCACAATTAGCAGAGTCTGATCTCGATATGATGATCGGAGCTTCTGCAGATTCAGTGATGATGGTTGAAGGTGAAATGGATGAAATTTCTGAAGAAGAAATGGCAGACGCTATTAAATTTGCTCATGAAGCCATTAAGGTTCAAGTTGCAGCACAATTACGTTTAGCTGAAGCTTTCGGAAGAAAAGAAGTTCGTGAATACGATACTGCTGAAGCAAACGAAGATTTAGAAAAACGCATTCATGACATGGCTTATGATAAGTGTTATGCAATTGCTAAAAAAGGAACTTCAAAAGCAGAGCGTAGTACTGCATTTGCTGATGTAAAAGAAGAAGTGAAAGCTTCTTTCACTGAAGAAGAAATGGCCGAATTCGGACATCTTGTTGGTGGATATTACAGAAAAGCAGAAAAAGAAGCTGTTCGTGAATTAACACTTAGTGAAGGAATTCGTTTAGATGGTCGTAAAACAGACGAAATCAGACCGATTTGGTGTGAAATAGATTACTTACCATCAACACACGGTTCTTCTATTTTTACTCGTGGAGAGACTCAAGCTCTAGCTACAGTAACACTTGGAACATCAAGAGATTCAAATAAAATTGACATGCCTTCATTTGAAGGTGAAGAAAACTTCTACTTACACTACAACTTCCCTCCTTTCTGTACTGGTGAAGCACGCCCTTTAAGAGGAACGTCTCGTCGTGAGGTTGGACATGGTAATTTAGCACAACGTGGCTTAAAAGGTATGATCCCAGCTGATTGTCCTTATACCGTCCGTGTTGTTTCTGAAGTATTAGAATCTAACGGATCATCATCTATGGCTACTGTATGTGCAGGAACTATGGCATTGATGGATGCGGGAGTAAAGATTACAAGACCAGTTTCTGGAATTGCAATGGGGCTTATTTCTGACGGTGACCGTTATGCTGTATTGTCTGATATTTTAGGTGATGAAGATCACTTAGGAGATATGGACTTTAAAGTAACCGGTACTTCTGAAGGAATTACAGCTTGTCAAATGGATATTAAGATTAAAGGTTTGCCGTATGAAATCCTTGTAAATGCTTTGAAACAAGCACGTGCTGGACGTTTACACATCCTTGATAAAATCACCGAAACCATCGCAACACCAGCTGAAGATGTGAAACCACATTCTCCAAAAATGGTAACACGTGTAATTCCAAATGAATTCATTGGTGCGTTAATTGGCCCTGGTGGAAAAGTGATTCAAGAACTTCAAAAAACAACAGGAACAACCATTGTTATCAATGAAGATCCTGTAACAGAAGAAGGAATTGTTGAAATCCTTGGAACTGATCAAGTAGGTATTGATGCGGTTATTACTAAAATTGACTCTTTAATGTTCAAACCAACAGTAGGAGACAGCTACCAAGTAAAAGTGATTAAAATGCTTGACTTTGGTGCAGTTGTTGAATATTTAGATGCTCCTGGAAACGAAGTACTACTTCACGTTAGTGAACTGGCATGGGAACGTACAGAAAATGTATCTGACGTTGTGAATATGGGAGATGTCTTTGATGTAAAGTATTTCGGTCAAGACCCAAGAACACGTAAAGAAAAAGTATCGCGTAAAGCGTTATTGGAAAAGCCTGAAGGCTATGTAGCTCGCCCACCAAGAGATGATAGTCGTGGTCGTGACAATAAGCGTCGTGATGATAGAAAACCAAGAAGCAGAGATTAATTTCTGTTACGTTTTTAAATTTAAAAAACCTCTCAATTCAATTTGAGAGGTTTTTTTTGGTTTATGTGTAACTTTTTTAACCTTTTGAACGTATAAGAAGTATACACAATATTTAATCATACATGAGACAACTTAAAATAACCAAGCAGGTAACGAATCGTGAAACCGCTTCTCTTGACAAATATCTTCAAGAAATTGGAAAAGTAGATTTAATTACCGCTGAGGAAGAAGTAGAATTAGCGCAAAGAATTAAAGCTGGAGATCAAGTTGCTCTCGAAAAACTAACCAAAGCAAACCTTAGATTTGTTGTATCTGTTGCAAAACAATACCAGAATCAAGGATTAACACTTCCTGATTTAATTAATGAAGGTAACTTAGGATTAATCAAAGCTGCTAAACGTTTTGATGAAACTCGTGGATTTAAATTCATTTCCTATGCAGTTTGGTGGATTCGTCAATCGATTCTTCAAGCCTTAGCAGAGCAATCAAGAATTGTTCGTTTGCCTTTGAATAAAATTGGTTCGATCAATAAAATCAATAAAACCTATGCTTTTCTAGAACAAGCTCATGAACGAGCGCCTTCTGCAGAAGAAATTGCTAAGGAATTGGATATGACTATCAATGACGTAAAAGAGTCTCTTAAAAACTCTGGAAGACACGTCTCAATGGATGCGCCACTAGTAGAAGGAGAAGACTCTAATCTATACGATGTATTGAATAGTGGAGAATCGCCTAATCCAGATAGAACACTACTTCATGAATCTTTAAAGACAGAAATTGAACGTGCTTTGGAAACACTTACTCCTCGTGAAGCAGACGTGGTTCGCTTATACTTCGGTTTAGGAGAACAACACGCAATGACTCTTGAAGAAATTGGTGAAACTTTTGATCTGACACGTGAACGTGTTCGTCAAATCAAAGAAAAAGCAATTCGACGCCTGAAGCATACATCTCGAAGTAAAATCTTGAAAACATATTTAGGGTAACCTAACAAGCAACCTTCGGGTTGCTTTTTTTATAACCGAAAACTATTTTACAATGCCAACACTTATAGCTCCCTCCGTTTTAGCGGCAGACTTTGCAAACCTTCAACGAGATTCAGAAATGCTCAACAAAAGTGAAGCGGACTGGTTTCATATCGATATCATGGATGGTGTGTTTGTTCCTAACATATCCTTTGGGATGCCTGTGCTCAAGGCTATCGCTAAACACGCGACTAAACCCCTCGACGTTCATTTAATGATTGTAAATCCAGATCAGTATATTGAAACCTTTGCTGAACTTGGTTCTGCAGTGCTTACAGTTCATTACGAAGCTTGTGATCACTTACACCGGACACTTCAAAAAATCAAATCTTGTGGAATGAAAGCAGGTGTAGCTTTAAATCCTCACACACCTATTACCGTCTTAGATTCTATTATTAAAGATGTGGATCTTGTTTGCCTTATGAGTGTTAATCCTGGTTTCGGTGGACAATCGTTCATTGAAGAAACATACACTAAGGTTAAGACGTTAAAGGCTCTTATTCAAGAAAAAGGGGCTACTACTTTAATTGAAATTGATGGAGGAGTAACAAATAAAAATGCAAAACAACTTATCGACGCTGGAGCCGACGTTCTTGTTGCTGGTAGTTATGTTTTCGGAGCAGAAGATCCAATTCAAACGATAGCTGGGTTAAAGGAAATCTAAGATATAAATTTGAATTTATAGAATAAAAAAAGGGTGAACATAAGTTCACCCTTTTTTGTTTTTGTATTACTGAGCTTAATTAATAATCATAGCTTTGAATTCAACTCTTCTGTTTTTTGCTCTAGCTTGAGGCGAATCATCTCCATCAATCGGCATAGACTCACCGAAAGATTTCACTTCAATTCTGCTAGAATCAGCACCTAATTCGATCAGTTTAGCCTGAACAGATTCAGCTCTTCTAAGAGATAGAGCATCATTATATTGTGCGCTTCCATCACTTGATGCATGCCCTTCTATTATGATTTTTGCATTTGGATTTTCATCTAACACACGCTTGATTTCACTTATTGCCGTAAGTACTTTTTTACCCATAAGCTTAGAGCTATCAGCAGCAAACATTATGTTAGAACCAATATCATTCATCTTATCTAAAAGATCTTTCGGTGTGTCTGGACAACCATTACCTTCAGCTGTACCAGCTTCTTCAGGGCAGGCATCATCTTTATCAGCTATTCCATCATTATCTGTATCTGGCCATGGGCAACCTTTATTTTCCAATTCACCTGCAGTTTCTGGACATTCATCTTCAGAATCCATAATCCCATCAGCATCAGTATCTGGACAACCATTTAATTCGACTAATCCAGCCACATCAACACATGAATCATCTTTATCTAAGACTCCATCTCCATCCGTATCTGGGCATCCGTTATTTTCTTCAGGTCCAGCCTCTTCAGGACAACCATCTAAATTATCTGGAATTCCATCTGCGTCTGTATCAGGGCATCCTTCAAACTCTTTAAGACCAGGAACATCTGGACATTTATCTTTCTTATCAGAAATACCATCTTTATCAGCATCTCCAGAACCGAGGCCAAAAGAAACACCAAAAGTATGCTGTAGGTAATTTACCTTTGGACGATCTTGAGTTGCACGATAACTGGTTTCTAAAAACAATCCCCATCTATCTCCTAGTTTTAAATTCAATCCTGCAGCTCCAAAGTAAGTAACGGTTAGTGATTTAGAAGCGTCGTATTCGGAATTAGATATTGCATCAAAAGAGCTAAATCCCCAGCCTGCTTTTAGATAAGGGCTAAGTTTTGAATCTCTAGCAAAACCATATTTCAAGGCAGCATCGATATTATAAAAATCTGCATTAGATCCGCCAGTTTCATTTTGAAGATTATTAGCTGAGAATTGTGCACCCAACGAAAGTCCACCATATATCGAGCGAAAAACGGATAAAGAAGGAACTCCAAGACTTAAGCTGTTGAAATCACTTTTTTCATATAGGACTCCATCACTAAGAGGATTACCAAAATCGTTTTGCAATCCAATGCCATTAATTCCAACCGAAATCAGCCAAGGGTTATCAGAAGTTTGAGCTTGAACTGCTCCAACAAAAAAGAGCAATAAAGCGATTAGTTTTAAATTTTTCATGTTTAATTTTTTTAAGTGCATAAGCTATTAATAACGTTTTTTTTAAAATTTTATTATTACATGACAGTAAAATAAAGGGTCTTTAAACGTCTAAAATACAACTTTTTATAATTAAAGTGAAAAATGTTTTAATATCTGACATTTATTTCAATAAAAATCAACAAAAAAACCATAACAGTATTACTAAACAAATTATCTTTAATGAGTATTTACTTCAAATAATAAAGTCATTTAATGGGTACAAAAGCAGATTTAGAAATCGCCACTACCACCTTAGCAGCTAGAGGATACTTAAAGCTTCCAGTTCCAACAAAAGATACTATTGTCTTTGAAATCAAGCGCTTAAAAAAGGAGAAAAATGCTGTGATACTAGCACATTATTATCAGAACAAGGATATTCAGGAATTAGCCGACTACTTAGGTGACAGCTTGTATTTAGCCAAAATTGCAGCAGAAGTTGAAGCCGATATTATAGTTTTCGCAGGAGTTCATTTTATGGCAGAAACTGCAAAAATAATTAATCCAACCAAAAAGGTTGTTCTTCCTGATTTAAAAGCAGGATGCTCTTTGGCCGATTCTTGTCCACCAGCTGATTTTAAAAAATTCAAAGAACAATATCCCGAGGCCTTGGTGGTAACCTATATCAATTGCTCTGCTGATATAAAAGCCTTAAGTGACATCGTTTGTACTTCAAGTAATGCTGTTCAAATAATTGAATCAATACCCAAAGACAAGCAAATTATCTTTGCTCCTGACAAGAACCTAGGTCGATACCTTATCAAAGAAACTGGCCGTGATATGATTCTATGGGAAGGATCCTGTATTGTACATGAAGCTTTTTCGTTTGAAAAAATAGTAACACTCTTTAAAGAACATCCACAAGCAAAATTCATAGCACATCCCGAAAGTGAAAGCCAAGTATTGGATGTTGCTCACTATGTAGGTAGCACTTCTGGTTTGCTCAAGTTTGTACAAGAAGACGATGCAACAGAATTTATTGTTGCAACTGAGGCTGGTATTTTACATGAAATGCAAAAAAGAGCTCCGCATAAAACATTCATCCCTGCTCCTGTCGAAGACGATACATGTGCCTGTAGTGAGTGTGCCTTTATGAAACTGAATACGCTTGAAAAATTATATCTTTGTTTAGAACACGAATTACCAGAAATCCTTCTAGAAGAAAACTTAATGAGTCAAGCGCGTCTCCCTATAGAACGAATGCTAGAAATCGGTTAAGATGAATACAGATGTACTTGTTATTGGAACCGGAATTTCTGGATTATCTTATGCTATCAAATTATCAAAACTATCTCCTACAACAAAAATCACTTTAATATGTAAAGAAGATTTAATGGAGGGTAATACGCGATATGCCCAAGGAGGAATAGCTGCGGTTTATAATTTCGAAAAAGACTCCTTTAAAAAACACATTGAAGACACCTATATCGCAGGCGATTCCGAAGGAGACCTTGATGTTATCGATTTTGTTGTTAAAGAAGGTACTGATCGGGTGAATGAATTGATGCAATGGGGAACGGCATTCGACACTAAAAAAACAAAAGAATTTGATTTAGTTCGCGAAGGTGGACATTCTGAAAATAGAATATTACATTACAAGGATCATTCAGGCTCAGAAATACAACGTGCGTTGATTAATAAAGTCAAGGCAATTGATACTATTGAGTATTTAGAAAACCACATTTTAGTCGATTTAATTACTGATCACCACACCAAAACAGAGCATAAGCGTTGTTATGGAGCCTATATAATCTCAACACTCGATCAAGAAATAATCACGATAGCCTCTAAACTCACAATAGTAACTACAGGTGGAGTTGGTCAACTATACGAATTCACAACCAATCCAAGAGTAGCTACAGGCGACGGGCTTGGAGCTGCATACCGAGCAAAAGTAAAAATCAAAAACTTACCCTATATCCAATTTCATCCCACAGCACTTCACCCAAAAATAAACGGAGATACCTTCCTAATTACTGAAGCTGTACGTGGGTCGGGTGGCGTACTCAAAAACTTAAGTGGTGAGCAATTCATGTCTAATTACGATGCTAGAAAAGAATTAGCTCCTCGTGATATCGTGTCTCGAGCTATTGCTGAAGAATTACTTTCACGAAAAGAGAATCATGTATTATTAGACGCTACTGGTATAGAAAAAGACGAGTTTTTGTCACACTTTCCCATGATACATGAAACCTGTATTTCAATTGGCATAGATCCAATGAAAGAAGGAATTCCAGTAGTTCCTGCTGCCCATTACAGTTGTGGTGGTATAGAAGTTGACTCCAATGGAGAATCGAGTTTAAAAGGCCTCTTTGCCATAGGAGAATGTAGTCATACTGGACTTCATGGAGCCAATCGACTGGCGTCGAATTCGTTATTAGAAGCTATTGTTTACGCCCATAGAGCTGCTGTATTCTCTGCAAATAGCTTGAACAAACCCATTTTAGACAATTCGTTTTACAACAACATACCAGATTGGGATGGTCAAGAATATTCTTCAGACTTAAAACTTGATAAAACTCAAAAACTTTTTAGTAATCTACAACAGATTATGAGTGAAAAAGCTGGTATTTTCAAAACAAACAAAGGATTGAAAGAAGCTTCTATAGAATTGAATCTTCTGTATACAGAGACACTTGACTTATATCAAAAAAACAAACTGACACCTCAGTTATGTGAATTAAGAAACATGGTAAGTGTAGCCTATTTATTAATCAATCAGGCATTAGAAATAAAAGAAAACAAAGGAGTGTTTTATAACAACGATTATGCATAAAAATCATTTTCTTAAAGATTACAAAAACGAAATTGACTTATTCATAGCTGCTGCTATTAGTGAAGATATTGGTAATGGCGATCATACCAGCCAGTCCTGTTTATCGAACAATAATATAAGTAAGGCAAACCTTTTGGTCAAAGAAGCTGGAGTAATTGCTGGAGTTGAACTTGCTGAACATATTTTCAAATCCAAAAACGAAACGTTTACTTTTGAAACAAAAATAAACGATGGCACCTGGGTAAATCCAGGCGATGTAGTTTTTACTATCGAAGGACCGCAGCTTGAATTATTGGCTACGGAACGCTTAGTTCTGAACTGCATGCAACGAATGAGTGGAATCGCTACGCTTACGCACCAAACAGCTGATCTTATAAAGCACACCTCTTGTAAACTATTAGACACGCGAAAAACGACTCCTAACTTTCGGTATCCTGAAAAATGGGCCGTACGTATTGGTGGAGGAGAGAATCATCGCATGGGCTTATTCGACATGATCATGATCAAAGACAATCATGTAGATTTTTGCGGCTCAACTGCGGAAGCATTAAGTAAAACGAAAAAATATTTAGAAGCGAATAATCTTAACATCCCTGTGATAATCGAAGTTCGAAATCAATCGGAAATTAGAGCTTGCTTAGATTTCCCATGGATTCATCGGATTTTACTGGATAATATGAATCCTGAAGTTTTAAAAGAAGGACTTAAAATTATTGATGGAAAAATAGCAACGGAGGCATCAGGGAATATTACTAAAGAAACGATTGTAGCAATCGCAGAAACTGGTGTGGATTATGTTTCTCTGGGAGCTTTAACACATTCTGCGCGAAATATTGACTTGAGTCTAAAAGCAATCTAAAAGCTTTTTTACAAATTCAATACTGGATTAAAACCCGAAAGATCAATAGCAAACCATTCGAAAGTTGTGTTTTTGTTTTGAATAGAAACAGGAATTCGAACTCGAATTTTCTTCATTTCTAATGCTAGAGTATTCAACACATCATCTTCCAATTGCATTTGAAAAACATTGCTTCTAGAATAAGTAGCTTTTGAAACGGTGATTTCTCCGTTAGCATTAACGATTTCGATGTTAACAGGACAAATACTCAAACAACGGGGAAATTTAAATTCGTTTTCATTCGTAGCAGTTGACTCAAAATAAACACCAACTATATTCCCTTTATCCGAACCTTTTTTACCAATCTTAAAGTTAGCTGTAACACCCATTTCAATAATTGAATCGTCTTGAACATTGGCTTTTATCGTATTTGTTGATAGTTTTCCTAAAACAAAATAAGGGACGATATCTTCCCCAGTAGGTAATTGTTTCATATCAAAAATCCAACCTGCTTGCTCATATACTCCTTGAGCAATTTCTTGAGCTTTACCACTAGATTTAGAGCCTGAACAAGAGGATACTAAAACCA
>Ga0075469_10001570_pt1 | contig 10333 bp, 7 predicted proteins | sample DEB08_DNA_13_FD_77577 | JGI IMG/M metagenome (GOLD analysis project Ga0075469, IMG submission 77577) | Aqueous microbial communities from the Delaware River and Bay under freshwater to marine salinity gradient to study organic matter... | ecosystem: Environmental > Aquatic > Marine > Coastal ...
TTCTCTTACTGGGACAGAATGGCCTGTTGGTGCACCACGAAGATTTGGATCTGTACTAAAGCTATATTGAGTTTTTGCCATACAAATTGGCAAATGGCCGTAGCCTTGATCTTCCCATTGACGCAATTGATCACGAATTTTTTTATCGGCAAGAACTTCATCTGCACGGTAAATACGTTTCGCTATAGTATCTATTTTTTCAAACAACGGCATTTCATCAGGATAGATTGGAGCAAAGTTTGCAATGTTAGAATCTGCTATTTCAGAAACTTTCTTTGCAAGTTCTGCTGAACCTTCTGATCCAAACTCCCAATGCTTTGATAAAATTGCTTCCGAACCTTGGCTGGAAACATAATCTTTAACTGCTTGCACTTCAGCATCGGTATCAGTCACAAAATGATTTATTGCAACAACCACAGGGACGCCAAATGATTTCAAGTTCTCAATATGTCTACCTAAATTTGAGCAACCATCATTTACTGCTGAAACATTTTCGGCACCCAAATCAGCTTTTGCAACGCCACCATTCATTTTCATAGCTCGCACAGTTGCAACAAGAACAACTACGCTTGGTGCAATACCAGCTTTTCGGCACTTAATATTTAAAAACTTCTCAGCACCTAAGTCAGCACCAAAGCCAGCTTCTGTAACCACATAGTCTGCAAGTTTCAATGCTGTGGTAGTTGCAATAACAGAATTACAACCATGAGCAATATTAGCAAATGGCCCACCATGAACAAATGCTGGATTATTTTCTAAAGTTTGAACAAGATTTGGTTGCATTGCTTGCTGTAATAATACTGCCATCGCTCCATCTGCCTTAATGTCACGAGCATATATTGGGCTACGGTCACGCTTGTAAGCAACTATAATATCACCCAAGCGCTTTTGTAAGTCTTCCATATCTAAAGCTAGGCATAAAATAGCCATAACTTCTGATGCAACTGTGATATCAAAACCAGATTGTCTTGGGAAACCATTTGACACTCCACCAAGTGATGTCACTATATCACGTAATGCACGATCATTCATATCTAATACACGACGCCAAACAACTCTTCGTTGGTCTATTTCTAATTCATTACCCCAATAAATGTGATTATCAATCATTGCAGATAATAAATTATGTGCTGAGGTAATTGCGTGGAAATCGCCTGTAAAATGTAAATTCATTTCTTCCATAGGTACGACCTGAGCATAGCCACCACCAGCAGCACCACCCTTCATTCCAAAACAAGGACCCAAAGATGCTTCACGAATACAAACAGCAGCTTTTTTACCTATCTTGTTTAGTCCATCCCCCAAACCGACAGTTGTAGTTGTTTTTCCTTCACCTGCTGGAGTTGGGTTGATTGCAGTAACTAAAATAAGTTTACCATCTTTTTTTCCACGTTGAGCTTTAATAAACTCTGCACTTACTTTGGCTTTGTCATGGCCGAATGGTAAAAGGTCAGCGTCCGGTATCCCTAGCTTTGCACCAATCTCTTGAATTGGCTTTTTATTTGCTTCTCGAGCAATTTCAATATCTGTTTTATATGCCATTTTGAGTCCCATCAAAAAGAATTTCTTTGTTTGTTCTGACCTATTTTAGCATTTAGTGGACATTAAGTTTCCGACCTTATTAAATGTTTTATCGTCTTTATTGATGATTAGTTAGTTTCAATACTTCTTAAGGCAGAAAAAAGCCCGCTAGAGCGGGCTTTATCTTAGTTATCAGATTTTTTATCTGAATCAGTTTTTTTACGCGGTTTTTTTGAAGTCTTAGGAACAGCAGCTAAACTTGGCTTTGTTTCAAGCATAACATCTTCATCATCAGAAGTTAATTTTTGACCTTTAATGATTTTGTTAATCTCATCACCTGTCAAAGTTTCATATTCTAATAAACCTTGTGCTAAACGTTCAAATTCTTTTTTCTTTTTCTTGAGAATTGATAATGCAAGAGTATAGCCATCATCAATTAAACTTTTAACCTCTTGCTCAATCAATTCTTTTGTTTTTGTAGAAATAGAAAACCCACCAATATTACCACCAGCATATCCTTCATGTGCAGCCTGATAGTCGATGTCACCTACTTTGTCAGACATTCCCCATCTCATAACCATTGCACGTGCCAAAGAAGACGCCTGTTGAATATCACCTGATGGGCCATTTGAAACATCACCCTCGCCCCATTTTAAAATCTCAGCAGCTTTACCAGCCATTGTCATAGCAAGTTTTTGCTTGCACTCATTTTTATGCCAACTAAGGCGCTCAATTTCTGGCAAAGATACAACCATACCTAAAGCTCCACCTCTTGGTATAATTGTAGCTTTATAAACAGGGTCACATTTTTCTAAATTTAATCCAACTATCGCATGACCAGCCTCATGGTAAGCAGTGTGCTCTTTTTGATCATCCGTCAAAACCATCGACCTACGCTCAGCGCCCATCATTACTTTATCTTTTGCAAATTCAAAATCTTCCATAGTAACAAAACGCTTACCAGTTCTCGCCGCTGTCAAAGCAGCCTCATTAACTAAATTGGCAAGATCAGCACCAGAAAAACCAGGTGTTCCTCTAGCTATTATTCGAAGATCAACATCAGGACCCAAAGGAGATTTTTTTGCATGGACAATAAGTATCTTTTCTCTTCCTTTAATATCAGGGTTTGGTACCTGAACTTGTCTATCAAATCGTCCAGGACGCTTTAAGGCTGGGTCTAGAACATCTGGACGGTTTGTAGCAGCCAAGAGAATAACCCCTTCATTTGCAGAAAATCCATCCATTTCAACCAGTAACTGGTTTAAGGTTTGTTCACGCTCGTCGTTACCACCACCGTGGCCTGCACCACGGTGGCGCCCAACTGCGTCAATTTCATCAATAAAAACAATACAAGGCGCGTTTTTCTTCGCTTGTTCAAACATATCTCTTACTCTTGAAGCACCGACGCCAACAAACATTTCCACAAAATCTGATCCAGAAATTGTAAAGAAAGGCACACCAGCTTCACCCGCAATTGCTCTTGCAAGAAGTGTCTTACCAGTACCTGGTGGTCCAATTAATAGTGCACCTTTTGGGATCTGACCACCAAGTCGACTAAATTTTTGAGGATCTCTTAAAAATTCGACTATTTCTTCTAACTCTTCTTTGGCTTCATCAATACCCGCTACATCATCAAATGTTTTTCGATCTTCGTTTTGATTTAATAATTTTGCTTTAGATTTACCAAAACCCATCGCGCCACCACGTCCACCACCCTGCATGCGGTTCATAAAGAAAATCCAAACACCAACAATTAAAACGAATGGCAACAAATATTGAAGAAATGATGCAATCCCTGATTCTTGTTGTTTCACCGCTTCAATTTCAACGTTATTATCCAATAGTGTATTTGTTATACCTTCATTAAATGGTGAATTTGGTATAATTGATCGAAATTTGCTATTATTTGCTCCAATAACAATTGTTAAGTTTTCACCATCAATTTTAGCTGATTTAACATCACCTTTTTCAATCATTTCAATAGCTTGTGAGTATGGTATCTCATCTGAAGCTTTTGATGAAGAATTTCCACCAATTACCTGAAAAACTGCAATTAATAAAAGAAAAAGAACCACCCAAAAGGCGATATTCCGGTTATTTCCCAAAGTTATAGCTCCTTAATTAAGCAGAGAAAGACCTGCATTATTTTGAACATACATGTATAGCATTACTGAGAAGTTTCAATGCGTCACTATCGTTGAATAGAAGTTTTGACTATCTTTTTTTAAAACGCACCGCCATCCATTATCCATACCCATCATAGGAGCTGCTATCAAAAAATCATCTTTCCAAATTGCAGGGCTTCCTAATATACTAATTCTAGAAATATTGAGCTGTCGCCATTCTGGAAACTGGCCCAACCCTTTTTCACCCAGAGGCCCAATATTTAATTGATCTTTTGACATTTCACTGTGTAAAATCCATCGCCCATCAAATTCATCAGAAAAGTTATTGGACAAAGTTATCTTTGAGACTTCGCGACATATTTCAGCAGATGTTCCATTAGTAATTACATGACAGCCAGAAATTGTATGAGCTTTACCTTTTAGTAAGTTTTTTAAACTTTCTAAAAGAGACCTAAATCTTGGACGATAAATAGATCCAGAAATCCATTTTAATATATGAGAATAAATACGATTTTGTAACTCAGCAGGCAAAAGCTTAAACAATTCCAAATCTAACTTTACTGTACCCATTTTAGTAACTTCAGTAATATTTTTTATTTTTTCTTCAGTTAGCAACTCAAGTGCATTTCTCGCAACACTCATTCTATTAGCAGTTTCAGTCAAACAGCTGGTTGTAAGTCCAATACTATCTAATAGATCTTGGGCTTTGCGCATTCTTACTCGATCAAACCGCATATTCTGATTGCTAGGGTCATCGAACCATGAAACTTTGTTTGTAATTAGAAAGTCTCGCAAATCTTCACGTCTGCATTCAAGTAATGGGCGAAACCAGAGCATTCCATTTTTGTAAATTGAAGTTGCCATACCAGAAAGTCCATCGACACCAGAGCCTCTAGCTAATCTCATTAAAAATGTTTCAGCCTGATCATCAGAAGTGTGCCCAGTAGCAACTGCATTTAGATCCAAAGATAATGCCCAATTTCCAATTAATTCACTGCGGGCAAGTCGTGCTGCATCTTGTAAATTTCCATTCTCATTCCAATTATTCCATTTTAAAATTTCACACTCAATATTTAATTTGATACAAATATTCTTTACTGCTTTTACTTCATTAGCAGATTCTTCTCGCAAACAGTGATCAACTGTAGCTACAAAGATTTTCTTTTTATTCTTATTAGCCCACTTATGCATCAAATATAAAAGTGCAATTGAGTCTCCACCGCCTGAAACAGACAATCCAATTTTATCACCTGAAATTTCTGTTTCAAAGATTTTCATTTTTTCATTAAAGTATTTTGATAGATTTTGTGAGCTAATATTTGTCACGAGCAGCCTAAAATTTGCATTTCATTTTGAGCTTCTTCTACAATCTGGTTGTTTGGAAATCTTAGTTCTACTTTGCTTAGGATATTACATGCTTCATTTATTTTTTGCATTTTACCAAGGCTAATCCCAACATTCATTAATGCCTTTGCTGCAAATTTACCGTTTGGCTCTAATTTAAAACTTTCCAAGTAACTTTTGCCAGCGAATTTCCACTTTTCCATCTCAATAAAGGTATCACCTTTAGAATAATGCGCAGCTGCTAATAAAGGTCCATCTGGAATAGCATTTATTAATTTATCAAATTGTATAATTGCTAATTTGAAATCACTTTCATTTAATGACTTTAATGCTGTTTGATAACCAGACTGCAATGCTTTTGTTGCATACTTTCCATCTGGTTCTAACTCAAAACTCTTAAGATAGCTTTTCAATGCTGCCTCATAATCATTCAAACCAGAATATGCATTACCTTTAGAATAATGCACTGCTGCTATTAAAGGCTCGTCTGAAGACAAATTTAATAATTTATCAAATTGCAAAAGTGCTATCTCGTATTCATTTTTGTTCAACAATTTTAAAATTGTTTCATAACTAACCTTTAAGGCATTCACACTATATTTACCATCTGGGTCTAACCTTAAACTTTCAAAATAACTTTTGACAGCTAACTCCCAATCACTCAAACCAGAATATGCATCGCCCATGTTATAATATGCTGAAGCTATTAAAGGACTGTTTGGAAATGCTGTTATTAATTTATTAAATTCTAATAGAGCCGATTGAAAATCATTATCTTTTAATAATTTTTGTGCTGTTTCATAACTAGACTTTTCAGTAACTGCTAACTCTGCATTATTAAGTGTATTTAAATTTCCACCGATCTCACGTGGTTTTCCAAGTAGCAATAAATCTCCACCTTCTAATTCTGTTAAACGAAACTCTAAGTCACCAATGCGATTTGTTGCATCTATAGCAATATTTCTCGTGTAAAATTGTAATTCTTCAATTATTCCAGTCAAATTTCGCATTTCTTCTTCAATGGCATTGATTCTAAATAATACATTACCAGCAGATTTTTTTATACCTGAAGCAACAATGCCCTCAGCAGCATTAATAGCTTCTGTCACCGCAAAATCTTTATTTTCTGATAGTTCCAACCGAATTTCAGAAATTTGTTTTGATAATTTATTTAAATCAGTCTGTACATCAGCAAGTTCTTTTGAGTTGGTTTCAAATATACCATCAAGATTCTGAAATACTTCAGATTGAATATTAGAAAGTTCCTGGGATTTTTCTTCAAAAATAACATCGAGATTATCAGATAATTTTTTTTGAATAACATCTAATTCTTGAGAATTTTTTTCAAAAATCAAATTAAGACTATCAAACACATCTTGTTGAATATTAATAAACTCTTTTGGCACACTTTCAGAAGTATTTTCAGAATCTTGAGCATAAGCAACTGAAGCTAACGTTGCCAAAAAAATTAATAATAGTACTTTGATGAAATCTTTTAGCATATGTTAATAGCCTAAACCTCCTGCAACAAGTGTAACAGATCGACGATTTTTGGACCAACACGCTTCATCAGAACAAATTGCTAATGGGCGTTCTTTGCCAAATGTTACTGTATTAATTCGAGAGTCTGTTAACCCCCTACTAACTAAATAATTTTGAACAGATGCAGCACGTCGCGCTCCAAGAGCTAAATTATATTCACGTGTACCTGTTTCGTCTGCATGTCCTTCAATCGTGATTGATTTACTCGGATTATTTAATAGCCATTCTGCTTGCTTGTTCAACAAATCAGTAGCGTCTTCTGTTAATGATGATTGATCGACAAGAAATAAAACTGTGTCACCTATTTCCTGATTAAAATATTCAACACCTGCTGGATCAAGTGATGATTGTAAAATACCACCATTTCCACCAATTCCACCAATGGTTCCATCTGTATCACATGCAGTAAGTCCCAGTAATGCTAAAGCTGTTACTGTAATTTTTATTGAGGTCATTTTGCTCTTCCTCTTATAGGGCTTCAAGCCACTTTTTGTTAATTTATTATTTCTTCATAATGTATAATAGTAGTAAATAATTACTATTTCAATAAGCCTGACCATGCAGGGTCAGAACCATGGTTAACTGTGTTAACACGCTTTAAATTTCTACCTGTAACATCAACTGAAAAAATTTCTGGAACCCCGTTTGTTCCAGCCGTTTCCCTGAAAAACATAATCACACGACCGTTTGGAGACCAAGTAGGTCCTTCATCTAAAAACGATGCTGTCAATAAACGTTCGTTACTACCGTCCGTTCGCATTACACCAATGTGAAAACGTCCTTGGCTGATTTTTGTAAATGCGATCATATCTCCCCTTGGCGACCAAACAGGTGTGCCATAACTTCCTTTGCCAAAACTTATTCGCTTTGGATTTCCACCTGATGCAGACATTATATATATTTGTTGCCTACCACCTCTGTCTGATTCAAATACTATTTGACGCCCATCTGGAGAATAGCTTGGTGCGGTATCAATTGAAGCACCTGATGTTAATCTTGTTTTTCGCCCAGTATCTAATACAATAGAATAAATATCTGTATTACCACGATTGGTTAAAGACATAACTATATTTCGTCCATCAGGTGAAAACCTAGGAGCAAATGTCATGCCGGGTTGATCATCTAAAAGGCGTTTATTTAATGTATCAACGTTCATTAAATAAACTTTTGGAACACCAGTTTCATAACTTGTGTAAACTATTTCTTCATTATTTGGAGAGAACCTTGGAGCTAAGACAATATCATTATCGTCAGTTAGAAATCTGCTGTTAGCCCCATCATAATCCATAATAGTTAATCGTTTCTTCCGGGCATTTTTTGGGCCCTGTTCAGAGATATATACAACTTTACTATCAAAATAAGCAGTCTCACCTGTTAAACGTGAGTAAACTGCATCAGATATTTTATGAGCCATTCTCCGCCAATTTCCAGTAGAAGCCTGGAATTGCAAGCCTTCACCTAAAGGTTTCTGAGCAAATACATCAAACAAACGAAATTGAAGAATTAATTTATCACCCTGAATGTTAACAGAGCCCGTAATTAATGCGTCTGCATTAATCACTCTCCAATCAGCGAATTTCACAGGCATGTTAAAATCAGTATTGGCCGAAACATGTGCAGATTTAGGAATTTCTCTAAATAAACCAGACCCAACTAAATCAGCCATTATCACACTTGTTATTTGATCAACATACGCAGGAGATGAATCTCCTAGAGCGGAAAATTGTGCTAAAGCAATAGGCATAGGTTTAATTACACCTTGTGTAATTTTTATCCTTAAAGGCTTTGTCTCAGCCATTAGGGGTGCATTTAGAGACAGAAAAAATGTTAATCCAACAATGCATATTTTAAATAAATAATTCATCTTAACACCATTTCTGAAGGATCTAATTCAATTTCCATTTCTCGCCAAGTTTCATATTTATCAGCAGGCAGCTTATAAGGCTGACAACGCAATACAGCTCTTCTTGCGGCTTCATAGGCTTGTATCATTCCAACTCCAGAATTTGGCGATAAATTTACAGGATCTTCTTCTAAATTTCCATCGATGCTTAACTTTATTCCCATAATGATAACGTTACTTGAATCATTTTCCAACCCCACAGGAACATTCCAACATTGTCTAATATTAAGAACTAAATTTTGTTCTTCTTCTTTTGTTAATGGTTGACTAATAGGTTTCTTTGGCTCTTCTAAATCCTTAATTTCTTTTTCAGCAATTTCTGCAGCAATTGCATCTTTAATAAGATCAGATTCTTTTTGCTTTTTAATTTTTGGCTTTGTTTTAATCTCTTTTATAACTTTTAAGTTTTTAGGCCTACTTTTTGGCTTTGATGTACTACTAGGCACAAGTTCACTTTTTTGCTCTTCAGCTTCAGTTACAATTTTTGTTGAACTTTCTTCTGCAGCAGCAGATGGTTTAATTTCAAGCTCTTTTACCTGCTCATCTTTTTTCTCAACCTCTACAACTGAAGGCTCTGGTTTCATTTCTGGCTTTATAGTTTCTTTTGGTGCTTCAACAGCAATATTCGATATTACTTTAGCTGGTTTTGGTGGTGCAGACTCATTCGTTTCCTGATTTAATTCACCAATATTATCTTCGGTTGAAATCGGCGCAATTGGGTTTTCTTCTGAATCACTAATAATTTCTTCAACCACTGGCTCAGGTTCTTCAACTACAGGCTCAGGTTCTTCAATCACGGGCTCAGGTTTTTCAACTACAGGCTCAGGTTGTTTTAATATTGGGATATTACTCGATGTTAGTGCCGCAAAATCTTCAGAACTTATTAAGGAAACTTCAGATATTTGAATTGGATTTTCTTTATCTGAACTAAATATAGGTGCACCAAAAATTGCAATTCCAATTAGTATTGCATGAGTAGTTCCTGATATTTTGACACCAATATCCACGATAAATACCTAAGGATCGGAGCCATCTAATTTTGGCCCACCCGCATCTGTAACCAATCCAATATTATTAAATCCACCAGCATTCAAAGCCCCCATAACTTCCATAACAGCAGAGTAATTTACAGAAGCATCTGCACGTAAAAAAACTTTGTTATTATTTCTTTCTGCTGAAACAGCAATTAACTTGTTAATCAAGTTTCTTCTGTCTACTTCAACATTTTGCAACAGGATTTTTCCCTCTGAGGATAATGCTATCGTTAGTGGCTCTTCTTGTTCTGTTGCTAATGGCTGTGCCGCTGTTTTTGGCAATTCTATTGGAACACCAACAGTTAACATAGGTGCAGCAACCATAAATATTATTAAGAGCACCAACATTACATCAACAAATGGAGTTACATTTATCTCTGCCATAGGTCGGCTTTTGGAATGTCCACGGCGTCGCTTACCGCCTCCTCCACCTCTTGGTGTTACTGATGCACCCATAATTAGCTCCTATGAATCAAGCTGACGAGATAAAATTGTTGAAAATTCATCAGCAAAGCTTTCATATCCACCAATTAAACGGTCAGCATCAGCTGATAGTTTATTATAGAAAATTACCGCAGGTATAGCAGCCAGTAGGCCAAGAGCTGTTGCGACCAGAGCTTCAGCAATACCAGGAGCAACAACTGCTAAATTAGTATTTTGTTGAATTGCAATTTCTTCAAAGGCATTTTTTATACCCCAAACAGTTCCAAATAATCCGATGAACGGTGCAGTTGATCCAACTGTTGCTAAGAATGTAAGGCCATTATTTAAAATCTCAGCTTCACGAGCGATAGCTACGTCCATCGATCTATCTATGCGTTGCTGTGCCCCACCAATAAGATCCTCACCACGATGTGATCTTT
>Ga0075469_10001571_pt1 | contig 10332 bp, 8 predicted proteins | sample DEB08_DNA_13_FD_77577 | JGI IMG/M metagenome (GOLD analysis project Ga0075469, IMG submission 77577) | Aqueous microbial communities from the Delaware River and Bay under freshwater to marine salinity gradient to study organic matter... | ecosystem: Environmental > Aquatic > Marine > Coastal ...
TGATGTGCTATCTATTTCCCCAAGCCAATCTATTGACCAGATTGCCCTGGAACATATCCATGAACTACCGCGCTCACTTAAACTATTTCTGCGCCTTACCGGCGCCACGGCTCAGGGGGGCGGCACCAGCGCCGCCAGTTATCTATTGTTTGAACCGGGCTTTTGCCGAAAACTTATAGAGCTGGGATACCAGGATGCATTGGCCCAGCAGAGCTCAATCGAAAGATTTTTTGCCATAACTTAGCCCCACAACAGCCTAAGTTAGAGATAAAAAAAAGCGGACCCTTGCGGGCCCGCTGGCTCTCCCCCTCTTGTCTTATTATTAGCCACTATTCAGCAACAGTAACAATAACAAGAGGAATTCTTAAAACTTACCTCTAGGACGAGCCGCCTCTGCAAGCCCTCATAAAAAAACCAAAAAAAACGCAAAACCGAGGTTTTGCGTTTTTTAAATGGAGCGGGAAACCGGGTTCGAACCGGCGACCTGTACCTTGGCAAGGTACCGCTCTACCAACTGAGCTATTCCCGCATATGCCAAAAAGGCATATTTTAAAATGGCGTCCCGTAGGGGAGTCGAACCCCTGTTACCGCCGTGAAAGGGCGGTGTCCTAGGCCTCTAGACGAACGGGACGTAATGGCTAGGAGGCGCGCATAATAAGTAGCGGCAGGTACAGTGTCAACCCTTAGCCGCGTTAATTTTTAGGGGTTGGGCGCTTTTATTTAAAGTGCTCGATATTTAGCCAAAAAACCCTTGATCTGCCGGGTATTTAAACCGAAATCATCAGCCAGCTCTCTTGACGAAGAACGTATATCTACAAGAGTGCTACTTTCATCCAAAGAGACAACTCGTATAACCACATCAGATTCAAAACCCATAATCGCGGATATCGACACTGCCTCAATGGAGCCAGCGGCTGCGTCCTGCTTGATTACTGTCCAACCCTCAAGACCTACTATATAACTTGCTCGCCTAAATGCCTCGCGCAGCGACAGATCTACATGCAGAGATTCAACTCCCGGCACCTGATCCACCTCTGTCAGTCCGTATAGGGCAGACTGCAACTCTAGCTTATTGTGGCTTTTATCGCGCAGAGCATATGCATAGGTGAACTGAGGAGGACTTATGTTATCTGTGCTCACATCATTTACATAGGATGGCTTCAGCCCACCTAGTAGCGGAAACCCCGCCAAAACAGGTGCCAAGAGCAGCATCAGCAAAAGCACCAACTCAAAGCCAATACGCCTAGAAGTAATAATCCTCGAAGCCAGCAGAACCAGAGCAGCGACATAGAGCAGCATGCAAGCGGCCACCGTAAAATAGAGCGCAGAGATAGCGATAAATCCGGGCAGAATACCCATGCGAAAACTCAGTATGTCCAAGCAGATAAATAAAATACAAACTTCTGCTAAAACGCTGATTATTTTTTCCAGTTTATCCCAAACTGCTGGGCTTTTGGCTACAATGAGCACCCGGGCCTTCCTTTTCTATGTGAATATGAATAATGACTGATTTATTAAAATCCCACAAGCTTTCTGGTGTCTGCTATGACATTCGAGGTCCAGTTCTCGATCATGCCAACTGGCTTGAGGATCAGGGTCAAAGTATTATTAAACTTAATATTGGCAATCCCGGCGCCTTTGGCTTTGATGCACCGGATGAGATATTTCAGGATGTAATTCAAAATTTGCGTGAAGCCCAGGGCTACTGTCACAGCAAAGGCTTATTTTCTGCCCGCAAAGCAGTGATGCAGCGCTACCAGGCCCAGGGAATAGAGGGCATTCAGGTTGAAGACGTTATTATGGGTAATGGCGTTAGTGAGCTGATTGTTATGGCTATGCAGGCGCTGCTCAATCCCAATGACGAAATACTAATACCCTCCCCCGACTACCCCCTATGGACTGCTGCTGTATCCATGGGTGGCGGCACACCCATTCATTATCGCTGTAACGAGGCGGATCACTGGCAGCCAGATATTGCAGATATTGAAGCCAAAATTACCGCCAATACTCGTGGCATAGTGATTATCAATCCCAACAACCCCACTGGCGCTGTCTACACAGAAGACAACTTAAAACAACTTGCGGCTCTGGCAGAGAAGCATAATTTAGTGGTGTTCGCCGATGAGATTTATGACCGTATAGTCTACGATGATACCGTTCATACGCCCCTGGCCAGTCTGGTTACCCAGACTCTCTGCCTAACTTTTAATGGTCTGTCAAAAACCTATCGCCTGGCCGGCTTTCGCTCTGGGTGGATGCTGATTACCGGCACCAAAGAGCGGGCTGCCAGCTATATAGAGGGCTTGGAAATGCTCGCCTCCATGCGTCTATGCGCCAATGCTCCGGCAATGTTAGCAGTGCAGACAGCGCTGGGTGGAAGACAGAGCATTGATGATTTAATTCTTCCCGGCGGGCGTCTCCTAGCCCAGAGGGATCTGGCATACAAGCTGATTACTGATATACCCGGGGTCAGCTGTGTTATGCCCAAATCGGCGATGTATCTGTTCCCCAGACTTGATCCGGAGATATATCCAGTCGCCGACGATGAGCAACTGATGCTAGACTTACTCAAAGAAGAGCGTATTTTAATGGTCCAGGGTTCGGCTTTTAACCTTGATAGCAAGCAGCATTTCCGAATTGTATTCTTGCCTGATCAGGAGCAACTTACCGAGTCCATAGCTAGGTTCGCCAATTTTTTAGAGCGTTTAAGATTGTAACAACAGGGTAGACAATGATAACTAAAGAGCAGGAAACACAGCCAGAACAGCCTAATTTTAATGGCGCGGCAATTATTAATGAGCAGGGAAAAGAGATTCCCATCACCGAAGAGATGGTACAGACCGCCTGCGACGAGCTAGAGGATAGCGAAGCCTAGGCTGTGATACTGAGCCAGGTTTTCTTCTGTAGTCCTCTCAATACCGTAGTAACTGAATTCCCGGCGAACCGGATAGTCTTTGCGCAGCTGATCAAAGGCCTGCGCAACTCTGGCTTGATCTGAGCCCGCTTCGGCCATAGCTGAGAGCATGCGCTGATGGTCATCAGCCACATCATAGCACTCTAAAATCGCCTGATTGACTGAGGTAGGCTGCAGTAGCAACGGCGCTTTATAGACAGTCTCAGAGGCTTTGTTAGCAGTTAAGCCTGACCATTGCTTAAATCCGTCGAACACCATCTCTGTGCCATTAACCTTGCCCTCAAGGCTATAACCGGCTATGTGCGGAGTTGCCAGCGACACAAAACCCATTAGATCTGTATCTATGCCGGGCTCGTTTTCCCAGACATCTAAAGCAACCTTAAACTCAGCACCATTCTGAAACAGCTCCAGCAGTGCCCGGTTATCTACAACCTCACCTCGGCCTGCATTAATAATCAATGCATCTGGCCCGATAGCTGCCAAGCGGGATGCATCGAGCAGATGATAGGTGGGAAATGGGCCGCTGCGAGTCAATGGTGTGTGCAGGCAGATAATATCGCAGCCCAGCACCCTATCGAGCTCGGCCAAATCTGCTATGGCCGTCGGCGATAAAAATGGATCATAGACCAGACAGTCCACATTGAGCTCGCACAGTTTGCTATAGAGCCGCCCTCCGACATTGCCGCAACCAATAATGCCCACAGTTTTAGACTGCCATTTAGGCATTAAACGACAGATCACACTGAGATCGTACTGCACCACTGCTTCAGCATTACAGCCAGGTGCATGGGCAAACTGAACAGCCTCCTGACGCAGATAATCCAAATCTATATGATCGGTTCCTATGGTCGCGGACCCCACAAACTTAATCTTTGTGCCCTCCAGAAGCGCCCGGTCAACTCTGGTTACTGAGCGCACCAGCAAAACATCGGCATCCATTAAATGTTGGCGTTTAATATCGCGACCAGCCAACAGCTGAATATCAGCAAACTGGGCAAACAGCTCCGCAACTAAAGGCATATTTTGATCTGCAATGATTTTCAGTTTATCTACTCTTTAAAAATCTGTCGTTGGTCTAGCGCGTTAAAGTGCTCTGGTTTCTCTGCTTAAGCTGGTTGGCGCGACCGGTGAAAGCTGTCCCAAACCCCATCTCATCGCAAAATAATTCAAAGGCATCCTGATAAATGCCCTGCCAGCCTATTTCCTGCAGTCCCGGCGCTTCATCTACATCAGTCACAATAGTCGCCAACTGGCGAGAAAGGAACAGTTGATCGCGATGAGCATCGAGCCTATCAGCCAGCTTTTTGGCCCCGCGCACAGGTAGGTCCTGTAGTTGATCCAGATGCTCCATAATGGCATCTATGTCTGGATAATGGGAGAGCAGCTCTCGTGCAGTCTTGGCTCCAATACCTGGGACCCCTGCGATACTGTCACTGCTGTCTCCCATCAGCGCCAGCAGATCCGCCATCTGACCACATCCTATATTCAACTCAGCTTCAAGCTGAGATCTGCTTTTAGGCTGGGACTTGCCAAAGTCCCAGTACAGGTCGCTGGACTGTACCAACTGAATCAAATCTTTGTCACGACTGACAAAAACTGGCTGGGCATTAGCCTGCCTAACCTTACTGGCCACACCACCAATCAGATCATCTGCCTCAAAGGTATTGGAGGCCATTTCACTAATACCTAATACACGACAGAGCTGACGGCAGGCATTGAGTTGAAAAGCCAGCGCCTCATCGGGCAACTCTCGATTAGATTTATAATCAGCACAGAGTTGGTGGCGAAAACCAGAACCCAGGCTTTCGTCAAAGGCACAAAAAAGATGTTGGGGCTGTTTCTGGCGCAATATATCCAATAGAAACCCGGTAAACCCATAGACCGCATGGGTGGGATAGCCGGATTCCACAGCATGCCAGTTTTCCGGCAAACTAAAGTAACTGCGGAAAATATAAATAGAGGAGTCAATTAAATAGGCTTGCATAGAATCTGCTTTTAATTAAGTTTGTGCCGTTGATACTGCATTGCATCCAGCGCATTCAGACTGTTGAACCCGGCGCTGAGGGCCTCAACAAACAGCGCAGCCCTGCTTGGCAATCTGCCGGGCCGACACCAGTCTATCGCCTGCTGGCTCACTGCCTCAGCAAAGCTCTCGCTAGCCAGGGTGTTATCACCGTCAAGATTGTCAACGCTGAGGGTAAAGCGCTGTTTGCAGGCGACAGAGAATATCCACTCCAGTGCCTGAGGCTTGACCTCCGCGTCCTCAAACATTTTCTGCTGCCGAGCACTGCGCCCATCCGGGTTATACCAGTAACCAAAGTCCTCTAATTTAAGACGCTCTAATCCGGCGATACACCAGTGAGCTGTTTCATGCAGTGCGCTGGAGATAAAGTCCTGCCGAAACAATAGACGATGCCAGGCGCAGTCGCCACTGGCCGGCAAATAAATCGGCTCACTGGCGCCAGACTGAAGCCTGGTATTAAACTGGTCAAAAAACTGCTGCTCAAACAACTTAATAATTAGCTGCAGATCAGTGCCAGTATTCTCCTGATAACAGGCCTGAACTTCGGGGCTCTGAACCAGCTGCTGATCCCAATTTAAATTACAGTTTGCATTAAACTGAGCTGTCTTTTTGTTGTCCAAGAAATTCACCGCGCGGCATATTGTTTGCAATCGTCAAAAACAAAGCGGTATTTTACAGCAAAATGGATAGGCCGGGTTGGATTGCAAACCCGTTTATATATAGGTGTTTTCAGAGCCTGGACAACAATAAAACACAAATTGTTGTGCTTTGTGAAATTCTGGAGTACCTTATGTAGTGTTAGTACTGTTTTGCTACCAACTGCCTCAAGGAGAAGTATTTATGCCCACACCGGCTCTTGATCACCAGATGGACAACGTGATCGATATCTTCACCCGCAAACCTCTCTCTGAACTTTCTGACAATAAACTTATTCGTATAGCCCCCGAACTCGATGGCCTCGAGATGCTTTACAGCAATTCCGAAAATCCGGAAAAACTGTTCTCTGTCAAGGTATTGGCCTGGGGCCTGCGCCTGAGTGGAGAGGTTGTAGGCCTGGTTCCCTGGCTCGATGAACTGGTTGCCTGCGATGAAATCAACGACCCCTTAAATGGCCAGTGGCAGGGCTATTACGACCAGGGGGTCGATGAGCTATTTTTCGCTGCACCTCTACACAAGGTGGTCGAGCTGGAGACCGCCGCCGACTATTATGAGTACCAGTGTGAGACCGGGCGAGAAATTATTCAGGAGGTACCTGACACCATTGGTACCCATGCGGTGCTATCTGCAGACGGGTTTCACAGCATCACGCTCAAAGAAGTTGTCAGTTGGAGGCTGCTCCATGATGGCTCTATGGAGGCTATGCTGATCGATGAAGAAAAAATGCTCAACACCCCAGTGCTGCCAGGTGATGAGTGCCTGTACGCTGCAGACAAAAATGACGACTTCCGCTACTTCTTCCAGCACCATATAGCCAACAAGCTAAAGTCTCAGGACCCGGAGGCACTGGCCGCTATATCGCTGCTAGAGGAGCGTTAAAATAAGGTTTGACTAGAGCCCTAGTGGACTGCTGCGCCAGAGCTACGCAAAACGGACGCCTGGCGTAGAAACTAGTCCGGCTTGCCGTAGGACATCAACCGCTGGTAGCGGCGCTCTAACAGCTCGTCTATAGGTATGGCCTGAAGCTCGTCAAGCTGTTCACTGAGGCGCGTCTTTAAGCTATTGCTCATGGCCTCAATATCCCGATGAGCGCCACCTAGGGGCTCGGGAATGGTCTCATCGACAATACCCAGACTCTCGAGGTTATCTGATGTCACACCCATGGCTTCAGCAGCCTGGGGAGCTTTCTCACTGGTTTTCCAGATAATATTGGCGCAACCCTCTGGAGAGATTACAAAATAAGTGCTGTATTGCAGCATATTTAACCTGTCACCCACACCAATAGCCAGAGCTCCACCTGAGCTGCCCTCGCCTATCACAGTGCAAATAATCGGCGTTTTCAGCCGGGACATAACTGCCAGGTTTCTGGCAATGGCCTCAGAGATATTGCGCTCTTCGGAGTCAATCCCCGGGTAGGCTCCCGGAGTATCTATCAGAGTCAGAACCGGCATTTTGAAACGCTCGGCGGTCTCCATCAGGCGCAGCGCTTTGCGATAGCCCTCAGCTTTAGGCATGCCAAAGTTGCGCATTACTTTATCGCTGACACCACGACCCTTCTCTTCGCCTATAACCATAACCGGCTTGTCGTTGAGGCGAGCTACACCGCCCACAATAGCACTGTCATCGCCAAAGTGGCGGTCACCATGCATCTCTTCCCAGTCGGTAAAAATTCGCTGGATATAATCTAGACTATAGGGTCGCTGGGGATGCCTAGCCACCTGCACTACTTGCCAGGGACTGAGCTTTGAATAGATATTCTGGGTTAACTTGTGGGATTTATCACGCAGCTTGGCAACTTCTTCTGCAATATTCAATTCATTGTCATTACCCACCAGATGCAGCTCTTCAATCTTTGCTTCCAGTTCGGCAATTGGCTGTTCAAAGGGAAGATAATTCAAATTCATATGCTGGAATGCCCTGATGGTTGGTGGCGCGCATATTAACATCTACAGAGTAAAGCGCCAAAGTGATTGTTAAACTAATGATAGTGCAAGGTGACGCTGTTTTTACCAAAATCTTCGCGCAATCGACTGATTAATTCATCTTTGGGCTGCACCAGCCACTGGCTCCCCAGCCGCAGCTGCCCCTCGGCACTGGGCACTGAGTACTGGACGGTGACCGGACAGTTGCCGTCCTTAAAATCACCCAGAGTGCCGTGAAATTTATCCACCCAATCCGCGCTGCTATCTGTCTGTGGAATTGATAGCTCCAGCCGACTCAGCTTACTGCAGCGCGCCTCGTAAATAGACTGAATAGACTCAGCCACCATTTTTAGGCCACCGGTAAAGCTATCCTCAGCCACAGCACCCTGAATTACCAGCAGCGCATCCTTAGTGAGAATATCTCTGTAGGCATTAAATTTCTCAGCCCAGACCGACAACTCTATGCGCCCGCTTTTGTCGTCTATGGTCAGAAATGCAAAGCTTTCACCGCGTTTATTTTTCATAATCCGCATGCCAATCACCATGCCAGACAGGATCACGTTATCCTTGCCTGGGCGCACATCAACAATCCGATTGGGCACCATGGAGCGCAGCTCCTCTTCGTACTCATCAATAGGATGGCCGGTCAGGTACAGCCCCAGAGTTTCTTTCTCGCCGTTAAGGCGCTCGCGCACTGATAGAGCGCGCGCCCCGTTGTAGCTGTTGTAGTTAATATCAGAGGCGCTATCCACTACAGATTCACCAAACAGATCGCCCATGCCACTGCTGGTATTGCGCGCATGTTGCTCGGCTAATTTTACCGCCTCATCCATACCAGCTAGCATGACTGCACGGCGATACCCCATCTCACCATCAGGGCCAATTTGGTCCAGAGCGCCGCTGCGAATCATGGCCTCCAGGGCACGCTTGTTGACCTTGCGACCATCCACTCGGGCGCAGAAATCGAACAGATCTTTAAAGGGTCCACCTTCGGTTCGGGCGGCGATAATATTTTCCACCGGCCCCTCACCCAGCCCCTTGATTGCACCCAGACCGTAAATAATACGCCCTTCAGCATCGACACTAAAATGGAACTGCCCCCGATTGACATCCGGCGGTAACAAATCTAGCTTCATCGCCCGGCATTCATCGATAAAGGTCACCACCTTATCGGTCTTGTCCATATCCGATGAGATGGTGGCCGCCATAAACTCAGCCGGATAATGCGCCTTTAGCCAACCGGTCTGATAGGCCACCAGAGCATAGGCTGCACTGTGAGATTTATTGAAGCCGTAGCCGGCAAACTTTTCCATTAGGTCGAAGATGTTGGAGGCAAGGTCTTCGGCAAAGCCTTTTTCTAAAGCTCCCTGGGTAAACAGTTCTCGCTGTTTGGCCATCTCATCTGCATTTTTCTTGCCCATGGCTCGGCGCAGTAGATCCGCACCGCCCAGTGTATAGCCACCCATTTCCTGGGCAATCTGCATCACCTGCTCCTGATAGAGAATAATGCCGTAGGTGGGCTCCAGCGCTGGCTTGAGGCATTCATGCTGATACTGGACATGGGGATAGCTAACTTCCGCGCGGCCCTTTTTGCGGTTAATAAAGTCGTCGACCATACCGGACTGCAGTGGGCCGGGGCGAAACAGGGCAACCAGTGCCACAATATCTTCAAAGCGGTCGGGGCCAAGCTTTTTGATCAGCTCCTTCATGCCGCGAGATTCAAGCTGGAATACTGCAGTAGTCTCTGCACGCTGCATCATTTCATAGGTGGCTGTATCGTCCAGGGGTATTTTCTCTATATCTAATGGTTCCTCCCCCAGGGTTGCTCTGGTGCGATTGATCATGCGCACCGCCCAGTCAATAATGGTCAGGGTACGCAGCCCCAGGAAGTCGAACTTCACCAGCCCAGCTTCCTCGACATCATTTTTATCAAACTGAGTAACCACACCACTGCCACTGTCATCGCAGTAAACCGGCGAGAAATCTGTGATCAATGTGGGCGCAATTACCACGCCACCGGCATGTTTCCCGCAGTTTCGCGATACGCCCTCAAGCTGCAGCGCCATGCTCCAGATCTCGGCAGCCTCATCATCATGGGCGAGAAACTGCTTCAGCTCTTCTTCCTGCTCAACAGCTTTTTCCAGAGTCATGCCCACTTCAAAGGGAATCAGCTTGGATAACTTGTCCGCCAGGCCATAGGATTTGCCCTGAACACGGGCTACATCTCTCACTACGGCTTTGGCCGCCATGGTGCCAAAGGTGACAATCTGCGCTACCGCATCCCGGCCATACTGCTCAGCCACATAGGCAATCACCCGATCGCGACCCTCCATACAGAAGTCGATATCGAAATCAGGCATAGACACTCGCTCTGGATTGAGAAAGCGCTCAAAGAGCAGGTCGTATTCCAGGGGATCCAGATCAGTGATCTTGAGTGCATAGGCCACCAGCGAACCAGCGCCGGAACCTCGACCTGGGCCCACGGGAATCTGGTTGTCTTTAGCCCAGCGAATAAAGTCCATCACAATCAGAAAATAACCGGGAAAACCCATTTGGATAATAATATCCAACTCAAACCTGAGCCTCTCTGCATAGAGCTTTTGTGTCTCAGGGAAATCGGCAGACTGGGTATCAAATAGCTTGGCCAGACGTTCCTCAAGGCCCTCCTCAGACAGCTTGATAAAAAACTCATTGATAGTCAGCCCATCGGGGATGGGATAATCCGGCAGGAAATACTCTCCTAGACGCAGCTCGAGCGTGCAGCGTTTGGCGATCTCTATACTGTTTTGCACAGCCTCGGGGATATCCGAGAAAAG
>Ga0075469_10001579_pt1 | contig 10312 bp, 10 predicted proteins | sample DEB08_DNA_13_FD_77577 | JGI IMG/M metagenome (GOLD analysis project Ga0075469, IMG submission 77577) | Aqueous microbial communities from the Delaware River and Bay under freshwater to marine salinity gradient to study organic matter... | ecosystem: Environmental > Aquatic > Marine > Coastal ...
TCCCGTTAATATTGTTGATTCCAATTCCTCCACTCAACACTCTAAATCGCCAAAGTTTAGTTTCGGAACCTACTTTATAGAACAGACCGTAATTGTCAAAATTATAGAAGTTTAATCCTATTTCTTTTATTTTAGTTTCATCTTGAGATAAGGAAGAAAAGCTTATTAAAAAAATTGAAAGGCTTAGTGTGAATAGTTTCATAATATTTTGTTTGTTAAGTTTTTAAAATTAAAAGTTGAACCCAAAAGAGAGAAGTGCTGAAGAGCCAAATGAAAGGTTAAGATTGGATACTGATTGCCCTAAGTATTTATTTGTGTTGTAAATAATGCTTGGCAAAAGTTCTGCCCCTGCATAAAATTTATCATTTATTGAATATCTAAATCCTACAATCCCTGAGACTCCGACTCCAATATTAATGTTAGATGTATTACTTGAGCTCAACCAATATTGTCCTTGGTAAGTATAATAGCTAAATAACTCTAGTCCTTTAACGAAATAAAAGCTAGGAGCTAACTCTGTTCTTTTTTCTCTACCAATTGCTAGGCTTAAATTGAATGATTTGTTTTCTGCTATCGTTATTCGATCACTTTCAATGTTAATTCTTCTGTGCATCAATCTAAATCGCCACATGCTAGTTCCATCTCCTATTTTATAATGAACTCCATAGTTTTGGAAATTATATAAATTTATTCCCACTTCTTCCACTTTTGTTTTCTCTTGAGAAAAATAAGTTGTAGTTACAAAAAAGAGAATAAGTATAGTTAAGGTTCTTTTCATGGTTTTTTTTATTAATGCCTTAAACGACAGCTAACTGTTTTTATTATGGTTACTGTTTGTTAAAAGTCTTAACAACATTTTAACAAGAATTATGCCATGTAATTCGAATCAAAATTTTACTTAACTTTGTATTACAAATGATTAGAAACAGCTATATACTTAAAACAATATCTTTGTTTTTATCCTTCTGGATGCTTTTTGCATCTGCTGGGTTGTCTGTAGATTTTCATTATTGTGAGGGTGAAATTGTAGATTGGAGTATAATTGGTCAAGAACTGGAGTGTGAACATGAAAAAGAAGAAGCTGAGAAGGTGGATTCTTGTTGTGAGGCAAAACAAGTCATGGCTTGTAATCAAAACGAATCTAATCACAATGATTCTAACTGTTGCGATACGGATGAAGCTCAAGTTATAATTGAGAATGATTTCAATATTTCTTCTGAAGAAATTAATACTACAGCACCACTATTAGTATTGCTAAGCTTTTTTGTGCAATCTGAAACTATAGATAATTCGGATGAATTATTTTATGTTCAAAAACAAAAGCCATTAATCCCCATAAATAGGCGGTTGGCAACTCTCGAGACCTTTTTAATATGATTGATAAAGTTTAATTATCTCAAAAGATAATTATGGAATAATTCGAAGAATTAATCAACTTTAAAACAATCATTAAAATGAAAACAATCAAATTTATAGGATTGATTATGCTATTATTTATAGCAAATCAATTATCGGCACAAACTGTTACCACTACTTTTAAAGTAGATGGAGTTTGCGGTATGTGTGAGGAAAGAATAGAAAAAGCTGCTAACTTGAGAGGGGTTAAATCGGCAGAATGGGACTTAGATTCTCATGTTATGACTGTGAAATACGACAGTTCTAAAATCAATATAATAAAAGTACATAAAGCTATTGCTGGTGTAGGTCATGATACCGATTTTGTAACAGCAGAAGATGAAGTGTATGATAACCTTCACGGATGCTGCAAGTATCGTGATGAAGAAGTTCGAGCTGACCATGGAATTGAGTCATCAATAAAAACTACCACTTTTAAAGTAGATGGAGTTTGTAGAATGTGCGAAGAACGAATAGAAAAAGCAGCTAAAATAAAAGGTGTTATTTCGAGCGAATGGGATGTAGATTCGCAGATTTTTACTTTGGAATACGATAGTGACAAAGTTGAATTAATAGCAGTTCATAAAGCTATTGCTGGTGTAGGTCACGATACCGAGCTTTTAAAAGCCTCAGATGAGGTTTACGAAAACCTTCACGGTTGTTGTAAGTATAGAGACGAAGAAGTGAGAGCAGATCACGGAATAGTAGATGACAAGCAAGAAACTCATCATGAAACATTTACAGGAAGAGTATTTGAGTTGGATGAAAAAGGAAAAAAACAACCTGTGTTCAGTGCAAATATTTACTGGATGGAAACATTAGAAGGAGTTGTTACTGATAGTAAAGGAAATTTTGAAATAGAAAAACACCCAGAAGAACAAACTTTGATAGTAAGCTTCGTGGGAATGTTACCAGATACTTTTAATATTACTGATGAATCGGAAGTAGAAGTGATATTGAGTAACAGTGTTCAATTACAAGATTTTGTGGTGGTTGCTAGAAGAAATTCGATAGAAATATCGAAGATTGCAGCTATTAAGACTTTGAACATAAATAGAAAGGAATTGGCTAAAGCTGCTTGTTGTAACTTATCTGAGAGTTTTGAAACCAACCCTGCAGTAGATGTGTCTTATACGGATGCTATTTCGGGAACTAAGCAAATTCAAATGCTTGGGTTGGCTGGAGCTAACATTCAAATTACCAAAGAATTATTGCCAGATATCAGAGGGTTTTCCTCTGTTTATGGAATGGAGTTCGTTCCTGGAGATTGGATAGAAAGTATTCAACTAGCCAAAGGAGTAGGTTCGGTAATGAACGGATACGAGAGTATTGCTGGTCAAATTAATGTGGAGTTGAAAAAGCCTGAAGAATCAGAAAAATTTAATGCAAACTTATATGCTAACCAGGGAGGAAGGCAAGAGTTGAATACCAACTTTAAGTTTATCCTAAACGATAAGTGGTCAACAGGATTTTTATTACACGCTAGTACAATTACTAAGCAAAATGATAATAACCAGGATGGGTTTTTAGATATGCCTTTGAAAGAGGATTTTATTGGAATTAACAGATGGAAATACAACAATGACTCCACTGGATGGATGGGACAGCTAGGTTTAGAAGGTGTAAGTTTGAAACATACTGGAGGGCAAATAGGATTTAGAGAAAATCAAGCAATTAATATCACTAATCCTTGGGGAGCCGTATCGGATATTACAAGAGTTAAAGCTTGGGGAAAAATAGGAAAAGTATACTTTGACAAGCCAGGAAAAAGTATTGGTTTTCAAGGGTCTGTTTCTAAGTATAACCAGAATTCTATTTTTGGATTAACCACTTACAATGCAAGACAATCTTCAGGTTATTTCAATTTTATTTATCAAGATATATTTAAAACAACTGATCACAGTTATTTTGTAGGAACAAGTATTTTGGCAGATGATTACGAAGAACAAGTAAATAACGAGAATTACGACCGATTAGAAATTACTCCTGGAGTTTACGGAGAATATACTTTTTCTGGTTGGGATAGATTCAAATCTGTTTTAGGCTTAAGAGCTGATTATAGCAATGTGTTTGGAGTATTTATAACTCCTCGTATGCATTTAAAATTTGATGTTACCGAGAAATCAATAGTAAGAGTAGTAGCAGGAAGAGGGCAGAGAACTGCAAATATTTTTGCAGAAAATCAAGGCTTATTTGCTACCTCACGTACCATTGTTTTGAGTAATGACCCTAATTCATCTAAGCCATACGGTTTAGAAGCTGAGGTCGCTTGGAATTTTGGGATAAACCTTACTCAGGATTTTAATTTTGGAGAAAGAGAAGGAATGATTTCAGTTGATTTATACCGAACTCAATTTCAAAATCAGATAGTAGTAGACTGGGAAAACCCAGATGAAATAGCTTTCTATAACCTTAACGGAGAGTCGTATTCTAATAGTCTTCAAGTTCAAGTTGATTATGAGTTTATTGAAAATTTTGATGTTCGTGTAGCTTACCGTTATTACGATATCAAAACTACTTATGGAGATGTGTTGTTGCAAAAACAACTTACGGCACCTCATAGAGCGTTCATTAATATTGGATATGAAACAGAGAAAAACTGGAATTTTGATTTTACTTTAAATTGGGTGGGAGAACAAAGAATTGCTTCTACAGCATCTAATCCTGATGGATTTAGATTGGCAGAAAAATCACCTTCTTACTTTTTGGCAAATGCGCAAATAAGTAAAAAGTGGAACGATAAATTCTCAACTTATATAGGTGGCGAAAATATCTTTAACTTCCGAATGGATCAACCTATTTTAGATTCTGACAATCCATTTGGCGATAATTTTGATAGTTCATTAATATGGGCACCAATTTTTGGACGAAATATTTACATTGGATTAAGATATTCTCTGGATTAAAAAACAACTAACTAATCAATGAAACCGCTTTATTCAACTAAAGCGGTTTTTTTATTTCCGATAATCTAAGCTCAGTTTAGTTTTACGGTCTAATTTTTGATAGTAACGGTTTAAGTTTAAGATGGTCTTAAATTGTTAAAATTCAGCCAGATGTATTTAGGTTGAAAATTATTTTGTAACTTGAAATTCATAAAACAATCAACAATATGAAAAATTTGATAAAAACTGCTCTTTTAATAAGTGTCTTTTCTTCAGGAATGGCTCAGTCAACTAAGCTCTCTCCACTTAAGTTAAGTTCAATCAATTTCTCTTTTGGATTTTACTCAGATATATATCAGAGAATGGATATGGATGCAATGAGAGATATCTCGACTAACACAGCAATCTTTAATCAGAACTTAGATGGGTATACAGAAAGTTTGTGGAGAGAATCTTCTGGAACGCTAATTGTTCTAGATGCACAATTCTATAGATTAAATCCGTTAACTCAAGAATACGATAGAAACAAAATAGTGAGATTTGGAATATCTTATTCAGAAAGAGAGCCTGCTGTTAGCTATAACAAAACTTCAGTTGACTCTAATGGAATGAGGCAAGTTCAGAATTCTATTGTCTATTGTAATGTGCAAAATGAAGTGAACTTAAACGGAGCTTATATTTGGAAATCGGGAGGTAATCAAAAAAGAATTTTAAGGTTTTATGCCGGATTAGGAGGAAATATGGGATTGACCTTTAATGATGAAATGATTGTAATGCAGAACACCAATACAACTGTAATGGATTCTACAGGTAAATTTCAATATTACAACCAAAGATATGACAGTCAAGATGATATCATTGTGCCAGCAAGAACAGCTCTTTTTCTTAGAGCGTATGCTCCTGTAGGTGTTGAGTTAAATGTTTGGAAAGCAAAACTTGGGTTAGAAGGGAGTGCAGGATTTGGAATGCACCAAATAATGGGAGGAAGAACTTATTTTATGCCTTTTAACTATTCGCTAAACTTTAGATTAGGAATTAATTTTAACTAAGATTTTTTTATGGGCATTATTTTAATTTATTTCTTTAGCATTGCATCTGCCAAAATAAAAGCATTGTAAGTATTAACAACACCATCACTTACAGAAAGCTCACTAAATCTCTTTTTAGATTTAGTTCCAGGTACAACTACTTTTTTCTTACCTAGTGGAGTAGCCGATTGTATAATAACTTCTTTAAGTTGAGCAACAGTTAGCTCAGGATAGTAACTCCAAACCAAAGCAGCAATTCCACTTACAACTGGTGCAGAAAAACTTGTTCCTTGCGAAATATCGTATTTACTTTCTGTAGTTGTAGAAACAACATCTTGCCCTGGAGCAAAAATATCTACATTTTCATTACCAAAGTTAGAGAAGTCTGCAGGAATTCTTTTTTTAGTAGATAGGGAAGAGGCACCAACACAAATAAGGTTACCTACTTTTCCACCTGCCGCTAAATTATCATTCGGGAAATTATCTTCAAAATCAATGTTTTTGTTATCGTTACCAGCAGCATGAACTAAAAGCACTCCTTTAGATTCTGCGTAAGCAAAAGCTTCATCCACCATAGTTTTGTTTGGCGAATAAGATTTACCAAAACTCATGTTAATTATGTTTGCACCATTATCAACCGCATATCTAATTGCCAAAGCAACATCCTTATCATACTCATCCCCATTAGGAACAGTTCTAATAGGCATTATTAATACATTGTTTGCAATTCCATCAATACCTAAGTTATTGTCTATAGAGGCTCCAATTAGTCCTGCACAAAAAGTTCCGTGAAATGCATCTGGTCCAATTACATCTGGATTTCCGTATCCTCTGTCGTTAATATCGTTTAAGTCGTCACCAATAATGTCTTTTCTTGGGTCAAAACTAGTGTTGTAATAGGCATCTTTTTCGTTTTCAGAATACTCCATGTACTCATTCATCTCTTTTTTAGTGTATCCAAATTTACCTACCAGTACAAGTTGCTTTTGTAATTTCTTTTCTTCCTTAGAGCTAGGATTTAAGTTTACCACATCTTCGTAAGTAGCTATTTTAGTTCCCGACATTTTAGCCAAGTTTTTGTAAGCTTTAGAAATGTTTTCGTATCCTTTTTTTGCTTCTTTGTATGCTTTTTCAGCAGCTTTTACTTTATCAGTTATCTCTCTGTCTAGTTTTTTAAATAAAGCATAATCTTCTTTATCTTCTGCAGCTACATTTGCTTCTCTCACTCCTTCAAATCTTGGAGCTAGTGTTTGGTGAATTCTAGTTTTCTCTAGAGTAGTAACATCAATGTTTTCTCCTTCGCTATTTCCTAAAAAATTCCATCCGTTCACATCATCAATGTATCCGTTTCCATCATCATCAATTCCATTATCTTTAATTTCCTCTTTGTTTACCCAGATATTGTCTCGTAAATCTTCGTGATAAATATCCACACCAGCATCAATTACTGCTACAATAATTTGTTTTTTTGCGGGCTGACCTTGGATAATTTCATCATAAGCTTTTTGGGTATTGGTTCCCATTATCTTTCCACTTATGTTTTTTCTTTGCCAGTTTAGTTCTTTGGCTCCATAAGTCGATACATCCTCTGTTTGTGAGTAACTTAGTCCACTTATTGCTATTGCAGCAAAGGGTAATAAAATGTTTTTGATTTTCATAAAAATTAAATTTTGTTAATTATAGTTTCTACCGAAGTCACTACAGCATCAATTACTTGAGCCACTTGTTCATCAGTTAAATTAAAGTATACGGGTAGTGAAATTTCGCACGCAAAATTTCGATAAGTTTGTCCAAAATCACAAATATTAAATTGAGATTTAAACGCAGTAAGCATTGGCAAAGGCATATAATGGACATTTACTGCTACTTCTTTTTTAGATATTTCTTGTATAATTAAATTCCTTTGGTCTTCATTAATTCCATTAATTCGTAACAAGTACAAATGGAATGAACCTACTTTATTTTCGGTTTCAAATACAGGAAGTTTTGCCCAAGAGTATTTTTCAAATCCCTTGTGATATCCTTGTATTATTGCTTTTCTTCGGTCAAGGTTTTCTTGGTATCTGGCTAGTTCTACAAGTCCCATAGAAGCCTGTATGTCAGTCATATTACATTTGAATCCTGATTCTATCACGTCATATTGCCAAGCGCCAATTTGCATTTTGCTAAAGGCATCTTTACTTTGTCCGTGCAGGGACATGGTTTTTAGTTTTTTTCTAATTTCTTCGTTATCAAACGGAGCAGGTAAGTTAAGTGCAATTGCACCACCTTCGGCAGTAGATAGGTTTTTTACCGCATGAAATGAAAATACAGATATATCTGCAAGGCTCCCTGCTTTCTTTCTATGATAAGTCGCTCCAATACTATGAGCCGAATCAGATATTATGGCTATTCTTCCTAGTTGCTTTTCTAAATCGTTTTTAGGAGAGTACAGTTTCTTTATCTCTGGGTCGTTTACAATTTCGTATAATTCATTGTAATCACAAGGTAATCCGCCAATATCAACTGGCATAATAACCTTTGTTCGCTCAGTAATTGCTTCGCGCACTTTTTGGTTATTGATGTTAAAATCATCTTCATTTACATCCACCATTACCAATTTGGCTCCACTGTGTACTACTACATTTCCAGTTGCACAATACGTGTAGGCAGGAATTATAACTTCATCTCCTTCGCCAATTCCCATCCAACTTAGGATTAAAGAAATACCAGGGGTTGCTGCACTTACACAAACTGTTGCTTTGTGCCCGCAGTAATCTGTCAAATTATTTTCAAATTTGAGAGTTTTTGGTCCAGTAGTTATCCACCCAGATTTAAGAGTATCAACTACTTCGTCAATTATTTTTTGGTCAATTCTTGGTGGGGAAAATGAAATCATTTATTATTGTAGCGTTTATGATACTAAAAGTAAGAAATTATCTTTTAGCATTTTATAATCTCGTAACCGTTTTTAACAAACCCACAATAACAAGTGACTGTAACAATTGCTACCGAAAAACTTAAGAAGTATTGCGCTTATCAAGAGAGATGCCATCAAGAGGTGGTGGATAAATTGTACAAGCTTGGCTTGTACAAAAGCGAAGTGGATCAGGTTGTTGTCAATCTTTTGCAAGAGAATTTCTTGAACGAAGAACGCTTTGCAGAGGCTTTTGTATCGGGTAAGTTCAGAATAAAGAAATGGGGAAGAACCAAAATTATTGGTCACCTAAAACAAAAACGAATATCTGAGTATTGCATTAAAAAAGGACTGAAACAAATAGACGAATCGGATTATTTGACCACTTTGGATTATTGGATCGAACGAAAAATGCGAGAATCCACAGAAACTGACACATTTAAGAAAAAAGGAAAAGTAGCTGTTTTTGCTATTCAAAAAGGATTTGAATCCTATTTAGTTTGGGAGGTTTTGAATGGGTGATTTTTCAAAAGTCATTCACCCATACCTATTAAAACTCTCTCTTTGTGGAACAAAGAACTTTTTGCATTGGTTTAACGGTTTGGCTAAACTGAGTTTTAATGAAGTTTAGGTTTTGTTATCATTATTTATACTTGATTTATACTTTTTTTCCTCTTCATCCCATTTCTCTTTCACTTTACTAATCTCTTTCCTAATACGCGTCAGCTTTTTACAAGAGGTCTCAAAAGCTGCTAAAAACTTGTCAATCTGTTCGTTTGTAACTTCATTTTCTAATAAATAAGCTTTTATGTATTTTTCATCTAAATAATCATAAGATTTAAACAAAGCCAAGTCCCTATACCAAAAATTTTCAAGATTGGACATGTTCTCCTTAGGCGGTAATGGATTTTTTTCTTGAAATATCCACCCCCCCCCATCTCATGAATATAAAATCCAAGATATTTTGACTTAGCTCTGGATCAAATTCCATTGAGATGAATTCTCTCAACTCTTCTTCCAATGACCACTCATCTGCGGATCGAACTCTTTGGCCAGTAGTTTTTATTATATTGGTAAAGGTTGTCTTCAACTGTTCTGTAGGCTCATCTTTAGAAAAATCTACTTTAACTACATCAATTTCTTTTTTGTTAGTAAACTTAAATCCACACGATTTACATATGTATTTAATTTTAAGAATATCATAAATGATCATAGGAAGTAGGAAAAGAACAAAACACACAACGGTATTTATCAACACATCCTTATTACTCAGTGTTGGCAGTGGAATAAAGATGAAGCTAATTATATCAACTACGAAGAAAGTAAACAGTAGATAAAACAGAATACTTCTGTTTTTTTTGTTTTGAAGTTTTTGCAATTGGGGCATTTTATATTCATAATTGATTTTGGTTAACGGTTAGTGTAAAATGCGTTTTAATGCTTTTTTACACGATGTTGTAGTTAGTTTATTTCATTCCAGATTTGTTCAGTTGATTTTAAACTTTCATAAAGTTGTATCCCATTATAAAGTTCTTTAAGTCTATATTTTCTGAATTCAGAATCATACCAATTTCCAAATCCTTTTTTGAATTCTAATGGTGCACCTGTAACATAAAACCATTTCTTTTCCTTACCATTTTCAATCATTCCGTAAAATAAGAAGCCGTAGTATTCTGAAATAGCTAAAGAGTCAACATTCTCATAAGTCCATTCTTCATCAGTTCCTTTATCAAAAATCAATTCAAATTTTTCTTTTCCACTTTTTTTTAAATGGACATTATCCCTTAGCTCAACAATATCAATATTAGAGCAGCTTATTGCGAAAATGTTCAATAGCAGAATAGGAATTAATATGTTCTTCATTTATTACTTAATTAACTACAACGGTCCTTGTGTATGGCGAGTTATGTATTTGATGTAACACGCTAGTGTTACACTAATATATAACAAAAGCCATCAAATACATAATTTGCTATACAGTATGTTCAGACCTGTGTTCTTTGGGTAGTTCGAGAACTTCCATTCTGTCTTATCAGACACCTCTTATGTATTTGAACAAGGACCGTTCCGACCAATAAAGAGGATTGGGAATGGGCGGGTAGCCCATG
>Ga0075469_10001581_pt1 | contig 10307 bp, 16 predicted proteins | sample DEB08_DNA_13_FD_77577 | JGI IMG/M metagenome (GOLD analysis project Ga0075469, IMG submission 77577) | Aqueous microbial communities from the Delaware River and Bay under freshwater to marine salinity gradient to study organic matter... | ecosystem: Environmental > Aquatic > Marine > Coastal ...
GATATACTCGCTTATGTCTTCCATGTGATCTTGAATATCAAAAGTCGTTTCTTTCGTTTTTAATTGCTCCGCGATTTCGCCGGATACCATTGCCCCGAGTTGATCTTTCAAAAGTTTAAACAGCGACAAGCGGATATCGTCCAGCAAAATAGACTCTTCTGTATTTAGTGTACGTTGGGCGGCGGCATCCTCTTTTGATTGCGATAGTTCTTCGCGCAAGCTGGCAAGCTCAGTATCCCGCCGTTCGATCATCTCGCGGGCGGCGCTCAATTCGGTTTCGTTGGTGTAGTCTGTTTTTGCAAGTTCCATTTTGTTCTCCAAAACAAAGTTAAAGGGGCAAGGTTTCCCCTGCCCCACTATGCGCGATTGTAAAGCGCAAATCAACAGAAAAGTTTAAGCGGCAATCCGGTTCCAATCGCGGGCAGGCATATTCAACAGACGACCTCCAAGGCGTTGATAGTCATCTGTCTGATCGATATCACATTTGTTGCCCGCTGCTGTGACCGCGTTAATAAAGGTTGCCCGCGACAATGGGCGGTCGTTCTCATAGCCCGCTTGTCCAATTGTAGACATAAGACCATCCAAAACATTTGACGTTTCTTTTTTGGTTAAGCGCATGACGGTGCCAAGATTATTGACCGTGTCTGCCACAGAATATTCGCCTTCGATTGTGTCGGCGGCGGCTGCTTTCATTTTGTCTAGCACTTGGTCAAACATCTCGCGGCTGCTGTATGCTTCCACTAGGTCGCGCAGTTTTAAATTTAAGGCGCGGTTATCGGCTTCCTGCGCCTCTCCAGATAACAAGCCCCAGTCGTCGCTATCGCGGGCGCTGGTGATATGGCTGCTTCGCGTTTTGTTCTCCGTCTGCATACCATTTAGACATGCAAGCGTCCAAAACAGTTGATATGCCGTCACTGATCCTTGGCCCGTCTCCGAGTTGGAAAACCCTACTCCGTTCGCCATAATATCTTTGACGTTGGCACCCGCTCCGGTGTGAACAAGGCTTTTAAACCGCATGTATAGCTTACTGTCGCTAATATTAGCTTGAACAACTTGAAGCTGGCTTTCGTTCTCCATGATCGGCGGCAATACCGTCTGCAACATATCGTTATTATCATAAGTTTTAAACCTGTCGGAAAGCAAAGCTCTGGCGGTGCCGTTGGTTTCGTCGGTATCAAGAAACGTTCTCAACATCTTGCGCTTTGGTTCTTGATCAAAGTGAGCGTTGATCAGGTTATCGAACTCAAAAGGATAATGTGTTTGAAGGCGGCGGGCCGTGCGGGCCTCAATGTCGCAATGCGCGGCTAGTTGTTGGAAAGCAACGCTATTCATTTTTAAGTGGCGGGTAGGTTCGCCGCCTTTTGCTTCAATAATCAATTCCGGTTCGCGTGTTTCTGAATTGGTTACTTTCTGCAAGTCTGATGTCGGGGTCAAAAAATCAGCCTTGCGGGCGGCTTGGTCTTGGACCTGTTGCATTAATTGGGTCAAGCTGCCGTGCGTGTTCTCAATCGAATGTGACATTGTGTAAGTCTCCAAAGTTAAAGGGGCAGGATTGCCCCGCCCCCTTCATATAGAACCTCGCATATATAATCAAGCGGAAATTTCTAATCGTGCGTTTCCTCGCCAATATCACCCGCTATATGGTGCCTGATTATGGTGCGGGGCGACAAGCCAGAAACAAAGCGGCGCAATTTATCTCCGTCTGTTTCGTCTTGATCTTGCGCGGCTGTCGCTGTCCAGTGAAGCGCAACGTTTCCCGAACTGGCATAGCAACCGCCTGCCTCATCTGGGTTGGCGGCTTTCTTTTTACTCGCACCGTGGGCAGTAAAGCCAATGGCAAAACTTCTTTCGAGCCTTGCGCATAGTGGGTCACCATTGCCGCAATCGGCACAACTAAAGCCCGCGATTGTTTCGGCAGGACAACGCACTATCAACGCACCATCGACAGACTGTTTCTTTTTACCCTGCCAGAATTTTTCGCCAACGGTCACAACACAAGGCACCTTAAAGCGCATAAACTTTGCCGCGATTTCTGCGGTCTTTGCGCTATAGTTTATAACCGTTTTATTTGCCGCAAGTTTTCGTTTCCAGTGAAGGGGAGAGAAATGCGAATAAGTAAACGATACACCTTTTACTGGTTTGGCATCTAAAACAGCGTCAAGATAATCAACGTCTATTTTTGACGAACCGCACCCGCTCGGGTTAAGTTCACAACTAGCGGGGCAAGTTCCGTAATTGCTACCATCGCCCGCTCTATATGTGACTGCAATTCCCCGCGTCTTTTTTGCGCGGCTATATTCGACAGTTTTTAGCATAGCGTTCTCCAATCTATACAATGTCCCATACCTATAAAAGAAAAAAGCCCGCGTGTAAAGCGGGCAGTTTCTAAAGTTCTATCTGCGGCGTTTCCGCGTTGGTTTTTTGCGGTTAGCTCTTTTGCTCAATTCCTCGTAATCGCTGCCGTAAAGCAATCGACCTATCAATTCAAAAATAAACATCGGTTAGGCGTTCTCCCTTTCTTCGGTGGTTTTTAAATCCAGCGTTATGTTGCGGTTAGCCTGATCCACAAAACGCCGATATATATCTTTCTGGAACTGGGCCTTAGTTCTAGTGCTGGCGTTAGTGTGCAATCCGACGTGGCTTTTTACATCCTCCGCCGTAATCGGACGGCCTTTTAAATCCTTATCGCGAAGCCAAGCCCCGTTTATCGTTTCAATTGCGTGACACCGAACGTAAAATTCTTCCCAATTCTTTTCCGTAATTGCATTTAAGCCAACCGACATGGTGCCCCAAATTAAAGCACTGGTGATAGGCCAGACGGCATCGTCTTTGTAGTCGGCTTTAACGCCGCATAAATCATAGTTTAAACTCATAGCATGTTCTCCATTTTGCTAACCCCTTAACCATATGCGATTATATGGGAGTTATCAAGTCCAAAATGGCAGACCAATCAAAAGGATTTGTGCCCTCATATACAGGCTTGGTTTTTAATCCATCTGTTTTGACCGCGATAGCCTGATCTGCGCGATACAAAAGAACAGTGGGTTTCTTTCCCCAGTTTTGATGCTGCTTAACCAATATCCAACTACTACTGTGTCGGTGCCTCGTAAGCCAAGAAACTTGGTGCGGGCTCAACCGAACCGCGTTAGCCTTGCAAAACTTTAATTCTACAAAATGAAAAAGCCCGCGTTCGTCGCAGATCATAAGGTCTGGTATGCCCTGACCCACAGAGTTCTCTATTCGAGTGAGGCTTAACTGGGGCCTAATCCTTTTTGCTGCTGTCCTCAACTGCTGGTAAAACGCCGCTTCCGTCGGAATCTTCGGCTGGGGTAACGTCGATAATGTCTGCGCCATTGGTTTCCTTTAAGTCATCCAGTGCTTTCATTACCTCTTCCTTGCTCATGTTGTCGATACTGCCGTGCCTGATCTCCGCCTTGCTGACGTATATATCACCCTGCGCCTGTCCTCGTCTATACTCAGCCTGTACCGCAGCGCTGTACGCCCCGTTTTCGAGGGCCACGTCACGGATTTTCTGAAGGTCACGGACGTGTCGAGAGTAAGTTATGGCAAACCGCTGATCTAACTCATTCCGATACCGCTTTATGGCAGCAACAACGTGCGGGCACTTGTTAGGGTTGGTTAACTCATAAGCGCGGGTGTGGGCGGAACTTTCAGGATATCCCGCTCTTATCGCGGCTTCCTTGTAGGTTATGTGACCGTCGTTGCTCACAAGCTCTTTTACAAAAAGCTCTTGCTTACGCGTGAGGGGGGAATCTAGCGTTGCAAACTTCCGGCCTCGCGGGTCGCGCCTCTGGGCCTCTCTAACATCGTCGTTCAAATAAACGTGTTTTGCCAAAGGGGGACGCGGTTTCTTGCGTTTAGTTTTCTTAGGCAGCTTTGCAAAGTCTTCGGCTGTTTTCTCAGTCACGGGCCTCTCCAGAACGTTAACTATACAATACCTTCTAACAGCATATATTATACCCCGCCAGAGAAACATTTTTAATATTTTTTTGTGGAGAATTGGCTTAACGCAGAAGGCTGCTTAACCGTTTGAGCTAAAAAACTGCCGAAGTAACACCTATCTTTAGTATGGAGTTACCGAAAATGTTACCGTTTTTCGCCCTATTTCTGTTTGATTACAGCGTGGTAACTTTTATAACACCGGTAACGGGTATTTATTTTCGTTTTTTTTTTTTTCAATTCTCAGGAGGGGTATAGTATACGCGTTACCAACGACACAGGCTCCCACCTAAAACTAAGATGAGAGCCTGATCCGCGATCCTGCCACCTATGTCGAATGGCCTATCGCGTGGGAGTGTTAAGTGACCGCTCCCTGCACTAGGACGGGTAAAAACCCCTAAACCCGCCCTATTCGATTAGATTGATTTCTTTTGGTGGTTCACCCAGTTCGAGCCGGACGATTATTCTGTCGCTTTTTGTATCATGCTCGAACGTCATAACGTTTCCGGCGTTGGCGCGTTTTGTCAGCCCTTGGACGGACAGGAGTTTATCGCCCCGCGGTCTGCGGTACAATCGTATGCTTGTCGATGTATATTGGTGACCATCGTCATAGTACGCCACTAGGGTATTTTTGCCCCCATTGTCTATGAAGTCGTATCCCAACTCCGGCTGGTATTCACGAAAGAACGCTACGACGCTTTTATTGGCGTCTATGATGCTTTTGTTGAGCATTCTTTGTGTGATGTTTATTCGGGCTTTCATAATAGTTCTCCATAATTGCTCTTAGTTTTTTTGTCATATCTTTAGACAACTCTTTGCCGTCGTTAAACGGAGTGTCTTTTTCTATTGTTACGAGAGAGGTCCGTGTCCGCGAATACCATTCTTTTCTGTCGTATTCATAACTCAGCACCACGTCGTGAAAGTCGTGTCGGTGCATATAGTAATCGACGTAAGCGGTTCCGTGGAAGCATTGGATTGTCCACGGCCTAGAAGTCTGGTTCATAGTTGTCCCCCTGTTTTAAACTGAAGGTATTGAGTGACGGTTTTTTCGTCATCAAATTCCATAAACATACGATCACCTACTGAGGCCACTCGTCTGGCAAATTCTGTCCAATCTTCGTCTGCTTCCCAATAGAAGGTAGCGAGGGCTATTGTTCGGTGGGGTTTTTGATCTCTTTGCACGTCTGTCATATCAAACGTGTCTCCCTTGTCTGTTGTGACAATTTCAATTTGAGCGGTCGCTCTGTCTACCATTGATGTTATACCCATTGTGTTCTCCATAAGATTTACTCTTACAGGGTGCCACAGGTATAGAAGAAAGTCAAGTGCAGTTAAGAACGCCCCAGACCCGCTGTCCGTGAACCCATTCGCTTACTACCAGACCCAAGCGTCTAAGTCTTCGAAGGTAGTAGAGCGCGGCATCTAGTTTCATCCGCGCTCTTGTAGCCACTTCAAGGTCCGTGAGCCACGATCCTTTGGCGATAACTTCGATTATGGTTTTAAATCCAGTATCCGTCATTACGAAGGCTCCTGACGTATCGGTCGAGTTCTTCTGCGGCGCACCAGTAGTTTTGATCGGCGTTAGGCAGGGGTTCTTTTACGAACCGTGCATCTTGGCATCTATCGACTTCTCGTCGAAGGAATTTCAGTTCGGATTCTTGAAAGGGGTTGAGTTCTTTTTGGATGCGTTTAATGTCTTCTTCTTGCATAGTTCTATTTCTTTCCTTTGTTCTTGAATAACCTCGAACTGCCGTTCTAGTTCGAGGAACTGTTGATCAATTTCGGAGAACAGTTTAACTGCGTCTGGCATTGCTAATATCTCCCAGCACTTTATCCAGAAACTTATTGGCGTCTCTGTTAGCCACTCTGACGATACGTGCGTGACCGTCATCCAGATTTATGCAGCGCACTATTTTGGGCAGCATATCGTCCCAATCGCCCTGCATACTGTATGACCAGATCATGTACGCAATCAGGGTGGACATTTCATCGGGGTTAAGCTGCGTTGGGCAAGCCTGTATGATGCCTTCTGCCACTTCTGATAGGTGGTTACTCATAAAAACTCCTCCAGTCCCTTAAACATGATCTGATAGCGTCTGGCGCGGCCCACGACCCGTTCTATTGGATCGTTTGTTTTCGCCAATACTTCTTCCAGAGTATAACCTTTTTGGGACAGTTCCAGAAGTTTTTGTGCGGCGAGTGAGCGGTTAATTTCCGAGAGCCGCGGTCCGCCGCCTTTGACCTTATTTTTGACGATACCGTAATTAGGTTTTTGGCCCTCGTAGGGTTCCAGCATTCTGGCGTTTTCTATTTTCGCTAGGGTCTTCCACTCTTCCAGTACCGTTAAGTCCATAGTTCCCTCCCAGAAACCGTTTAAGCATTTGCATCATAGCCATTGGGGATTTGGCTTTCACCAATTCCCTCAACCGCCTGTTTTCCTCGCACACGCGTTCGTATTCTTCGCGGTGAATCATCATCAGTGCCTAGTTTTCTGGGCTTCTTTTTGCCCTTCGGCGGACAGGGCGTCCCAATCTTTAATCATGTAGGGCAGCTCGTTTGCCACGCAATATCCGGTCACGGTGTATAGTGCCAACTCGTTCATTTCGGGTTGAATAACGACTAGGAGGTTTTTGCCGTCATTATCCCTGTCAAGTAGGCGCATAACAAAGTCACTTTTTTCTTCGGCTTCCCACGCCATACAGCCGTCGTCTGTGGTTGCGGCGCACGGTCCGACGATAGCGGACAGGTAGCTTATATGCCAAGCTTTATCGCTCATTCTATTCTCCAAACTCTGAAGCCGCCCATAGTCACGCTTCTCACGGTTACTTTAATCCCGAGGCTTTCTGCTTTTGAATAGATGCCCGCTGGCGCGGTTACATCTGAAACGTGGAAGCTGTCGCCAACTTCCATGTCTTCCAAAAGCGCGAATTTCCCTTTCCGCTGTGACGCGGGAAGGGGGATGTTTTTTTCTATCTTATAGTTCATTCTTCAGCCGCCATTCTAATCACGCGGCGAACGTTTGAAGTAAGGTCATCCATAAAGCCGCTAGATATTTGAATTTTGCTCTGATCTTTCATGCGGCGTTCTAACAGATAGACGCCTCGGCAGAACTTATCGTTTGCCACGGTTTTACCGCCAGTATTCAGTTTACCGTTTGGAAACATTATCTGTTCGCGGTAATTACGATACATAGAAGGCCAGAGGAAGTCTTTGTCGTTCTGCAACATATCAAGCACCGAGATAGCTTCGTAATCGGGCAATACCCGCCTGTGAACACAGTACGCCATTGCGGCTTTAAACTGAACCGAATTAAAGCACCGATTGTTTTTTACCCAGCGGGTGTTTTGATTGAAGTGGTGCAGGATATCTCCCATATAAGTATCCGCGATCCGCGACACGGTGGCCTCGTCCTTGAGCCGTCCTTCTAGTCCAGCGCAGCGCATGAGGTATAGTATGGGCAGCACTATGTTGCTTTGGTTTAATCCTGTAATGTCTGCGACTGTTCGGGCTTTACCCAAGTCCAGAGACGCGTACAGTCTTTGGCACTCTTCTGGCGACTCTACACGGCACTGCACAACCACACCTTGGTCAGCGAGAATTACAGCCATACATCTATTTTGACCGTTATATAATACACCGTCTGTATCAACCAGAATAGGTGTTTCCATTGCGTCTACGACCCAGCGGCCTTGTTTAATTTTAAACGCCAACTCCTTAACGTGTTGATCTTTAAGGCCTCTGTGGATTTTTCGGTTGCTGTTCCAGTTATTGTTAAGCAACTCTGTCGCGGCTGCTTTATCAAGAAAGCGTGACTCAATCATTTTGTTCTCCTTTGTTTGAGTAAAGCTAAGATAAACCAACTATACGAGATAGTCAAGTACGGATAATAAATACTTGAACAACCCCTTAGTCTTAGGTTTTTAAAACGGATTTAAATCAGCATTTAAATCCGTCACGTTAACGTCGTTAGCGTGATTAACCGGACAAGAAAAAACCCTCACCGTGGGTGAACGGTAAGGGCTTAATGTTTATTGGAGAACAAACATCATCTCGGAAGAGATGCGTATTACATACGCGATAATATGGGAGTGGTCAAGCTTCTTCGTAGTATTGCTTGAGTTTATTCCGGACAGATTTTAGTTTGCTGTATTGGTCGAACATAAACCGTAGCTGTCCGCTAATGGTTCTGCCTTCGATTGCGGAAAGTATCTTCAGTTCTCGGTACACTTCCACCGGAACAAGCACTGATTTCCATTTTGTAGTATCCATCTTATGCGCCTTTGTGCGAGTTTCTGGGACTATATAAGATAAACGCTTGATGCACAACAAAAAACCCCCGCCTTGCTGAACCAAAGCGGGGGAGTTGAAGAGCAGACTATACTGCTTCGCCCCATGACGGACCCAACTCAACGTCACAAAGGCTTGGCACCTCTAATGGTACAGCATTTTGCATGATTAGTGCAACCTTTTCGGCCTCTTCTCGGGACTTAACTGACATAGCCAGTTCATCGTGTATTTGCAGCATGGGCAGATAGCCCTCGTTATACAGATCGACCATAGCTTTCTTGGTCATGTCCGCGGCGGACGCTTGGATCAGCCTGTTGAGTGCTTTGTATGTGTACGCTCTGACCAGCGGAGTATGCTTACCGTGTTCTAACACCGCTTGCTCGAACGGTAGTGCCTTAAACATTCCAAACTGTTTTGGTTCCCACAACTCGAAACGGCACTTTCGGCCCAGTAGGGACCGCACATGCCCAAGACTACCCCTCTGACTGAGGTGGTTCTGTACGCCCTTCATTAGTTCTTTCACAAACGGCACCCGCTCATGGTATTGGTTGATTAGACTTCTGGCTTGTTCCTCTGGCAGATCAAGTTCAATCGCCAGCTTACCTACGCCCATGCCATACATAATGCCAAGGTTCACGGTCTTCGCTTGTTTACGCGGGATGCCTGCCATATCTGCCACCATCGTATGGAAGTCGGTCCGCGGATCGTCATTATAGCTTTGTACAAACTCTGGGACGCCCCCTAGCACTCTGTTCTGGCTTTCACCGAAGGCGTGTGCGTAGTGAACCAAGATGCGCGGCTCTTGCTGAGAGTAGTCGATAGCGGCCCACTGTTCGCCTTCTTCTGGCAGGAACAGGGACCGGATCATTGGTCCTATCTCAGGGTCGCGGGCGGGGATTTGTTGTAGGTTGGGGTTATTCATGGAGAACCGCCCAGATACAGTACCGCCGTCGTCTGATCTAATTTGGTTTATGTGGCTATGTATACGTCCATCGGAGTTACAGAAGGTCAGGATGTTGTTGATGAACGTTCCTGACGTTTTGTTGAGGTTCCGCGCTGCTACGATCAGTTTAGGTAACTTATCGGGATGTTCTGACAGAAACTTCTTTGTGAAGGACGGCGATCCCTTTTCTGTTTTAAAGTATTCTATGCCTAGTTTATCGAAGGCTTTGGCGATAGATGCCGCGGCCCAGATTTCTATGTCGCAACCGGAGATACGTTTTATTTCCTTGTGGACTTCTTTTTCTCTCTTTAGGATTGCGTTCCGCGTTATTTCGGCTTTGTCCATATCGACGCGGATACCGCGCCAAGTCATTTCTACGAGGCAGGGCAGGAGGTCCAGTTCGAGCTTTGTGACGGCTTCGATGTTTTCTTTGCCCACCTGTACGGACAGGTAGTCCCACAGTTTAAGTGTAATCTCTGCATCGTTCTGTGCGTATGGCCCGACAAACATTGCAGGCATCTTCCACATTTCTGCTTTTGCATCGAACCCGAAGTCGGCAGCGGCGGCGTTCAGTAGCTTTTCTGACTTGGCTATACCTAGAAGTTCGTAGCAGAGGTTGTTGAGACTGAAACTTCTGCGGTTTTCATCAAGCAGGGACGCCACAACCATCGTGTCGATCACGCGGCCCTTTACATCAAAGCCCATGCGCTTGATCCAGCCGAGGTCATACTGAGCGTTGTGCATGACTTTATCTGCGGGGCAGTCGAATATCTTTTTGAGCCACTTATTTACTTGCTTTTCGTCTAGGTTGCCGCCGCCTTGGTGCCTAATGGGGATGTATCCGGCCCACTCTGGGGTTGCCACGGCGTAACCTACCACTTCCCCGTCACCTCTGGCCCATCCGGGGCCCATCTTTTTAAGGTTAGGGTCTTTGGTTTCAACGTCGATAGCGATTGTTTTGGCGTGTGTTAGGTCTGGCAGTTCGTGCGGTGGCACCCATTCGGATGTTAAGGACGCGCTGCCTACTGTTAGGTTACTCACTTTTTTCTCCCGAAAAAGACCCGCCAATGCAGGAGTATCCGCACTTGTCGATCCATGAGTCTTCATGGTCTAGGGT
>Ga0075469_10001598_pt1 | contig 10256 bp, 8 predicted proteins | sample DEB08_DNA_13_FD_77577 | JGI IMG/M metagenome (GOLD analysis project Ga0075469, IMG submission 77577) | Aqueous microbial communities from the Delaware River and Bay under freshwater to marine salinity gradient to study organic matter... | ecosystem: Environmental > Aquatic > Marine > Coastal ...
CCCAATAGATTGTTGCGATCCTCGCCTGTTATATCACCCTGATGCCAGTGCACATTGGTGGCTTTCTGTTCCGTCATAGAGGCTTTCCAGTAGTTCTCGGAAGGCGCAATAATAGAGATAATTTGTGATTTTGTATATCTCAAATAGACCTGAGGCCCTATAATCTAGAGTTCTGAGAATTTAAATCAATAATAAAAAGAATAACTATGCGCGCTCTAGAAAACCTAAAAATACTCGACTTCACTACCTTGGTTCCCGGTCCATTTGCCACCATGATGCTGGCTGATATGGGAGCAGATGTGCTGCGAGTGGAATCTCCTACTCGGCCCGATATGGTCCGCGCCATGGGTCCCTATGCCGACGGCACTTCCACTGGGCATGGTCTGTTAAACCGCAATAAGCGCTCTATTGGGCTGGATCTTAAAAAGCCCGAGGCTGTTGCTATAGCTAAGCAGCTAGCAGCAGACTACGACATAGTGATAGAACAGTTTCGTCCCGGCGTAATGGAGCGCTTTGGCCTGGGCTACGAGCAACTTAGCGAAATAAATCCTAGCATTATTTACTGCTCTATTACCGGCTATGGTCAAACCGGCCCCTATAGAGATCGCGCCGGCCATGACAATAACTATCTGTCCCTATCAGGGCTCAATGGTTACTCGGGACGCCAGGGTGAACGAACGCCTATTATGGGTATGCCCATTGCCGATCTGGCCGGCGGTTCACTGCATGGCGTTATTGGCATTCTGGCGGCAGTAAATCAGCGTCATATGACTGGTGAGGGCCAACATGTGGATATCAGTATGACTGATTCCATGTTCGCCATGAACAGCCTGTTTGGCTCTGGCTATCTGGCGGCTGATACAGCGCCTCTGTCTGGGGGAACCAACCTTAATGGCGGCAGCTTCTACGATTACTACCGCACTGCCGACGATCGCTACCTGAGCATTGGCAGCCTAGAGCCACAGTTTTTCCAGCAGCTCTGCGCCACATTGGGCGACAGCTCATTACTGGAGCTAGGCAACCCCATGGATACAGAGGCCCAAACCAAACTGCGACAGAGAATAGATGCCATTATTGAGCAGAAGCCCCTAGCGGAGTGGGTGGAGATATTTGCCGATAAAGATTGCTGTGTCGAACCAGTGCTGACCTTTGCGGAGGCCTGTGCCAGCGAACATATTGCAGCGCGAGACCTAATTGTCGTTCTCAAAACCCACGATCATGGAGTGCAGCAACAAATTGGCAGCCCCATCAAGCTCTCAAAATCGACCCCAAAATATGATTCCATTGGCGCTCTGTTGGGACAGCACAATCAGCAAGTTTTAGAGGAGCTAGGCATGGATCAGGCCGCCATCAAAGCCGCCAGAGATGCAGGAGCCTTCGGCTAGCTACAAAACCCCACCAGCACTCCTCACTGTTCACTGTTCACTGTTCGTTAATAATGGCCAGAGCATTGGCCGCAATAGGCTGCACCATGGTGGCAATACCGCCTGCAGCTTTACTGGAGGCATTGCCATCCGCTGCACGCTTGGCCACGCCCTGGGCAATTGCCGCCAGCCGGAAAAAGCTAAAGGCCAGATAGAAATTCCAATTGTCCAGTTTATCTATGCCCATGCGTTGACAGTAACTGGCGATATAGTCTTTCTCACTGGGGATGCCCAGCGCATCACAATCTATGCCCAGCAATCCCGAGGAGGCGCCCGGGCCATTGCCCGATGGCAGGCGCATGCCCATGCACTGATAAGCCAAGTCTGCATAGGGGTGACCCAGAGTAGAGAGCTCCCAATCCAGCACCGCAATCACTCGCTCGTTATCTGAACTAAACATCAGATTATCCAAGCGATAGTCGCCATGAACCAGAGATACTCTGCCATCATCTTCAGGGATATTTTTACCCAGCCATTCGATCACCTGATCCATCTCCGGGATCGGCTTTAATTCCGAGGCCTTGTACTGAGAGGACCAGCGATCGTACTGGCGCTGAAAATAGTTACCGGGTCGACCGTAATCACTGAGACCCACCTTATCCAGATCGACCGAGTGAATCGCCGCCATCACCCTACTCATCTCGTCATACATTTTAGCGCGCATCTGATTGCTGGAAATATCCTCCAGCGATGATTCCCAGTGCACATTGCCCTCGCAGAACTCCATAATATAAAACATGGAACCAATCACGTCCGAGTCTTCACAGAGATGATAGACCTTGGCAACCGGCACATCGGTATCCGCCAGTGCCGCCAAAACACGGTACTCGCGGTCCACCGCATGGGCAGACTTGAGCAACTTGCCCGGGGGCTGACGACGCAGCACATAGGAGCCAGAGGCGGCATCAATTTTAAAGGTGGGGTTCGATTGACCGCCAGCAAATTTGCTGGCAGTCAATGGGCCTTTAAACTCTTCGATATTGGCCTCTAGGTAGCTGGCCAGAAGAGCTTCATCTAAGGTATCTACTGCAGACATAAATCCTTCTTATTTTTTACTTTATTGTTATTAGTTGCGATTAAAAACTACAGACCTGCCAAGCGCTGCTTAATCAGGCTATCTGCCTCTGACATAATTCGGTCCATTAATTCCTGCACAGTTGGCACATCATTAATAAGGCCAGCAACCATACCACAGGACCAGGCACCGGCATCCATATCACCCTCTTTCATAATCTTGGGGTAAACACCGGCCACTTCCGGAAGAATATCTTCAATTTTTATATCCGCACCCAGGGCCTTTTCTTTTTCCAGCAATCTTTCAACAGCAGAGTTATTGAGCACGCGCTCGGTATTGCGCAATGGACGCATCACCAAACGAGTATCAAGCTCCGTCGCCGCCAGAATCGCCGCCTTTACATTGTCATGCACAGGCGCTTCACGGGTGGCGATAAAACGAGTACCCATATTCATACCCTCAGCACCCATGGCCAATGAGGCTACCAGGCTGCGGGCATCGGCCATACCGCCGGAGGACACAAAGGGAATTGTCAGCTCATCGGCTGCTCTGGGCAGCAGAATAAAGTTGGGAATATCGTCTTCACCCGGGTGGCCACCGCATTCAAAACCATCCACTGAGACAGCGTCACAACCAACCTTCTCAGCTTTCAGGGCATGGCGAACCGCGGTGCATTTGTGGATCACTTTAATACCAGCCTCTTTAAGGGCAGGCATATAGGGAGCAGGGTTATTACCCGCAGTTTCAACAATTTTAACACCGCCATCAATCACCGCCTGAATTAAACCAGGGTAATCCGGAGGCGTCATAGAGGGGAGAAAAGTGATATTTACGCCAAAGGGCTTATCGGTCATAGTTTTGCAGCGCGCAATTTCCGCTGCCAGCTTTTCTGGTGTGCCCTGAGTCAAGCCGGTGATAATGCCCAAACCGCCAGCATTAGAAACCGCTGCTGCCATCTCGGCATAACCCACATGGTGCATGCCACCCTGAATAATTGGGTGCTCAATGCCCAATAGCTCTGTGATGCGCGTCTTCATTTTCCCTCTCCTTTTTAGTCATTTTGTTACTTATTTAAAGCGTTTACCCTGCTCCGCCAGTGATACCAACAGTGGGCTCGGCGCCCAGAAATCATCACCAGTAGATTCGTGGTAATGACGAATTTTAGCCAGCACCTTATCCAGCCCCATGCTGTTGGCATAGTGCATAGGACCGCCGCGATAGACGGGCCAGCCATAGCCGTAGACATAGGTCACATCAATATCACTGGCGCGAACTGCAATACCCTCTTCGAGAATCTTTGCGCCTTCATTGATCATAGGCAGCAGGCAGCGATCAAGAATTTCTTCATCGGAAATATCACTCTGAGTCACACCCTGAGCCGCTGCAACCTCGGCAAATAACTCTGCAGTCACAGGCGCTGGAGTTGGCATGCGTTTTTCATCGTAATCATAGTAACCGGCAGCAGTCTTTTGGCCGCGGCGACCCAGCTCACAGAGGCGGTCTTTGACATCCATTGGGTTGGAGTTATCTTTATCCCAACCCAGATCCAGGCCAGCCAGATCACCCATCTGGAATGCACCCATAGGGAAGCCAAAATCAAATAGCACCTTGTCTACCTGCTCGATCGGCGCACCTTCAAGAGCCAGCTTGCTGGCTTCAATCTGGCGTGGAAATAGAATACGGTTGCCGACAAAGCCCGGGCAAACACCTACCAGCACCGCCACTTTGCGAATGCGCTTGGCCAGCGCCATACTGGTTTTAATCACATCGTCAGAGGTTTTTTCTCCGCGCACCACTTCAAGAAGTTTCATAACATTGGCTGGGGAGAAAAAATGCAGGCCAATCACTGACTCAGGTCTGCTGGTCACAGAGGCGATTTCATTGAGATCAAGTGCCGAGGTATTAGAGGCCAGAATAGCGCCCTGTTTGGCAATAGCATCTAGGCGAGTAAAGATATCTTTCTTTACCGCCATATTTTCAAACACAGCTTCAATAATCAGATCGCAGTCGGCCAGATCAGCCATATCCAAAGTACCCTGAATCAAACCGCAGCGCTGTTCAACGGCCTCTTCAGTCAGACGACCTTTGCGCGCAGTATTTTCATAGTTTTTGCGGATAGTGCCCAGACCACGGTCCAGAGCCTCTTGACTGGTTTCCACAATGGTTACAGGTACACCCACATTGGCAAAGTTCATGGAGATACCACCGCCCATCAGGCCACCACCAATCACACCCACTTTGGCAATCGGCAGTTCTTTGGCATCCTCTGCCAGTCCAGGCACCTTGCCCGCCTGACGCTCAGAGAAAAAGAAGTACTGCTGGGCCTGAGACTGAGGACCGCTCATTAGCTCGGCAAATAATTTACCCTCGGTTTTTAAGCCCTCATCAAAGGGTTGATTAACCGCTGCTTCAATACAGCGGATATTATATTCCGGGGCCAAAAAGCCGCGAGTCTTGCGGGCCAGCATCTTGCGTGTAGCGGCAAAAATTTCTGGGTTATCTTTAGCGCTCTGCAGTTTGTCATCATTGTCGCGCACCCGCGGATGAGAGCCACCCTGAGCCGCCTTATCTTTGGCAAAGGCCAATGCTTCAGCGCGCAAGTCACCCTCAACTAGCTGGTCAACCAGCCCCAACTGATGGGCTTCAGCAGCACCTATAGGGACACCAGAGGTCACCATGGCCAGAGTTTTTTCTACGCCAACAACACGGGGCAGACGCTGGGTGCCACCGGCGCCAGGCAACAGGCCCAGATTCACTTCAGGCAGACCAAACTTGGCGCTGTCCACAGCCACGCGATAATTACAGCACAGCGCAGTTTCCAGACCGCCGCCCAGAGCAGTGCCATGAATGGCAGCCACAATAGGTTTTGGCGAAGCGTCCATAGTTGACAGCACCGCATGGAAGTTCGGCTCCATGGGACCAGATGAGAACTCAGAAATATCAGCACCTGCGATAAAAGTACGTCCCTCACAGAAGACCAGTATTGCCTCGGCAGAGTCATCGGCCAACGCCTTCTCAACCCCGTCTTTTAAACCCTGACGAACGCCCTGACTCAGAGCATTAACCGGCGGGTTATTGAGCGTTAATACAGCAACGCCCTCTTCGACGTTGTAATCAACCATAGATGTTAGCGCGACCATACTTTTATCCTTTTAATCGTTTTTCTTAACGGGAATATATTGGCACTAATTATGCCAAATAAAATACTAGAATCAACCTTTAATCAAAAGTCGTTCAAATCTGAATTATAGTAACCCAGCAATCTTGGATATGCCTTAACCAATAATGACTATGGAGTTGCGAAATAAAAGCGCTTAGAGGCCATGGCTAGACCCAGACCTCCAAATTATCCCGCTGCTCCAGCCGCCGGTCGAGCTCAATAGTCAGCAACTCCTGCAGCCCACAAGAATCCAGCATAGTCTCTATGCCGGCACGCTCAGCGTCATCGCAAGATTTATAGGCATCCTGAACTATCTGCAGCTGGAAAAATCTGTAAGGTTGGGCGCCGGTCTCAAAGCTCTGCCCGCGCACTACAAAGTGGGATTTGCCGTCATTCTGCCCCAAGTAACGCGAGGCCCTATCGCCACTGACCGCAGGGTTGTCCGCTAGCCAGCCATTAATAGACTGTGCAGCAGCTCTGGTCTCGGGCAGAAAATCTTGCGCCGCAGCGCGCAGCACTGTCAGCAAGGTATCCGGAATCTGATCATCTGCCAGAAAGCCAGAGCCCGCGTTATAGCACTCCGGCGCATCCTGATTTGAACGATTCATACGTTCCACCCAGCGATACACATGTACAGCCTGCTGCTGCATTATCTGTAATGGCTTTGGGTCGCGACCCAGATGAGCAAAAAGCGGCGCCAATAAACCAAAGTCACCTATGCAGGGTTTCCAACCCAACAGATAGGGGTACTGCTCAAAATGCTTATCCAGGGCCAGTAAAAACTCCATGTACAGAGTCTCTACCAGCTCCCGGCTATCATCAGTAACCCCAAATACAGTGGCTGCATAGCGCATCTTATCCATCATATATTGGGTTTTAGCCTCGCGCTCTGGGTGGTCCCGCTGCGAATGAAAAAAGTGGTAGTGCAGAAAAGACAGATTCTCCTCGGGAAAATTCCAGCGGTAATGCATGGCGGGACGCAGCAGGCCCTCGGCACCAATCAGATCAAAAAGCCCACTGATAATTTGCTGCTTTGGCGTTGCCGGCAGACAGGGGCGACCGTTAGCCGCTTCGAAATACTCAATAATAGCAGCGCCATCGCGAATCACCTGTCCCTCTTCGGTGCGCAGTACCGGAATGGTAGCCAGCTTGGCTTCGGCCACAATCTCCGCTTTATAACTTTCATGGCCACAGGAAAACTCCTGGAAGGGAATATTGTTTTTAATCAGGTAGGAGCGGGCTCGGCCAGAATATAATGAATGGGGTAAGGCATAGAGGGCATGGGTCATAGAGTTGTACTCGTCGAATAAGTGTTATTAGCCTTGTGATTTGCTGCGACAAACCAGCACAAAAGGCAGCAAGAGGAAAAACATTAAAATACCAATCAGGATATTGTCGCGAAAGGCGTTATTCAGCGCGTTATAAATAACCTGCGTTAAAAAACTGTAGCCCGCTGGCATAGGCAGAACATTATTCTCCGCTAGATATTGCTGATACCGACCCAGCATAAGTTGCAACTGCGCAGGGTGCTGAGCACTCAGATCCATTGTCTCGCCCGGGTCCGCAACAATATTAAACAGACGCCACTGGTTGTCTCCCCAGATATCCCGGTTAAAGACAATTTTATACTCACCCATAAACAGTGCCCCATGACCCATCAGCTCATATCCAATAGCATCCTGATCACCGTAAACCGCCTCGGCTCTGCCTGCCACCAGAGGCATCAGGCTGCGCCCAATAATAGGCTCCACAGAACGGCCGCCAAAGCGAGCAGGCGCAGGCTCAACACCAGTCAGGGCTAAAATCGTTGGAGTGATATCGGTAACAAAAGCAAATGCATTGGTCAGTTGATTTTTCACCTCTATACCGGCACCAGCAATAATCATGGGCACCCGCATGCCGCCCTCGCCTAGATAAAATTTGTAGTACGCCAGAGGTGATGCAGCGGCGCTGGAAAAGCCAGGATTGATAGCATTAAAACTACCTTTTAAACCCAGAGTTTCGTAGTCGACACTGTATCCCTGAGAGGCCAGACTGCGGCTATTACGCCAGGAGTTTTGCACCGGCTGGCCCATGGCTTCAGCACCATTGTCCGAGGAGAATATAAAGATCGTATTATCGTATTCGCCTATAGCTTTTAAATGCTCAATCAGGCGCCCAATATGATGATCCATGGCCTCAACCATGGCGCCGTAAACCGCCATGCGCTTGGCCTCATAGGCTTTCTCTTTGGGCGTCAGAGCGTCCCAATCTCCGGTGCTGGCCATAGTCACCATAGCGCTATCCGCCGGCACTATTCCAAGATCAATGGCACGCGTTAGCCGCTCTGTACGCAAAGCTGTCCAGCCCTGGTCATAGACCCCCATATAGCGATCAATATATTCCTGTGGGGCCTGCACTGGCATATGCACAGCCTGAAATGGAACATAGGCAAAGAAAGGCTGACCATCGCCCTGGTTACTATCGATAAACTCAATGGTTTTATCCACTAGAAAGCCTGAGGAATAGAAGTCCTCGGGAAGCTGGTACTCCTCTCCATCTGCGTACCAATTAGCTTTTTTATAGATGGGCAGATAGGGTTTCTGCTCCCAGTTATCGGCGCCAGAATCCGCTAGCGCCACCGTGCGCTCAAAGCCCCGCACACTGGGCAGCTGATCCGGAGTTTGGCCCAGATGCCACTTGCCCGCCATATAGGTGTGATAACCAGCGTCCTGTAAAAGTGTAGCCACAGTTACCACATTGTGGCCCAGGGTGCCTGAGTAATGGCTTTCCGTTGCCTGCTCTGGTGGAATCATTTCCGGGATATTGGGCACGCCGGTTCTATGGCTATCCACTCCCGTTAACAGCATGGCCCGAGATGGAGCACAGTTAGCGCCAGTATGGTAGTTGGTAAAGCTAACACCCTGCTCCGCTAGCGCCGAAATACTGGGCGTATGGATTTCACTCCCATAGGAAGCCAGATCACTAAAGCCCAGATCGTCCGCCAGAATCAGCACAATATTTGGAGCCTGCTGGGCACTTGGTAACGACGGCTGAGCACTTGATAGCGACGGCTGAGCACTTGCCAATAGCAAAGCCAGAGCCCATGACTTCCTTAAATGCACAGTTAGTCCTCGTCAGCTAACCGAAGCGAGCCTAGGTAGAGCACAACGCAGGCGATAATTTCCACTGCAATCATATCCACCGCCAGACTGGCGTCGTGAAACATCCATGCCATGGTGCGCATAATGGCCGTCAGGCCGAGCAGTATAATCGGCGGGTAATACCAGGTGCGGCGACCAGTGGTCAGCGCCAGCAAAATAAAGATAGCCAGAGATAAAAAAAACGCCCCCAGATCACCGATCTGTGAGCTCAGCCCCAACCCTTGCATCAATGTCATGCCAAATTCTGCGGCCACTCCCTCAGGTGCCACCAGCCAGCGAAAACCAATGGAGGCAAATACCAGCGCCAACAAGGCAACTACGATTTTCAGGATTTTATTCATTGTAATTTTCCCTATTTTTATTTTAGTTTTTAAACCAGATCCAGCACCTGAATAACCGGCGCAGCAGCTACCAGTCCACCCATAGCCTGTTGGGCCTCAAGAAAATAATCCATCTTGCCATGGGCATCGATATCAGCGGCACTGCGATACTGCTCCATTACCACATATTCCTGAGGATTCGACTTACTGCGGTGCAATGCGTACAGCAGCACCCCTTCCTCATTGGCCAAAACTTTTTCTGTCAGAGCCGTAAACAGGGTTTCAAATTCTTGGTTTTTACCTTCTTGAATGCTAATTGTTGCCAGTACTCCCAGTGCCATAATGGCCTCCTATGGTTATTAATTTAATCCAATACTATTGATAATAACGGCTCTGGTATCCATAGGATTAATCACCCCATCGATCTCCAAAAATGCCGCTGCTTCCGCCGCTCTGCCACCCTCATACATCTTGGCCACCAGCTTATTAAACAACTCCTCTCGAGCCTCGCCTTCAAGCTCTTCCAACTCCTTTTTAAAACCCAGCTTCACCGCTCCTTCGAGACCCATGCCACCAAATTCACCCATGGGCCAAGCGGCGCTGTACACAGGCTTAACAAAAGAGCTGCCGGCCATGGCCATGGCGCCCAAGCCATAGGCCTTGCGCACAAAAATACACACCAGCGGCGACTTGAGATTAGCGCCGGCAGTAAATAGCTCCGCCATCTTCCGCGCGGCACCCTCTTCTTCACTATCTGGCCCCACCATAAAGCCCGGGGTATCACAGAGGCTCACCACAGGCAGAGAAAAGTTACTGCACAGGGTTAAAAGCCGCGCTGCTTTAGAAGAAGAAATTCCATCCACCGCACCACCCAATACGCGGTTGTCATTGGCAATCAACCCAACCGGGTGGCCCTCAATGCGCATAAAGCCAGTGACAATAGTTTTGCCGTGGTCTTTTTGAAGCTCCAGAAAACTCCCCCGGTCCGCCAACACATCAATCAGCTTTCTAATATCGTAGGTGTAGCGTCTATCGTCGGGCATGATGCTCTGCAGCAACGACTGATCCGCGGCACTCCAATTGCCCAGAGGCCCCTGAAAGTAACCCAGAACCTGCTTGGCCAGTGTCGTGGCTTCCACTTCATCAGCCGCCAAAATATCGATCACACCGTTTTTATTATGCACCTCAGCCGGG
>Ga0075469_10001600_pt1 | contig 10250 bp, 9 predicted proteins | sample DEB08_DNA_13_FD_77577 | JGI IMG/M metagenome (GOLD analysis project Ga0075469, IMG submission 77577) | Aqueous microbial communities from the Delaware River and Bay under freshwater to marine salinity gradient to study organic matter... | ecosystem: Environmental > Aquatic > Marine > Coastal ...
GGAGAAGTAGACCCAGAAACGGGTTATTTAATTGATTTAAAAATTCTAAAAGATTTAATCAAGGAACATATAGAAAATCGGTTTGACCATAAAAATCTAAATTTAGACGTAGAGGAGTTTAAAAATTTAAATCCGACTGCTGAAAATGTGTGCTATGTAATTTGGCAAATTCTTCGAGCAAAATTAGAGGAGCGATATGAACTGACGGTTCGTTTATTTGAGACGCCAAGGAATTATGTGGAATACCCTGCGTAAACTCCCATATAATTGATTACCTACCACAAAAAATGACAATTTATAACTCATAACTCATAACTTATAACTCATAACTCCTCCACCTTTCCTATCTTTGCCCCCTACAATTAAAAAACACCCGAAATGGAGAATTTTCCTTACGTACATCGAGATATAAGTTGGTTATCCTTTAATTATAGAGTTTTGCAGGAAGCGAAAGACCCTGCTGCACCCTTATTTGAACGAATAAAATTTTTAGCGATTTATTCTAATAACTTAGATGAGTACTTTCGGGTGCGTGTGGCACAGCATCGGAGTTTGATTCGGGTCAATAAAAAGACCAAAAAAGAATTAGAATATGACCCAAAAGAATTATTGAGTCAAATCAAAAAAATTGTTAATAGCCAGCAAGAAGAATTTAGCGATATTTTTGAAAACCAAATTGTCCCTGAGTTAAAAAAGTATAAAATACATTTATTACGTCGTTTAGATTTAAACAAACGACAACAAGAGTTTGTAGATAATTATTTTCAAGCCAATTTATTGCCTTTCGTACAACCTGTATTATTATTAAAGCATAAAATACGCCCTTTTTTAAATAATGCAGCACTTTATTTGACCATTCGGATGGAAGATAAAGATCTTAAAATTACGGAAGAACGATATGCAGTTATTAAAATCCCTTCTGATCACTTACCTCGATTTATCCATTTACCCTCTTCTTCGCCTGGTCGAAAAGATATTATTATGTTGGATGATATTGTTCGACATAGTGTACAATCTTTATTCCCTGGATACGAAATACAAGATACGTATTCAATCAAGATAACGAGGGATGCGGATTTATATATCGAAGATGAATTTTCGGGAGATTTGGTTAGTAAAATTAAAAGTAGTTTAATCAAAAGAAACGTTGGGCCGCCTTCTAGATTGGTGATTGATAGAGAGATGCCCAAGAATCTAAGAGACTTTTTATTAGATACTTTCCATTTGGAAAAAAGAGGTATTTTAGTAGAAGGACGCTATCATAATAATTTTGACTTTTTTAAATTTCCAGATTTTGGCTTAACGCAATTGAAAAATATTCCTTTTCCTCCGTTGCCTTACAAACCACTAGAGCAAGCCAAAGATTATTTTGCTGCCATTAGGGCAAGAGACCACCTAGTCCATGTACCTTATCAATCTTATGAATCTACGGTTTTATTTTTTGAAAAAGCAGCAGCAGACCCAGACGTCACCCATATTAAAATTATTCAATATCGAGTAGCTGGAAAATCTCGTATTATGAGTGCCTTGATGAAAGCTGTAAGAATGGGCAAACAAGTAACTGCTTTTATTGAATTGAAAGCACGATTTGATGAAGAGGCTAATTTAAAATGGGGTGAAGTATTGGAAAAAGCAGGAGTTGATGTGCATTATAGTTTTCCAGGGTTAAAAGTACATTCTAAATCAGCATTAATCATTAGAAAAGAACGAGGTAAGACGAAACTGTATGCTTATATGAGTACAGGAAACTTCCACGAAGGCACCGCCAAAATATATAGTGATTTGGGCTTATTTACGACGGATAGAAGAATTACCTTAGAAGTCTCTCGGTTATTTTCCTATTTGGAAACGGTAAAAGTAACCAATCAGCAATACAAGCATTTATTAGTTGGGCATTTTGGCTTACTAGAAGGATTAATCAGCATGATTGACCGAGAAATAGCACATGCCAAAGCAGGGAGAGCAGCTAAAATTGTTTTGAAAATGAATAGTTTACAGGATGAAGAAATGGTGGAGAAATTATACGAAGCCAGTAATGCAGGCGTCCAAATAGATTTAATTATTCGAGGTATTTGTTCCTTAGTGCCTAGTAAAAAAGGTTGGAGTGAAAATATTAATTGCATCAGTATTGTTGATCGGTTTTTAGAACATGCTAGAATTTTTGTCTTTCATAATGATGGAGAAGACGCTATTTATTTATCTTCTGCCGATTGGATGTCTAGAAATTTACGCCGAAGAATTGAAACGGCTTTCCCTATTTATGATAAAAATGTGAAAGCAGAAATTCAGGAAATGCTAAGAATACAATTATCCGATAATGTAAAAGCAAGAATTATTGATGAAGCAGACGAGAATGAATACACGCAAAATGATATGGATTTAAGTATCCGTTCACAGGTGGAATTGTATTATCATTATAAGAGACAGGGGGAGCAGTAATCAATAGTAGGCAGTAAAAAGTGCATCTTAATTCGAGGTAGTATAATCAAAAATTTTAACCTAAATAAAAAGATTTTTAAAAATTCATCAATAAAAAGATACTTTTCTTGCAATTTGATAAATCTCGTTTTACATTTGCACTTCATGTTAAGTAATTCAACGACATATAATTCATTAATTCCTACTCGCCGTCGCGTTCGTCGTCGCCCCTAGGGCGCATATCTTAACATATCATCCTACCAAGGGGAGGATAGGTCATCGCCTATACTTCTTTCCAACCAAGTAAATAGCCATAATATCTAATACTATTATAAGTGTTTATGCTTTCGCATGAATAGTTATACCCAGTTTTAGCAAGTAAGGAATACTGCTGCTATTGGGACTAAATATTTATTTGATAACATGAAATCATTCATCATAGAAATTGCTACCCAAGAGCATTTCAAATACGCAGAACCGATTTGTCAACTAATCGAAGATTCTGCTAAACAAAGAGGTACAGGTATTGCCAAACGGAAACCTGAATACGTCACTAAAAAAATGGCAGCAGGGAATGCCATTATTGCCTTACATGGCGAGGATTTAGCAGGTTTTTGTTACATCGAAGCTTGGGACCATGGCAAATACGTTGCTAATTCGGGCTTAATTGTCAACCCTAAATTCAGAAAAAACGGATTGGCTAAAAAGATAAAAGCCAAAGCGTTTAATCATGCTAGAGCAACGTTTCCAACAGCTAAAGTTTTTGGTATCACGACCAGTTTAGCGGTTATGAAAATTAATTCCGATTTAGGGTATAAACCTGTTACTTTCTCAGAATTGACGCAAGATGATGCCTTTTGGAAAGGTTGTCAAAGTTGCCCCAATTATGATATTCTGCAAAGAAATGAACGGAAATTATGTCTTTGTACAGGCATGTTAGCGCCTTCTCAAGAAGAAGCCATGAAATTAGATTTAAGTCATCAAATTGTGAATAATCAAGTATAATAAGATGTCAGAAGTCAGACCGTAAATTAAAATTTACTGTCAGAAGTCAGATTTCTCAAAAAAAGACAATGAGTAATAATAAAGTTGTGTTAGCCTATAGTGGCGGTTTAGATACGTCGTATTGTGTTAAATATTTATCGAAAGAAAGAGGTTTAGAGGTTCATGCTTGCATCGTCAATACAGGTGGTTTTTCGGAAGAAGAATTAAAAGAAGTGGAAGAGAAAGCTTTCTTTTTGGGGGCTAAAACTTTTAAAATCATCAATGCCGTACCTGAATATTATAAAAAATGTATTCGGTATTTGATTTATGGCAATGTCTTAAGGAATAATACTTACCCATTATCTGTAAGTGCGGAGCGGATGTTTCAAGCATTAGCAGTTGTCGAACATGCCAAAGAAGTCGATGCAAAATATGTGGCACATGGCAGTACAGGCGCAGGTAACGACCAAGTAAGGTTTGATTTAGTGTTTAATACTTTAGGCAATAATTTAGAAATTATTACGCCAATTAGAGATATGCAATTATCTCGACAAGAAGAAATTGAATACTTAAAAAAGCATGGCGTAGATATTAGTTGGGAAAAAGCGCAGTACAGTATCAATCAAGGAATTTGGGGAACAAGTGTTGGTGGAAAAGAGACCTTAACATCTCACCAATCTTTACCAGAAGAAGCCTACCCAAGTCAATTAGAAAAGCGAAAAGCAAAAGAAATTACTCTACATTTCAAAAAAGGAGAACTCAAAGGCATTAACGGTAAAAATTACCGTGACCCTGTTCGAGCGATTCAATATTTACAAAAATTAGCAGGGCCTTTTGCCATTGGTAGAGGTACGCACGTTGGAGATACCATTATTGGAATTAAAGGTAGAGTTGGTTTTGAAGCAGCTGCTCCATTGATTATCATTAAAGCCCATCATTTATTAGAAAAACATACCTTGACAAAGTGGCAACAATACTGGAAAGAGCAGTTGGCGAATTGGTATGGTATGTTATTACACGAAGGGCAGTATCTCGACCCTGTAATGCGAAATATTGAGACCTTCTTAGAAGATACCCAAGAAAACGTAACGGGTAAAGTCATTGTCACCTTAATGCCTTATCGTTTTGAATTGCAAGGCATTGAATCGGCGCACGATTTAATGAGTAATGCTTTTGGTAGTTATGGAGAAATGAACAAAGGATGGTCAGGGCAAGATGTGCGAGGTTTCACGAAGATATTAGGAAATCAACCTAAGATTCATCAGTTGGTGAATAAGAAGAAAGACAAAGAATAGAGACAATTTCATTTTCAAACTGACTTCGATTATAAGATGAGGTTGAAAATTGAAAATTTTAAATTGAAAATTGAAAATTGACATGATTCGAGTAGGCATAATAGGCGGCGCAGGATACACCGCAGGGGAATTACTAAGAATACTAATTTATCATCCCGAAGTACAAATCGAATTTATCCATAGCAATAGCAATGCGGGTAATTTGGTAAGCGATGTACATGCCGATTTATTAGGCGAGACTTCTTTGAGTTTTACCAATGAATTAAATCAAGATAATATCAATTGTCTATTCTTGTGCATGGGACATGGAAACTCTAAAACATTTTTAGATAATAATCCTATTGCGGAAGGCATTAAAGTTATTGATTTAAGTAGAGATTATCGCTTAAAAGCAGATGCCAAAGATTTTATCTACGGTTTACCCGAATTGAATAAAGATAAAATTCAAGACACGAACTATTTAGCCAATCCAGGTTGTTTTGCGACAGCGATTCAATTGGCGTTATTGCCCTTGGCAGAAGCTAGATTATTGACAAATGATATTCATGTTAATGCCATAACAGGTTCGACGGGGGCAGGGCAAAATCCAGGCGCAACCACTCATTTTAGTTGGAGAAATAATAATGTCTCCATTTATAAAGCTTTTCAACATCAACACTTAGACGAGATTTATCAGAGTGTGGAGCAATTGCAACCTGATTATAAAAAGGATATTCACTTTATCCCCGTAAGAGGTAATTTTTCCAGAGGCATTTTTGCGAGTGTTTATACCGATTGTAGTTTAACCGAAGCAGAGGCGATTTATCTATACGAGCATTTTTATGAAAACGACCCTTTTGTTTTTATTTCTAAACAAAACCCCAATTTAAAGCAGATAGTTAATACAAATAAGTGTATTATTTATGTGGAAAAACATGGCGATAAATTGTTAATTGTTAGTATGATTGATAACTTGGTGAAAGGCGCATCAGGTCAGGCGGTGCAGAATATGAATTTGATGTTTGGATTGGGGGAGAATGTAGGTTTAGGGCTGAAAGCGGTGGCTTTTTAAATCAAGTTTCTGCTATTTGACGATTATCTGTCACGGTGGCGGCTGCCTGTCAAAAAATGCGGAGCGATTTTTTTTGACTAGCATTTTTTGTTACTTTTTTATGCAATGAAAAAAAGTAAAATGATGATTGAGGATTGGGAGATAGGTCAGCTATATTGGAATTGTTTTCGAAGACATGAAGGAGTTGAGGGGTCAGCAGTAAAAGATGTAATTAAGAAATATCTTAATGACTTTGCAAAAACGAAAGATTTATCCTTATTCTTAGGAACTACACAGAAACACCATTATATAGGAAAGAATCCCTTTGTTATTATAGGTACATTTCATCCAAAATTTCCAAAAAAAGAAAATCAGCTAAGCCTATTTTAAAAACTAAAAAATGAAATTATTCGACGTTTACCCATTATTTGACATAGAACCCGTAAAAGGAACAGGCAATTATATCTTTGATAAAGATGGCAATCGCTACCTCGATTTATACGGCGGTCATGCGGTGATTTCGATTGGACATGGGCATCCGCATTATGTGGAGAAAATTTCCAATCAGGTCAATATGCTGGGTTTTTATTCTAACTCGGTACAGAATCCCTTGCAGCAAGAATTAGCGGACAAGTTAGGGGCATTATCTGGCTGCGATAAATACGAATTGTTTTTATGTAATTCAGGTGCAGAAGCGAATGAAAATGCTTTAAAATTAGCTTCTTTTAAAACGGGAAAAACGAAAGTCATTTCCTTTAAAAAAGCGTTTCATGGGCGTACCTCCGCAGCAGTAAATGTAACCGACAAATCGAGCATACAAGCACCGATTAATAAATTATTCAAAAAAGAGTTCCATAAATTTAATCAGTTAAAATCGGTTAAAAAGAGTTTGGAAAAAGGAGATGTTTGTGCCGTAATTGTAGAAGGTATCCAAGGCATTGGTGGCATTCATGTGGCGAATAAAGCATTTTTAGAAGGACTCAGTAAGTTATGTAAAAAACATAAAGCCATTTTGATTTTAGATGAAATCCAATCGGGGTTTGGTCGAAGTGGACATTTCTTTTCTTTTCAGCATACAAAGATAAAACCAGACATTATTTCGATGGCGAAAGGCATGGGCAATGGTTTTCCAGTTGGTGGTATTCTGATTAATCCTAAAGTTTTCAAAGCAGCTTATGGTTTATTAGGGACGACTTTTGGAGGCAATCATTTAGCTTGTGCAGCTACTACGGCTGTGTTAGATGTATTGAAAGCCGATAATTTAATCGAAAATGCTAAAGAAGTTGGCGACTACTTTTTGGCGGAAGCTAAAAAAATTGAAGGTGTCAAAGAAGTAAGAGGGATGGGCTTGATGATAGGTATTGATATGGGATTCCCGATTAAAGAACTGAGAAAAGAAATGCTTTTCCAACGAAGGATTTTTACAGGTTCGTCTTCTGACCCAAATGTAATGCGTTTATTACCCCCTTTGGGCTTGACCAAACGAGAAGTCGATGTCTTTATTAAAGCCTTTTCCAAAGTATTAGCCAATCACGATAAAGGGGCTACGATTATTGACCATATAGATTAACTGGTTGCTAGTTGCTGGTTGCTAGTTTTCTCATGCAACCAGCAACCAGCAACCAGCAACCAGTAACCAGAATTATGCAAAATTTCACATCTGTTCACGATGTCAACAACATAAAAGACCTAGTCAAAGAAGGATTAAAATTAAAAGCCAATCCTTTGAAATATAAAAAACTAGGACAGGATAAAACATTGGTCTTATTATTTTTTAATCCTAGTTTAAGAACTCGATTAAGCACCCAAAAAGCGGCTTTAAATTTGGGCATGAACGTCATTGTTATGAACATGACCGAAGGCTGGAATCTGGAGTTTGAAGATGGGGTGACGATGAATACCGATAAGGCAGAACATATCAAAGAAGCGGCAAAAGTGATTAGCCAATATGCGGATATTATTGGTATCCGAACTTTCCCTTCCTTGACGGATAAAAAGAAAGATTATGCGGATTTCATTCTGAATAAATTTATCAAGCATTCTGAAGTACCGATTGTCAGTTTAGAATCAGCGATTCGGCATCCATTACAATCTTTGGCGGATTTATTGACGATGAAAGAATTGGGTAAAGTGAAAAAGCCCAAAGTGGTCTTGAGTTGGGCGCCGCATCCAAGAGCTTTGCCACAAGCAGTCTCGAATTCTTTTGCAGAATGGGTGTTAAATGCAGGAATGGATTTAACGATTACGCATCCAAAAGGCTATGAATTATCAAAGAAATTCACCAAAGGAGCAACAATAGAATACAACCAAACAAAAGCTTTTAAAGACGCTGATTTTATTTATACCAAAAACTGGTCGTCTTTTAAAGACTATGGTAAAATCCTTTCTACGGATAAAAATTGGATGATTACCAAAGCTAAAATGGACTTGACGAATAAGGGAAAATTTATGCATTGTTTGCCTGTCCGTAGAAATGTGGTCGTTGCAGGCGATGTTTTAGACAGCAAATATGCAGCTGTTATCAACCAAGCAAATAATCGAACCTACGCTGCACAAGCAGTTTTAAAAAACATACTAGAGGACTTATAACCAAATAATTTGAAGGACTTGTTTTGCCCGAAACAAGTACTGCCTATAAGGTCTAGTGAGAGTTCTTTTCTGTAGGGGTGTGATTCCGATTCGCACTCCTACTTATTTACAGGATGACAATATTATTCAAGATTTACAGGATGATAGCCAATACTACCTACCAAAAATCTGTGTCAACCTGTTTAATTTGTGTTGAATCAAATCTTATTAATTGATATAACTCATGTCCAAACTGACAGTTGTAAAAATAGGCGGGAATGTCATCAACGACGAATTCTTATTAAGTAAAGTATTAGCAGATTTTGCTGCTTTAAAAGAGGCTAAAATCCTCATTCACGGCGGTGGAAAAAGAGCAAGTGCTTTAATGCGTCAAATGGGTATGCAGCCAAATTTAGTGGAAGGTAGACGGATTACCGATGCGGCGACTTTAGAGGTCGTGACCATGGTTTATGCAGGCTTAATTAATAAAAAAATCGTAGCTGATTTACAGGCGATTGGTAATAATGCCATTGGCTTATCAGGGGCAGATTTGAATTCGATTCAATCACATAAGCGAATTGTAAAAACGATTGATTATGGTTTTGTTGGAGATATTGATGTCATTGAATCTGGCAATATTTCTAAATTATTAAATGCGGATTTTACGCCTGTTTTCTGTGCCATTACCCATGATAAGCAAGGGCAATTGTTAAATACGAATGCAGATAGTATTGCTTCCAGAATAGCGGTTGGGATGAGTGAACTATACGAAGTGACTTTGATTTTATGCTTTGAAAAAGATGGCGTTTTAAGCGATACCAATGACGATACTTCTGTTATTCCTGCTTTGACTTACCCACAATTTCAAGACTATAAAGCTGCTGGTATCATTTATGAAGGGATGATTCCTAAAATGGATGGGGCTTTTTATGCTTTGCAAAATGGGGTTCCAAATGTTTTTGTGGCAGGGACGACTGCACTTGCTAAGAATGCTATTAAAGGGACGCAGTTGATTTAAAAACGAATATCTATTTCTTACAACATAGAAGTGATTCAATTACTTATGACTTGAATCACTACTCCATTTCTTAAGAATAGGGTATATTAGTGACAACCCTACTTTTTAATTCTTGGCATAAGAGTTGCAATTATATATTAACTACTCTACATTTATTATCACATAATAGTCCCCCCTCAGATAAAACATATACTATTTGCTTTATCTTATTACAGTCCATTATTTCAACACCTACTTTATAATATAGAAGAGAACAAATAACAAAATATCTAGTGATTTATTTTTGTTTTGATAAAGGCCACCGTACCCAAACATAAACAATAAACTCTTTGTAATGCGTTATTTAACTCATAGCTTTAATATGTATATTCAGAAGGTCTATGATTTCTTTTTAGGAGAAACCTTTATTGAAATCAGCCATTATGATGAGCACTTAAAAGCTAGATTTTTATTAAAATTTTGTTTCTTTTTCTTATTATTTACCCTTCTTCTTCTTCCTACAGCTATACGTATATCTTCTATCGCTCTTTTACCTTTAGTTGGGGTCATCCTAACAATTAGACTTGTTCGACATTGATAGTCAACAAATTACGTAAAAAATGGTTGTAATAGTATGGACTATCAAAATATAAATACAGAACGGCAATTTAAAGATGCTACAGGGTATAGCAAAAGCGATTTTAAAAGTCTATTGGATGATTATGAAAATGCCTATTTTGAGGAACATGGTCAAACGTATGAATCTTATATAGAAGAAAGTGTCATAGAGTCGCCCAAACTCAAATCCTTAGGAGATGCTTTATTTTTCGTACTGTTTCAGCTAAAAAATGATTTGATTTGGGGGTCATTGGGTTGTATTTTTGGCATGGCAGTTTCAAGTGCACATGACAATTTTGTTTATTTTTCGGACTTGCTTGAACTGACATTGAAAAAAAAA
>Ga0075469_10001603_pt1 | contig 10237 bp, 7 predicted proteins | sample DEB08_DNA_13_FD_77577 | JGI IMG/M metagenome (GOLD analysis project Ga0075469, IMG submission 77577) | Aqueous microbial communities from the Delaware River and Bay under freshwater to marine salinity gradient to study organic matter... | ecosystem: Environmental > Aquatic > Marine > Coastal ...
ACCATTTCTAAATATTTATTACAGTGGTCGTCGAGCTTTTCTTTAGTCCAACCAGGCCAGCGCGCGCGCACACCAAAATAAACATTTTGAAAGACCGTCAGCCACGGTAGAAGGCTGTAGTTTTGAAAAACAATACCGCGATCGAGGCTTGGGCCAACGACCTCTTGGCCATCCATAATCACGCCACCCTCGGTAGGCTCATCTAAGCCTGCCAGAGCATTCAAGATAGTGGACTTACCACAGCCGGAATGACCGATAATGCAAACGAACTCGCCTTTATGGATACCAAAATTGGCGTTCTCATAAATTGTGGTGGGCTCCTTCTCGCCTTTCACCGGGTAGCGTTTAGCTAAGTTTTGAACGTGAACAAAATATTGCGACATTTTCTCTTACTCTTTGTATTCAACGAATTTCAGGGCACTAGACAGTAGTAAATCTAAAATCATGCCCACCAAGCCGATCATTAAGATGGAAAAAATCACAGCGGTTAAATCTAAATTGTTCCACTCATTCCAAACGTAGTAACCAATACCCGTACCTCCTACCAACATTTCGGCCGCAACAATGACAAGCCAAGCAATACCAATTGAAATGCGCATCCCTGTAAGAATGGTTGGTGCCGCTGCTGGTAAAATCACTGTAAAGGCCGTGCGCAAGTGACTCAGTTCATGTGTACTTGCAACTTTCAACCAATCTTCACGCACGCCTGCCACACCAAAAGCTGTATTAACCAACATGGGCCAAATGGAGCAAATGAAAATGACAAAGATGGCAGATGCTTCGGAGTCCCTGATAACAAATAGGGCCAGCGGCATCCAAGCCAGCGGAGAGATGGGCCGCAACAGCTGAATGAAGGGGTTAAGTGTTTGGTACATCAGCGGTGACATGCCAATCAAAAAACCTGCCGGTATGGCAATCAAAAAAGCCATGAAAAAACCGGTTAATACTCTATAGAGTGAATAACCCAACTGAATACCAATACCCTTATCGTTAGGGCCGGCATCGTAAAAGGGGTCGCTAAGCTCCTTAAATGCCAAAGTGATAACCTTCGATGGTGGGGGCACTCGCGCCTCCTGATCGGAAGCCCCCAACAACATCTCATACTCGGAAAGTGGCTCGGTACTCTCTGGGGGCTGAACTACCAGCTCCCAGAGGCCCAAGAGTACGATGCTGAACACTACTGTGAGCAGCATCGATTTCATGCGTAACGACATATTTAACGGCATGGTCTCTATCTCTTAATATCGAAACTGGCGATATATTCTTCGGGCTTGTTGTAGTCGAACTCTTTACCCATGATGGTGTAGTTCTCATAGGTTTTGTCCGGCGCACCGTAACCCAACTCCGTTAGCATCTTCTTAGCATCAGAAGCCAGATACACCTGCTCAGCAATTTTCTTGTAATCGATACTGCCTTCCACATAGCCCCATCGCTTCATTTGCGTGAGGATCCACACGGCCATTGAGTGCCATGGGAACGGGTCGAAGTCGATACGATCGGGAACTTTTTTAACCGCACCTAAACCGTCGGCATAGGTACCGGTAAGCACCTGCTCGATTACTGGAATCGGCTGATTCAAATAATTTTTTGGCGCTATTGCTTTGGCAATATCTTTTCGGTTAGCGGGGTCTGAAGAAAACTGCGTGGCATCTACAATAGATTTCAACAAAGCGCTGTAGGTGTTAGGGTTGGTCACAGCAAACTCTTGGCTGCAGGCAAACGCACAGCACGGGTGCCCTTCCCAAATATCTTTAGTCAGCATGTGAAGGAAACCAATTTTTTCCCACACAGCGCGCTGATTAAAGGGGTCTGGCGATAAGTAACCGTCGAGGTTACCGGCGCGCAAGTTGGCCACCATTTCTGGCGGTGGAACGACTCGAATTTGAATATCTGTATCAGGGTCGATGCCAAATTCAGCCACGTAGTAGCGCAACAAAAAGTTGTGCATGGAATATTCGAACGGCACACCAAATTTAAAGCCCTTCCACTGTTTCGGGTCACGCTTATCTTTGTGCTTGTTGGCTAATACAATGGCCTGGCCATTGATGTTCTCAACCGCGGGCATAATGTAAGGCTTAGCTGAAGAACCCGCCCCCATCGTCATTGCCAATGGCATGGGCGTTAACATATGCGACGCGTCGTATTCTTTATTGAGCGATTTATCGCGAGCAACTGCCCACCCCGCCGTTTTAATCACTTCTACATCTAGACCATACTTTTCATAAAAGCCCAGCGGGTGCGCCATGATGATGGGGGTTGCACACGTGATGGGTACAAAACCGACTTTCAACTTGGTTTTTTCTAGCTGGCCAGCAGACTCTTTCACTGCGGCCTTGATGGAATCCATTGGTAACATCGTGCCCAATACAGAAGCCATGGTGCCGCCGCCAACTGCTTTCATAAAGGTGCGGCGATGCATATCATTGTGACCAAAAATACCGCGAACAATCGCGTTTTCAACCGCCTGATCGAGCATGTCTTCACTAGAGTCAAACTGTTTTTTGTGAGTAGTATCGGTCACACTACTTACCTGCATTTGATCGGCTTGCTGCTCCATTAGGCGGGTGCGTTCAGCATCGCTTAACATAATTGGTGACTGCTTTTGCGCGGCGCAGACCGCGCATTCGCAGCGCTGGTTGTGCTTTAACGAAGCATCACCGTCGTAGGGATTGTTCAAACTATTAATGGTCATTTTAGAGGCCTCTTAAAATTTAACTGCACTATTAAAGTGCAAGGTTTGCTGATTGGGTTGCTAGCGGATCACCGTGAAACCTATTGACAACGGCTATAACGATAAAATTAAGCTTCACACCCTCCTCTTTGCCAGAACTGTGCCAACCCACAAAAATATTTTTAAGTCATTGAATTAAATAACTTATGTGCTTTTATTCAGTCGCGAAAAAAAGCCACGAAAAATCGTTATGCACGAATTCTCGTTGCCTAAACAACGAAAAATTGAGATTTGGCATAATTATTGAAGTACTTAACGCCAAGTAAACGCACTAACACTTCCAAGCCATGAGATTTCTTTACGTATGACCACTGAACAAAAAATATTTATGTCCTCACCGCTTGCTCAGGTGCTGGTCGATCCGATGACCGACACCATTTTGCTCGCAAACATAAGCGCCCAAAATACTTTTTGGTGCCAGAATAAAGCCTTAATCAACCAGCCATTTAGCCAGTTTTTTGCTGGGTTATTTCCTGACTTGGTGGTACTCACTCAAGAAATCTTAACCAAAGGCAAAGCTTGGCGTGCCGAAATGATGTTGCGCTCACCAGAGGATAAGCATCATCGAAAGGTAGAGGTGACGGGATATATAGCGGGGGATTTTGCTAAGCATGAGCCGAGTTTTCGTGAAGATGAAAATGACCAACCCGACAGACATATTGTTTTTTGTTTTCAAGATAAGGAGGTGATTGATCGAAATCGCGCCGCGGCGCAGGCCAATGAGCATTATCTATCGGGGATCAGCCAGTGGCGCCGGGTTGAAAAAGTTTTTCAGGAAATAGAGCAAGATAATCAACTCATTTTGAATGCTGCCGGCGAAGGCATTTATGGCGTTGATAGCGAGGGACGAACCACATTTCTCAACCCTATTGCAGAAGAATTACTAGGCTGGTCAAAGGAAGACTTATTTGGAAAAAACATTCATACAACAATACATCACTCGCATCCATCGGGTGATGCCTATAACAGCGTAGAGTGCCCTATTTATGCTGCGTTTTGTGACGGCGAAGTTCATCGCGTGGTCGATGAAGTATTTTGGCGACGAGATGGAACGTCATTTCCAGTGGAATACACCAGCACCCCCATCAAAGATAACGGCCATTTAGTCGGCGCTGTGGTTATTTTTCGCGATGTCACTGAGCAAAAACATTCGCAAAAAAAGTTGCTGGGGGCCTTGCGTGAAATCGAATCACTCAAACAGCGCCTTGAGCAAGAAAATGAATATTTAAAAGAAGAGATTAGCGACAATTCTAATTATCAAAACATTGTGGGAAAAAGCTCTGCGGTGCAGCACCTAGTCAATCAAATTGAGCTGGTCAGCCCCACAAATGCCACTGTATTAATCTGCGGGGAATCGGGTACGGGCAAAGAATTAATCGCCCGCGCCATTCACGAGGCCAGTGAGCGCTCTCACCGGCCGCTAATCCGAGTAAATTGTGCAGCTATTCCTCGTGACTTATTTGAAAGTGAATTTTTTGGCCATGTAAAAGGCGCCTTCACCGGAGCCATTAATAATCGCTTAGGGCGGTTTGAGCTGGCCGATGGCGGGACTATATTTCTTGATGAGGTCGGCGAAATACCCATAGAACTACAGAGTAAGTTACTTCGCGTACTACAAGAGCAACAGTTTGAACGCGTGGGAGAGGCAACGACCCGCAAAGTAGATATTCGTGTAATTGCAGCAACGAACCAAGCGCTAAAAACGCTAGTAGAGCAAAAACTGTTTCGCGAAGATCTTTATTTTCGTTTAAATGTGTTTCCTATTGTATCGGTACCCTTGCGCGAAAGACGAGAAGATATACCGCTACTGGCCATACACTTTATAGAAAAATCGGTCAAAAAATTTAACAAAGGTCCAATGAAAATTTCATTAGCTCAAACCAACCAACTGATGAATTACGACTGGCCGGGCAATATTCGCGAACTTGAAAACATCATTGAGCGCCAAGTGATAGTGTCTCCCGGTGAGAACTTAGTATTTGATAACCTGCCTATTAATCAGAGAACAGTAGTTGTTGAGAAACGACGCAATCAACCGCAAGCCATAGTGACCGAACTTGACCGCAAGCAACAATTAAAAAGCGATATTATTGATGTGTTAAAAGCGACCGGCGGCAAAATTTATGGTCAAGATGGCGCCGCGCAATTTATGGGGATAAAACCCACGACGCTCGCGTCACGAATAAAGAAATATAGAATTGATATAAGTGCTTATAAAAATCAACCATAAGCATAAATGGGCTACCCGAAAGCATCAGCCGGCACCGGTTTTATCTGTAGACTCCTTATAGGAGCGTATGCTCAACGGAACATCAATAATCTTTATAACTACCACCCGCCTAGCGCTTTAACACTGCCTTGAGCCGTTTGGCTGGCCAAAAAACCTTTAATCTGATCAAATAACAGCCAGTCATTCGATGGCATAGCTCATTTAGCTTAAACAGCGTTTTATTTCGTTGAATATTTGCTCAAGTAGGTTTATGCTCGCCTTATCTGGACTATATTGCATTCTAAAATTTAAATAAGTATGTACGCGGTCGGGATTATCTGAATACCTGTTCTCCCCTGAACTGGTTGTTCAGTTTCATTAAATGTAATCGAAAGAAGCCTTGCCGGCTTAATGGTTGTAATGCTTTGAAGCACTGCAGCTAATGTAACGCATGGGCAAAGCTTTTTTGTGGCTTATCCTGGAGACCTTCGCGCGCCTGCGCGCCTGTCTGTTGTTCTGTGATTGTTGTAGCTACCTTAGCCAGCGGTGCCTGTGTGCCTGCTAGCTATTCGTGTAACACTCGAATGTTTTAACGTCGATATAACTCGAACTTTGAAGGTGGTTTTAAAAAATGAAAAATATGACACGGTTTGTTTCTACAGTGATCGCCTGGGCTGCTTTGTTTTCTGCCCCCAGCGCCTTCGCAGCATTCACCGGGAATACTACAATTCTTGTTAACGGCTCGACTTTTTTAGACGGCGGCTTAAATGCCGGAGTACAATTTGCGCAGCCCGGCAACCCGCTTAACTTTCTTGACGGTCTAGTTATTTCTGCGTCAGGCACTTTAGCATCGAATTCAGGTGGCAGCGCAGTACCGACCGGTTTTACTGATGCCAACCCATTTGTTGACTTAGACATTGCCTCAATCGGCGTAGGAGACACATTAATGTCTTATGGCGATGTGCTGCTCACGTTCGATAGCCTCATTGCGGTGGTTCCCACCTCTGGCATAAACACCAACGGCTCTGTTGATTATGCCGGCATGGGCACCATGACCTATCAAGGTGGTGAAGCCACTGATATATTTTGGCACTACAACGTGGCCGGCGGCTCGGTAGGCGTAGTGCTAGACGCACAAGGCTCTGCAAGCTCTGGATATACAGCCTTTGCTGCGATGACCGTACCGGTCCCAGCAGCAGCATGGCTGTTTGGTTCTGCGATGGCTGGCATGCTCGGGTTGCGCCGCTTACAAAGCTAGGGCTTTAATCGATTCACAAGGGTATTGTGAATCCGTTGAGACCGAGCGGCAGCTAACGTAAAAAGAGCCTCCCGCTTTTAATGAGAACGAATGTGTAATCGCAGAGGTAATTGGTTTAGCAAAATACGATAAAGCTGGCAATGTAACTCAAGTGCCTAAGAGCGCAGGGCTTCCGGAAAACCGTTTCTAAATAGCCCTGTTTACTGTCGCAAAAAGATTTAAAATTTAATAATAATTAATTTTGGAGATGTAGTTATGTTGTACCAAAAACTAAAAATGTCCGTTACTAAAATCAGTCAACCCTTGGCCTACCTTGCAGGCGTTCTGGCTATTAATTTATTGGCTCCTCTAAGCGCCTCGGCAGCCACAGTGAATGGGTCGGTAACACTGGCCACAAGCTTTGGCTTTGTTATTGAGTCGGGTGTTGAAGCAGGCGTCGATTTTATTGATTTTGCCTCTGGCGCCACCAACCCTTCGCCGTCCTTTGATAATGACATTTCAACGGCGCTTGTTACTTCGATAGCCGGCGACTTTGTAACCGCAGGTATTACTCCGGGAACAAGCGTCGACGTAAAAGATTTTCGCTTCGACCTCGTCGGTATTGATAACCCAATACTAATCGGCAGCGTTTTCACATTTTCAATAACCGATATTATTCCACCAAGCGAAACCGGTACCGGCGCCGGTGACTTTTCAGGCGAAGGTATATTGATAGACACCACAGGCACCTTCGACCCCACGCTCTATGACTTCACCTTCAATAATATTAATGGCGATTTGGCCCTCATAACCAACACAGCGGTTGGCAACCCAATACCCGTACCGGGTGCGGTATGGCTGTTTGGCTCAGCCTTAGCAGGCATGCTAGTCGCAAGACGCAAGCGCGGCTAAAGGCTCGATATCTTCAGTTAGCGCAACACCAACAGCGGCTCTTTAGGGGCCGTTTTTGTTGATGTTTAGGCCCGAAATACTCTGCTGGCCAAGTTACTTCAATTATTACCCTTTTTAACCCCCTCCTCACCGCCAAATAGCGCGTCGAAGCTGCCAGCGCAACACGTATTGCCGAAGGCGTTGCCAGTCGCCCTCTCGCTCATCAAGCTGGCGATGCGTTTTTATCGGCGTATTTACCGTATCGAACGGTTAGCCAAAGACGAAAAGATGACCCCTCAGCAGCGCTATGCTCTGCGACAGCGGCTAACCAAACCAATAATGAAGGAATTCAAAGTGTGGCTGGATGCGAATTCCCCCACAGTGCTACCCAAATCCACCCTGGGCAGAGCCTTTAACTATACCTGAAGCATTGGGGTGGCTTATGCCGATTCCTGGATGATGGCCGCCTGGAAGCGGATAACAATCTGACTGAACAGGAAATCAAACCCTTTGTCATTGCCCGAAAAAACTTTATGTTCTGTAGCTCAGTGAGTGGGGCCAATGCACTGTGTTTTCACTTTAGTTTGATTAGAACGGCCAAGCGCCACGGGCTCGATCCCTACCGGTACTATGTAAAAATCCTTAAAGACATCCCTTGTTGTGAATCCGTGGAAGACTATGAAGCGCTGTTGCCCTGGAATATCGAACTGGAGAAAGTGGGTACCTTGAAGGTAGCGGCTTGAGCCTTAAACAGAGCTGCAATTCGTAGGCTGTAGTTCTTTAACAATGTGTTTTTTAGGGGGTACCGATAATTAATGGGGGCCCATTCGGAGTTTGTTGGATTGTCAGTAGATACTTCTGGCTGATACACTCATCGCCATAACCTAACGCAAGGACGCGTTGTATGACCCAGCCAAGGTCGGAAAGGATGCCTGGCGGTGATGTGTTTAGCTATGCCCGACACCAACCAGAGCACACACTGCTTTATCAACTCATCGAGCGCTATTGGCCCGAGTTTCAGTCGCATCTCAGTGAGACAGACCGTTGTTTGCCTCGCCATGTCGCACGAGAATTTGATCAGTACCTCGACTGTGGCAGGCTCGAAAATGGGTTTCTGCGGGTCCGCTGTGAAGATTGCCACCATGAGCACCTGGTAGCGTTTAGCTGTAAACGCCGAGGCTTTTGCCCCAGTTGTGGAGCTAGGCGAATGTCAGAAACAGCAGCGCTGTTAGTCGACGACGTCTTACCTCACAAACCTATCCGTCAATGGGTTCTCAGTTTTCCGTATCCCCTTCGGTTTTTACTATCTAATAACCCACAGGTCTTGAGTAGCGTGCTGGGCATTGTTAACCGTGCGATTTCAACGCACTTGATCAAAAAGGCGGGATTTAAAGCGGCACAGGCACAAGTGGGCGCCGTTACTCTGATACAGCGTTTTGGTTCCGCGCTAAATCTCAATGTCCATTTTCATATGCTCTTTATTGACGGTGCCTATCAAATAAAATACAACGGCCAATTGAGGTTTCACCGTGTCAAAGCGGCGACCACCAGTGAACTCAATACACTGGTGGTAACAATTAGCCAGCGCGTTGCAGGCCATTTAGAGCGCCAAGGTTTATTGGTGCGAGATGATAAAAGCAGTTATCTAACGTTAGATTTACAAGCCGATGATGCGATGAATCAGCTTCAGGAACACTCCATCACCTATCGAATTGCAGTAGGCCCACAACAGGGTCGCAAGGTCTTCACCCTACAAACAATCCCATCCTGGGAAGATGATGATTTTGGCACTAACCAGGTGGGTAAAATTGCTGGCTTCTCTCTGCATGCTGGGGTGGCGACAAAAACGCGCGAGCGAAGAAAGCTGGAACGCCTGTGCCGCTATATTTCCCGCCCTGCGGTATCAGAAAAACGATTGGCACTGACTTCGCAGGGTAAGGTCAGGTATCAGCTAAAGACGCCCTACAGAGATGGCACGACGCACGTCATCTTCGAACCGTTAGATTTCATGGCGAAATTGGCAGCCTTAGTGCCGAAGCCACGCGTAAATTTGACGCGGTACCATGGTGTGCTGGCACCCAACAGCAAGCAACGTATCTATGTTACTCCCGCTAAACGGGGCAAGGGCAACACCCAAAAGCAGGGCGTGAAGGCCGATGAGCCTGTGCAGGTTGATTGTCGTCAAAGTATGACGTGGGCCGAACGACTTAAGCGTGTCTTCAATATCGATATCACGATCTGTAGCCGTTGTGGTGGCGCGGTGAGCATTATTGCCTGTATCGAGGACCCGGCGGTGATCAATAAAATTTTAGCCCACCTAGACGTAAAGTTCGGAGCGCCTGTAGCAGTGAATCAATTACCAGAGCCCCGCGCCCCGCCGCAGGAAAAGCTATTTTATTGGGTATCAACAAGGAGAGGATGATAGATGCTGCTCAAGGATGAGGCTGGCAGGTTAGGTTGCGGGCCAGGATGGGCCGTAAGCTAAAAAAGCTTAGTGTGCATGACTTTGTGCTCAATAATTATACAGCTAATGGATTGATAATAACTTGGCGATTGCCAATAGCCTGCTTTTTATTGTAGATTGCGAAGATGAGGGGGTATTAATTCTTCCTATACCCAATCACAACATCACGCTCCCTATCAATGTAGATATCTTGATACCCGTCAACGGCATAAGCTGCTGAGCTGACTAAAAGACTGATTGCTACGATGCTTTTATTCATATTCATCCATTAATATTATTAACTTTATTCTCATATCAAAAAGGGAATGCTTCCCCATTCAGCCTCACATCAAAAAATATACTTTATCACTGAAGTATACTTTCCGCCGGCAATAAGAGTTCTTCTGCTGACTTTGCGTTATGAGCCCATAAAATATTTTTATCATCTACTAAAAACATCGCAGACCTTTGCCACCGCGTACCACATGCATTACGATTGCGAATACCTTTCATGAGCAGCGCAATCACCCCGACTAAGGATGATAAACCGCTAAAATGCCAAAGGTTGCTATAGCCAATACCCCAGCGACCATAGGTTTCACGATTCTCGTCAATCACTAATTTAAGCTTGCCCAACCCACCAATAGACATTAACCAAGACTCTGTGGATTCAGCATCACCGTGACTCACAATAAATACAGCGGCATTATCATGATTGTCAGCCCA
>Ga0075469_10001618_pt1 | contig 10191 bp, 8 predicted proteins | sample DEB08_DNA_13_FD_77577 | JGI IMG/M metagenome (GOLD analysis project Ga0075469, IMG submission 77577) | Aqueous microbial communities from the Delaware River and Bay under freshwater to marine salinity gradient to study organic matter... | ecosystem: Environmental > Aquatic > Marine > Coastal ...
AAGATTATTATTATAATCAACCCTACAAAAATGGTAATATTGAAAAAATCACAATAAAAAAAGGACAAGTATCTCGTCTTATAGTCTTAGATGGTTCAAAAAAAATAATTGATGCAAAATTTGAATTGAACAGAACAAGACAAAGTCTTAAATATAAAACTATATCTTTTTATATTGATGGTAAACTTGTAAAAACTGAGTATTCCGATATTGATAATGTAAATTATTTTTATGAATTTGAGAATGGTAAAAATCTTTCATTGATAGAACTTGAAAAAAAAATAAAGGAAGCAGACCAGCAGGTAGCACAAATTAATTATGATTATGCACTTAAACTTTATACTCAAAATTGCAAGAATGATTATCCTGTTACAATTCCCTTAAATAAAAGAATTACAAATTCTATTAAAAAGACTCAAGTCAAAAGAAATGCTTACTTAAGAAAGATTGAAGAAAAGCGATTGGCTGAAGAGAAAAAAAGAAGGAGAAACTCAGCTGCAAATGCGGTAACTAATCATGTTTTTGTACTTAGCGATACATATGGTAATCCAACTTCTATTGATGTTAGAGATAAAAGAACTGGACAAATAACTCGGATGTATTATTTTTTGAGCTTTTATTCAAATGGAGGTGTCGTCATGTTATGCGGTCCTAGCTTAAGTCGGGCAACTGATATTGGTGCTATGAAAAAAGGAACTTGGAGCTCCAACAATGAATCTCTTTGGTATACTTGGGCAGCTGGGGGGCGGAGTGGTCCTTGGACACTGAATAGTTACTCAGGAAACTTTAGTTCGGGTAGTGTTATGATGAAGGATTTAGGTACTTTTTGAATGGATGGGTAACCATTATAAATTATAACAAAAATAAATAATTGCTATTGTAGAGAATAAGCCATTACACCTAATCATAACCAAATCAAAAAAAATGAGCAAAATTATGAAAAAATCATTTCTAACTATAACTATCATATCTATTGGATTAATCTTAATCCCACAAATAATCACGTATTCTTCTTCATACGGAGTTACAGGTTATGATATAGATCAAACTGAAGTTCAATTTTGCTTACAGTCTTCCTATCAAGAAAATGAAAATTTTTCACAGTTATATAATAATAATCAGGACAATAGGACTGCTTACTTAAATAATATTGAAGAAAAGCGATTGGCTGAAGAGAGAATAAAAAGAATTGAAGAAAAGAAAATTTGGGAACAAAATTTGAGATCGGATAGAAGTGATTGCAGAGTAAATATATCCTCTGAATCGAGTATTCAAAGATATCTTGAAAGAGGACTAAGAACAGAGACAAATGGTGGATCTACGATTAAATATAAAGTCTTGTCTAGTTGGAACACAGTAGGATTAGAAATTAAATTCGATAACGGGAAAATTGTCAAAGGAATTAACGTTAGAATTAAACCAGGCTATAAAACAGCTAGGATTAGTGTTGATTTTCCATCTATAGGAGGGTCAGCAGTATACATTCTATATTCAAATGGTTTATTGGAGTCATCCGATGGTACTTTTAAGTATAAGTGTAAATAATTATTTATTTATATATAATTAACACAGAAATTCAAGCTGAAAAAAAAAATATGAAGAAATTATTCGTAACAATAATAGCATTAGGAGTAGGAATATGCTTAAACTCCCAAATCACCACTTATTCCGGATCTTACGGATTTTCCGGAGCTAATATGGATCAAACTGAAGTTCAATTTAGTTTAGAGACTTCCTATCAAGAAAATGAAAATTTTTCACAGTTGTATCGTTGGAGGTATGCAACAGGACAAAATAAAGGTTTTATTTTTGAGTATAACAATAGAGCTTATTTTTCTCGAAAAAGAGACTTGGAAAATTCAAAATGGTATGTTCAAGGAAAAATCGGCTACGGAATAATGAAAGGGATGCCCTATTTGCCCAATTCAGTTTATGTTTACAATGAGGCTCTTAATGAACGGGAATACAATACAGATTATGTAGATGATTCAAGACATTTTGTCTATAATTACGGTCTTGGATTGGGATATAAATTTATATTATTTGATAGGGTAACATTTGATTTCTTACTAGGATACATAAAGTATTCAACACCGAATTTCAACGAAAAAGAGTCAAAATATAGTCAATTCAGGTTAGACGATTGGAATAGTGGCATTGCTTACCCTGTTGATTTTACTTGGTCTTTAGGTTTCTTTTTGGACTAAAATATTTCAACTTTATTTCCTTAATTACCTTATGAGGTTCTGTCGCATTAAACTAAAACCTCATGATTGATGTATCGAAACTTAAAAGTGGTATTTATTATATACGAATTGGAGAAATGCACCCAGGGAAATTCATTAAGAATTAATTAATGCGACAGAACCTATAATGAAAGAAATTATGAGTTATACTCATGATTCTTTGACCAAAGAAAATAGAGAAAATGAATCAAGTGTAAAAAAACAACTTAGTCTGTTAAAATCAAAAATTGAAACTATTGAAGAACGGTTTGCTATCGGAGAAATTAATAACGAAATCTATCAGAAAATCAAAGTAAAGTATCAGAATGAAATAAATGAATTAAAGTCGAATTTAAACAATTCTTCAATTTCGAGTTCGAACCTCCAAATTGTAATCGATAAAGCATTAAAAATTTCTTCTAATCTCAGTGAATTATGGACTTCTGGAGATTTAACTCAAAAGAAGAAATTACAAAATTTAGTGTTTCCGTCTGGAATAGGTTACGACAAGTTAAATGGCAAAGTTCTAACCAAAAAGGTAAATTCAATTTTCTCTTCAATACCCTTGTTATCAATAGGTTTGTCTAAAATAAAAAGCGGAGAACCGATCAATATTGATCAATTCTCCGCTATAGTGACCCTGTAGGGATTCGAACCCCAAATCTCCTCGGCCGTAACGAGGTGCAGTATCCAGTTATGCTACAGGGCCTAATTTATTTAGGTTGCAAATATAGTATTAATATTAACTTTATTTGGCTGTAGGAGATATTTCTCCTGTTGCTTCCATTTCTGATAATTTAGTTTTAATATCAGCAATTCTTCTGTCGTTACTTGGGTGAGTACTCATAAATTCAGGTGGTTCTTGACCTCCGCTAGCTTCTTTCATTTTCTCCCAAAAAGTAACTGCACTGTACGGGTCATATCCTGCTTTGTTCATGAAAGTTAATCCCATATTGTCAGACTCTGATTCGTGCTTTCTTCCAAAAGCAAGGGAAGTTAGTTGACCTCCTGCACCTATACTTTGTAATAAGATAGCGTTTCCTAGTCCTGGACTAGTATCACTCATTAATAAAAATTGACCAACAGAAGTTGCTCCTTGCAAGGCAGCAGCTTGCGACATTCTTTCGTTTCCATGTCCTGCAACAGCATGTGCAATTTCATGACCCATTATAGCAGCAATTTCATCATCAGTTTTAGCTAACTCTAATATTCCTGTGTAAAAAACTATTCTTCCTCCTGGCATACACCAAGCATTTACTGTAGGGTCATCAATAGTATTGTAAGTCCATTGAAAACCTTCAATTAATTCTGGGTGTCAATATCATTCATATAAGAAGTTACTGCAGCAGCCATTCTTTTTCCTATTTCAATAACTTTTGCAGCTCTAGGGTCACTAGGTGGTAAAGCATTATCTTGATTAGCCGTCATAAACTCAGTATAAGCAGCAGCACTCATTCTAATCTTTTGACTTTCTGGAAAAAAACGAAGTTGTCTTCTTCCAGTCATTGGATTCTTTTTACAAGCTACCATCATGGTACTTTTATTAATAGGGCGATTAGTATTTTTTTTATTGTTTAGTATTTAATTATTTCGGCTGACAATCCTTTATCAAGCAGTGCCGAACATATTGGTTTTAGTTTAGATATATTTCCTTTTTTCACTTGACATTTTCCATTGTAATGAACTATGTGTGCACACTGTTCTGCTTGTACAGCTGAGTGTTTGCAGTATTTAACCAAAGAGTTTATTACATGGTTAAAAGTATTCACATCATCATTAAACAGCACAATACTATGGTTTTCCAAAATAGTATCAAGTGTTAGCGTTTTTTCTTGTTCTTTAATAAGTTCTTTCGGCATAGTGTTCTACTAGGATTAGTTCAAATTTTAACTTCAAATTTATTAATATTTTTTTTAAAATGAGTTAAATCAAAGTTAATGCATCTGTCTCATTTAATATTGTTCCTTGTCGTTAGGGAAGTCTACAGCTCTTACATCAGAAATATAAGAAGATATTGCTCCTTTTATTTCTTCGTATAAGTTTAAGTATTTCCTTAAAAAACGGGGTTTAAATTCATTGTTTATACCAAGCATATCGTGCAGTACAAGTACTTGTCCATCAACACCTGATCCAGCTCCAATACCGATTATAGGAATTGAAATTTCTTTAGCTACTCTTGTGGCAAGTTCTGCTGGTATTTTTTCTAATACAATTGCAAAACATCCTTTTTCTTCTAATAATTTGGCATCTTCTATCAGTTTTTGTGCTTCTTCCTCTTCTTTTGCTCTTACTGTGTAAGTTCCAAATTTGTATATAGATTGAGGAGTAAGACCTAAATGCCCCATCACTGGTATTCCTGCAGAAAGTATCCTTGTTATTGATTCTATAACTTCTGAACCTCCTTCAAGTTTTACTGAGTGAGCACCAGATTCTTTCATTATTCTAATTGCTGATTCTAGAGCGCTTCTTGAGTTCCCTTGGTATGATCCAAATGGAAGATCTACAACAACCAAAGCTCTATCAACAGCTCTAATTACAGAAGATGCATGATAAATCATTTCATCCAAAGTAATTGGCAATGTAGTTTCATGACCAGCCATAACATTTGAAGCAGAATCACCTACAAGTATTACATCAATTCCAGCATCATCTACAATTCTTGCCAATGAAAAATCATAAGCAGTTAGCATTGATATTTTTTCACCATTTGCTTTCATTTCCTGAAGCACATGAGTGGTTACTTTTTTTACTTTTTTGTGTACAGACATAGTTTTTTTTTAGAATAGAAAGGTAATTCTTTTTGTGGAATCTGAGAAAAAAACTAATAAAAAAACCCTTTTCCTACAAATAAGAAAAGGGCTTAAAGTGAACTTTTGAGAAATACAATGTATTAATTCACTATTGTGTTGTATCAAGAATTGTACCGAGTTTCAATGTAGGTACTTAAACTTTATAAGTTGATAGTTATTTCATGAACACCCTACTTTTTTTCATAAAAAAAACCTTCAGCTATTTAGCTGAAGGTTTTATTAAACTTTATTATTTTCTAGTTTACAACTATCTTTTTTGTGATAGATTGCTCATTAGCAGTTATTCTAACAGTGTATACTCCTGCAGATACTCCTAATAGAGATATGTCATTTACTTTATCAGTAAGTTGGTTTGCATAAACCATTCTTCCATAGATATCGAAAATAGTAACTTCTACTTTCTCTAAACCTGCATTGTCAATAGTTAATTTAAATTCACCATTGTTTGGATTAGGGTAAAGGCTCACAGCATTAGTTAAGAAGTCTTCGTTTATAGAAGTATGATCAGAAATATTGATGTCATCAACAGCCATATCTGTATTCCAGAATGCGCCAGTTCCTCCATTAAATCTTAGTTTCACTACTTTACCAGTAAAAGGAGTTAAATCAACAGTTCCTCTGTTCCAATTATTACTTTGATTTCCTTCAATCTTAAACAAACTATTGTTCCAGTTTACTCCGTCAAATACATCTACAGTTAATGAATCTATTGATGCACCACCATATAAATGGTACCAGAAGGTAACAAATGGGTATGCTACAGTTGTTCCTAAATCTATACAAGGAGAAATAAATGAAGCTCTTTGGTTGTAACAATTTCCTGATGACTCTAAGTATAAATATTTTCCAAATCCAGAAGTGTGATCACCACTTGGTCCTGTTCCATTAGATGGAGTAGAGCCAGTGTTTGTTCTCCAATCAATATCATCTTTAACACCATTTTCTAGGTTTGTATATCCATTTCCTAAACTACATTCAGTTTCTTCACAATCAGAGTCAGTTGAACAATTAGAAAATGAATTGAAGTTTTCCGAATAAGGAATAGTATAAGTAGGAGCGTAATTATAATTAAATACTGTAGTATCGTTATTAATATAAGAATCCCCAGATAGTTCTGTCCATGTTTCAATCACATAAGTTCCAACTGTTGTAAAATTATAAGTTGTTGCAAAAGAATGGTTAATAGAAGTTTGACTAGCAATTGGTCCACCTATTGTTCCTGAATAAATAGTTCCTCCATTAATTCTGTATTTAACGTCTAAATTAGATATTGAAGAAGCTCCAATATTTTTAGCTCTAACAGTAATGGTAGCTGCTCCATTAAAACAATCTAAGCTGTTTGGACTAATTACAGAAGTAATTCCTGCATCATTAGGTAAGATACAATTCAATAATCCTCCAGCATAAAATTCAGCTATTTGTCTTCTTCCTTTGTTTCCTACATTATTATTTTTTATTGCAGAAACTGAAAACCACTGTGTTGCGTTAGGGTTTGTAATTGGAATTTGGAACGTAGTTCCACTTGTTCTTCCAACTGAGTCCATATATTTATTACCTAACAAATAAACTTCATATTCATCAGCTCCTGTAACTGCTGTCCAAGAAACTTCCATATAAGAAGGACATACGCTAGTTACAGTTAAGTTTGTTGGTCTGCTAATGATAGAAAAAGTATGTTCTGAGATATCAGAAAGTAAACCTCTCTCTATTTTTACTAATGCTTTTCCTGTAACGTTATTTGGGACATTCCAATCAAATGCTCTATTAGCAGCAGGTGCTGCTCCAATAGAAATCCAATTTATTCCGCTATCTACAGAATAAGAAAGATTAAAATTCCCTACATTTCCAACAGCATCCCAAAAGATTCTTTCTGCTACTCCAGGAACAAAACCTTCTCCTCCATTAGGGTTAGCTAATCTTATTTCGTCATAAATAAATTCGTAAGTAACAAAATACTTTTGAGGACCTTGTGGTACAGATGTACCAGCTACTTTCAAAGAATAGTTTCCAGCTGCAGGGTTAACAATAGAAACTTGTTCAACATTATTTAGTGTATCAACTCCTTTTGTTGCAGGCAAATCTAAATTTGTTGCATTTGGAGTAATATCAAGAATCCATGGTAAAAAGGTTGATGATCCTAATTCTAACTTCACATCTAAATCATTTACTAAAGCTTTTGCAGCAGAAGTACTTCCTTCGTAGTCATGCCAGTATACCATTACTTTAACCTCTTTTACATTGGCTGGAATAGTAATTTGATGTGTATTGTTTCCTCCATTAGTAATATTGGCAGATAAATAACGAACTGCTTCAATAGCTTCAACTGATCTTAAAGCATCAACTCTTCCCCAACCATATTTGAAATCAGGCCCTACATTTCCAAAATCCTCAGCAGTATTAAGAATAATAGCTTTCATTAATCCAGATTCTGGTCTTACACCATTTATATCTTGATAAGCATTATACATTTGAGCCATAACTCCAGAGATACTTGGACAAGCAGCAGAAGTTCCTCCACCAACTCTGTATTGATTATTATCGTCTGTAGTTAAGTTTCCATTTCCGTTTGCTGAAATATCTGGTTTGATTCTTCCATCATCAGCAGGTCCTCTACTACTAGAACTAATCAATGACATATCTGAAAATAAATTTGCTGTTGCAATTACATTTTTTCCTTGTTTGTGACCTCCCGTAACATTACCCCATTGGTTTCCTGCTCCATATCCACAATCTTGGTTATTAGAGTTACCAGCAGAAAATACCTGAATCATTGTTGGGTTTAATCTTATTTCTTGATCCACTTGTCTTGCAAGTGATGTGTATCCAGCATTACAACCATTAGAATAGGAAGATGAAAAGATAACTGCAGAATCTCTAGTATGAAATAAAACAGTATTTGGTAGTGCAGCACTGTATTGTTGAATAATTAAATCACAACCCGGAGCCATACCACCCATTGTAGGATCTAAATTCCCATAACCTCCTATAATCCCAGCAGTCATGTCACCATGATTACCACTGTTACCTGTAACATTTGGTTGAGTCATTCTTCCTGTAAAGTCAATGTGAGGACCTACAATACCATCATCATTATCTACTACAACTACACCTGTCCCGTCATATTTCCTACCTACTTTAGATCTAGAATTTATTTGTGTTGATCTATGCATGTTTCTTGCTCTATCACCTTCAGGTTTCCCTGGCTCAGGAGTTAAATCTAGAGTTCTAATGAATTTATACTTCAATAAATTTTCAAGCTCAGAAGGGTTAATAACAGCTAAAACATTATTACTATAATTATTAGTTGATATTACAGATATAAATTCTCCTTGCATTTTTTCAAGACAAGTATTGAAATTTAAATCTGAGTAAAAAGAGATAAAAACCATTAGGTTATTTTCCTCTAAAGACCAAGATGGGAATGGACGTTCGGTTGCAAGTTGAGTAATTCTATCATTATTAGTAATGCTTTGAATACTTCTTACATTATATGATAATAAGTTCGTTTTGTCAAAATTTGAAGGAAAAGACACTAAATAAGTGTTTTCAGGTATGTATTCTAAAAAAATTAATCCTAGTGCTATCAATTCGTTTTTTGCCTCTTGAGATGGGATAGCATTGAATTGAACAAACTTGTAAAAGTTACCTTCAATAATTTCTTCTTGAGAATTATCTTCAATGAATTCTGAGATATTATTAGCATAAAACTGAGTTCCGTTCTTAAGTTTAACAGGAATAGAAGAACTTGTTTGAGACCAAGAACTTACGCAAATCACTGAAATAAAAGTAGTTAGTAGTATTTTTTTCATTTATCTGTTTATTTATTTTGACTCTAAATTACCTTTTTTCAAACTTAGTAGCAAATATTCAGTTTCATAATTTTAACGATTCATTAACTATTAAAGTTAGTTCTCACTTTAACTATGTTTTATCAAGATTGAAATAAGTTAATTATACCTGATTATAGGTTTATGTTATAAGTCCTTAAAATTTTCATGATAAATCTCATTTTTAATTACTTTTTAGATTTGGTTTCATTATTTTTGTCCACAATTAGAAAAAAGAATACATGATACAAACAGATATCTTAATAATAGGAGCAGGGCCAACAGGTTTATTTACCGTGTTCGAGGCTGGTTTATTAAAACTAAAATGTCATTTAATAGATTCTCTTCCACAAGCTGGAGGACAATGCTCTGAGATATATCCAAAAAAACCTATTTACGATATACCTGCTTACCCAGAAATCCTTGCTGGAGACTTAACAGATAGATTAATGGATCAAATTGAACCATTTAAACCAGGGTTTACTCTTGGAGAATCTGCTGAAACAATAGAAAAACAAGAAGACGGAAGTTTTATAGTTACTACTAACAGAGGAACTAAGCACCAAGCACCAATTATAGCAATTGCAGGAGGTTTAGGTGTTTTTGAACCAAGAAAACCACCAGTAGAAAACTTATCAAACTTTGAAGACAAAGGAGTAGAGTACATTATTAAAGATCCTGAATTTTATAGAGGAAAGGATGTTGTAATTTCTGGAGGTGGAGATTCTGCTTTGGATTGGGCTTATTTTTTAGCTAATGGAGTAGCCAACAAAGTATCTCTAGTTCACAGAAGAAACTCTTTTAGAGGTCATTTAGATTCAGTACAGAAAGTAATGGATATGGCTGATGATGGTAAGCTTAATTTAATTACTGAAGCTGAAGTTATTGGTGTATCAGGAAACGGAGCTTTAAATGAGGTTTTAATAAAACATAAGACTCAAGGAGAAATAAAAATGCCAACTAATCATTGGGTTCCTTTGTTTGGTTTGTCACCAAAACTAGGACCTATAGCAAATTGGGGATTAAACATTTCTAAAAACTCTATTGAAGTTGATACGTTTGATTACAGTACAAATGTGGATGGAATATATGCTATTGGTGATGTAAATACGTATCCTGGAAAGCTTAAACTTATTCTTTGTGGATTTCATGAGGCAACACTTATGGTACAATCTGCATTTGCTAAAATTCATCCAGATAAAAAGAATGTTTTGAAATATACTACCGTTAATGGTGTTAATGGATTTTAGAAATTATGGAAGATAATATTATAAAAGTTACCGTAATTGATAGGGAAGGAGTAGCTCACGAATTAGAAGCTCCTACTGA
>Ga0075469_10001621_pt1 | contig 10184 bp, 5 predicted proteins | sample DEB08_DNA_13_FD_77577 | JGI IMG/M metagenome (GOLD analysis project Ga0075469, IMG submission 77577) | Aqueous microbial communities from the Delaware River and Bay under freshwater to marine salinity gradient to study organic matter... | ecosystem: Environmental > Aquatic > Marine > Coastal ...
ACTACTAATTTAGCCCCAGGCGAATCAGTTCCTATTCCTACGTTGCCGCCATTAATCCAACTATTACCAGTCGCATATAATCTAATATTTTCTGTGCCATTATGTTTCATTTGCAGAATAGGATCATCAGTTCCTGCACTGGAACCAGTACCTAAATAAACAATTTGGTTAGTTGTATTATTTTTTATTATTTCAAGTGCAGCATATTGATTAGATTTATCAATAGTTAAACCTCTTCCAGGCGTAGCCGTCCCGATCCCGACGTTACCACCATTAAAATGAGTTACACCACTTGATCTTATTGCAATAGTTGTAGAACCTGCGGCCGTACTTGCGAATAAACCAGCATCAATACCACCAGGAGCATATGCATTAAGATTACCAGCAAGTTGTAATTTTTCATTAGGCGAAGTCGTTCCAATTCCTACGTTGCCACTAGCATTTAAAACCAACACATTAGCTACACCATTAGTTCTAAAATCCATTACACCAGTATCTCTTGTATAACGAATCCTACCTTCATATTGACCAGCACCAGTGTTAGCACTTGCAAAAGATATAGCGGCTTGAGCTGAATTACCTTGCCACAATGTTATATGCGGTGAAACACCACTTGTTCCTTTACCTATAACTAATGATGCGGCTGTGCTTCCACCACCACTAAAACTATCAGGGGAACTATTATTAATTCCAACTGCACCAGCAGGAACTATACGCATTCTTTCTGTAGGGCTGGTGTTTGATGCTCCTGCTGTGTGAAAAGTAATAAAAGAGCCGCTTGCTGGACCTTGTATATTTATTCCGCCCCAAGATTTTGATGTATCATACCAATCTCCATCTACCATATCTCTTTGAGTAGACAATTGTAAACTAGTACTATCAAAATTAATAAAAGCTGCACTAGCTGTACCAGATGTGCTTTCTAATTGTATTTGTGGACCACCAGCGTTAGAAGTTTCTATATGTAAAATATTATCAGGCGAAGTCGTTCCGATTCCTACATTTCCAGTTGTTTCTTTTATAGCCATCATATAGGCACGAGTGCCAGTTGACATTTCTGAAAAATATAATGCAGTTGAATCAGAAGAAAATTCCCATTTAGAATCTCCAGAATTACCTCTTGTTATATCTATAGCAGCTTGCGAACCAAATATTGATAATTTTGAAGTAGGTGAAGTCGTTCCAATTCCTAATCTATTATCGTTTGTAAATCTTGCAGTTTCTAACCATCCACCATTATAACCCATAAAAGCTATATCACCTGTTGCAGTTCTTGCGGCAATAACAGCAGTTGTTTCATCTGTTCTGTAGCCTATTGTTAACCCTTTTAACTGCCCACCACTTTCGCTAAAACTGGCACTTGTCAAAGAATTTGGAATTCCAGTATTTAAACCATCTTTTTTTACTACTAAATTACCGTCACTTGGATTTGTAAAATTTCCTATTCCAACATTTTGAGAATTATCTATAACTACAGCATTTGTTAGTGTGCCTGAATTTTCTGTACTAATAAATAATTTAGCATTATTAGTATCAATTTGATCCATTGTAATTCTTGCTTTAGAATCACCTGTATCAGCATTTTCTACAAAATCTATATAAGGTGCGTTAGTGGGACTATGTAAAGTTATATTCCCTGTTATATTTTCGCCACTTAATATTTTTATTGCCATTATTATCTTTTTATAAATATATTAATTAAACTTAAGGGTTACAAGCTCCTGTTCCTTGCACTGTTCCTGTACTTCCTGTTATTCTAAACCATCCAACTGGAGCATTAGGTCCACCGGGAAAAATTGGCCACTGTACACCTGTACCTCCATCTACTGGGCTTGATGTGGAGTTACTTAAATAAACTATATCACCAGTAGTGGGATAAGTACCACTCCCATCATGATAATAGGTTGCTTGAGAAGATAATTGACTACACATGTCAGAAACAAATGCAGATGGATTACCAACTAAAAAAGCTGTTAAGGACACAAAGCTTCTTCCATAAAATTCACTAAATGAATGTGGTGCACTTTGATTTACTGCTGGAGTAGCTGTAGCATATATTTTAACTAATGAACCAGTTTGTGGAGTTGAACTTGTGCCAGACAAAGGTGCATTAGCAGTTGCCGATCTACTAGCTACAGTATTCATTTGACTTGCTTTTATTTCTCCTGAACTTGGTAAACTCATTGTTTAATTTGTTTTTTAAGTTCTTCTACTTCTGCTTTTAATTCTTTTATTGCTTCAATAAATAATCCAGCCATATTTCCATAAGCTACTGAATATTTATCTTCTAAATCTTTTTCAACTACTTCTGGTATTGTTTCTAATACTTCTTGGGCTATTACTCCAATTTTAGTTGATTTATCATCTATATCTTTTCTATTATAACTAACACCTCTCAATTTTAAAACCTTATTAAGGGCATTGTCAATAGTTTTTATGTTTTCTTTTACCCTTCTATCAGAGTAGGCTATTACATCTCCTGTTGCACGTATTGTTCCATCAGCATCTAATTTATATGAAGGTGTAGAGTCATTAACACCAACATCACCATTATCTAATACATAAAGTTTATTGGAAGAAGAGCCACCGCCTACAATAGTAGTAGTACCTGATCTATAAATAATATTTGCTGAATTCGCTTTGTTGTTTACAACATCAGTTCTTAAGGTAGTTGTTTCTACTGTTCCTGCAAACACTGCGTTACCACTTGATATAGCCATTGTAAGGGCGTTTACGTTAGCAGTTGAATCTCTGATACAGAAGGATTCATTTTCTGATCCTGTAACTCCTGCTGTAATATTCCACTGTTGATCAGTTCCACTAGTATTAATTATTCTTAATCCTCTATTCTCTCCTGTACTAATATCTGAATATGATACTGATAACATAGTGTCACAATCTATACTACCTGCAAAAGTTGCATTACCAGCAGCATAAAATGTTCCATTGACTGCTAATTTATAAGATGCATCAGTTGTACTACCTATATGAACATTTCTATTGCTAGCATCTATGTGCATTGCATACTGGCCGCCAGCCGACATTCTCAAAGGAATAGCAGCTTCACTTCCAATTATTATACTACTAGAATTATAATAACAGGCTCCTTGAGTTACATTATTGTATTGTATTAAAAAACCACCATAATTTCCAGAAGTAGGATTAGATACAAACGCCCAAGGTTCACTTCCTGAATTAGCTTGAACTCTTCCTGCCACAACAAGTTTTGATGCGGGATTCGTGTCTCCGATTCCTACGTTTCCAGTAGTATCAATATACATACTTGTTGAGGTGGTTTGGTTATAATTAGAAGCGGTTGTAGCTCTTTTAAAATATGTTTTACCATCAACCATAATCATAGAAGCTGAAGCCACATTTGGTACAACACCCTGCATGACACCACTAGTGTTTAAATATGTATTTTGACATATTGCTATTTCATCATCTGTTCCATAAGCAGCTATTTGACTTGACTGTCCTATTTGCAACACTTTCCATCCACCACCTGAAGCAGTATAAGTATCAGATGGTATGCTTGATGTTGCGATTCCTACATTTCCAGAACTGTCTATAACCATAGAAGCAGATATTGTTCCTGCTTTTTTATTTCTAAATATTATCTCACCATTGTTAATGTCAATTCTACGACCAGATATTTCTGCCATATTAACAGTACCTACTTCAAATTCTTGTGTTACATATCCTGTGTATGGAGCAGCTGAATAATTTCTTAAAACTAAAGCAGTTTCATCAGAGCCATCAGCACCCTGTGCTTGTATTGTTACTTTTGAACTTGATGTTGCTGATATAGTTCCAATTCCTACGTTGCCGTTACCAAGTATACGCATTTTTTCAGTTACAGAAGTTGCACCATCCCGAGTAGCAAATACTAAATCACTATTTGTTGCGTAAGTAGTACCCATTACAGCACCTATGTAAGCTGTTTCAATAATGCCAGCCGGATTACCCGTGGCTGCTCCGTAATATATATTAGAATCGAAAGATATTTTAGGCCCAAAACCGGTATATGGGCCATTACCGCTAGCACTTACACTTAAAACAGGTTCTAAAGTTGTTCTATTAGAAGTTGTGATCTGTACGTCTAATTTATTTGAAGGCGAAGTCGTCCCTATTCCGACGTTGCCGTTTGATAATTGACAAACACCAAAAGTAGTGTCATTATATTTCATAAATAATCCACCACCACTATTCCATATATCCCATTTATAAGCAGCGTTTCCATTATCACTTAATACTATACCAGCTGTTGTTCCTTCAATAGCTAAAAATGTTGTAACACTTGTAGGCGAAGTAGGCGAAGTCGTTCCGATTCCGACGTTTCCACCATTAAAATATGAATCACTTCCTGTAGATATTTTGACTTTTTCACTTTCCGCTTCATTATACATGCTGAGGGTAGCGGCATTCCCACTTCGCCCAACATTAAATAAAAATCTTTGTTCACCATTATCAGCTCTAAACCTTACAGTTCTATCAATATTATTATCCCCAGTGGCTGAGTTTGTTAAAATATCTAATCTAGCTGTAGGCGAAGTCGTTCCAATTCCTACAGTGCCACTGGCACTCATAGTTACATATGATGTGGTTCCAGATTGTAATTGTATTCCTCCAGCTTGTGAGTTTAGTTTTAAACCACCACTAGCACCAGAGTCAGTAGATATTATTCCTGAATCTGCCCAACCAGAAACACCTGTATACCCTGCACTAGTAGCAACAAGATCAAGTTGTGATGATTCTCCTACTACCTGCACGCGCGCGTTCGCGGAGACACCAGTGTCTGTATTAGTTACCGCTAAATATGTTATGCCATTTTTAGAGAGAGTAACATCTATATCTCCAGCTATATTCTCACTACTTAGAAACTTAATTGCCATATTTAATATTTATTCAAAGATAGTTAATTATAAGAATACATTTTTTTAACTACATTTCGTTTATTCTAGATTCTAATGCTACTATTTTAGCATTTAGCTCTTGTATTGTTTTAACAAGAACAGCAAACTCCATACCTACTTTCAAACCTTTACCATCTTTATATCCAGAAACAAGTTCACCTTGTTCTTTTAAAGGTACCCCATGCTCATCATGTGTTTTATATATTCTAGTATCTCTAGTATTAACCCAAGATGGAAAAACTTGTTCAACCTCTTGAGCTATTAATCCTATTTGTTTTTTGTTATCACCTATAAAATTAAAATTTTTAACTTTAAGTGACAATATATCATCTAGTTTAGAAGTTGCTTCTACAATGTTTTCTTTTACCCTTTCATCTGAGCTAATTGTACCGTAACTACCATTTATATTTTTTATATCTCCATCATCTTCAAAATCAATCATGTTTGCCATATAACCCCCAACGTTATATTTTCTCCATTTAACAGACACATTACTCGTGCCTGCATCTGGACAATCATATAGCCATGTTCCTAAAGTTTGATTTAAACTTATTCTAGTTACCAGTAAAGCATTAACATAACCCCCAAAAAATATACTAGATGTACTGTGTAGACCTTCGGCTCCGATATATATACTGTTTGGTGTGGTTGCAGTGTCTACTATATTTAGTCCCCATGTGTTGCCACTGTTTGAAGGTTCGTAGCCAAAAATATATTCTTGACTGTGTGTGTGGCCGCTATGTATTTCACTAGCGATTATATTAACTGGACCATCAAAGTTTTTTGCAGCAGTAAAATAATTAGTGCTATTAGATAATTTACCTATTTGAGCTTTTAAAACTCCTGCGGCTTTAAACGTTATGTTTGATTGGTAGCTTGTTGATGTTCCATTTGTGTCTGTATCATTTATATCTACATTTGCCAAGGCTCCAGACGCTGCAACTCCTAATCCTCCAATATTAACTATTCCTTCAGCTCTTATTTGTCCGTCTACATCTAATTTATATTGAGGCGAATCAGTTCCTATTCCTACGTTTCCTGCTCCTTTAACCACCATTCTTACAACACCACTTGTTCCTAAAACAACAAAGTCTTGTCCATTTCTTGGCTCTACAACTAAATTACCAGATGTTCCTGTAAAAGGATATGCACCACCCGTATTTTCAGTAGAGTATATTGTAGAATATGTTAAATTAGAAGCTGCTACTATATTATTTCTAATACCTATCCTACCACCATTTATATCTAATTTACTAGCAGGCGATGTTAATCCAATTCCGACGTTGCCGTTAGTATTGACTCTCATTTGTTCACCACCACCAGCAATAAATCTTATATAACCCCAACTGCTTGATGTTCTATTGTATGATTGCCAAGCTGTACCACTTGCTTCAGAATATAATTCTAAATCACAATTAGAACCTGATTTTATAGCAAGTTCAGCATTTGCAGCATTAGCAGTTCCTATGCCAACTTTACCGTTACTTTTGATACGCATTCTTTCTGTAGCACTTGTGCCTGTACCAAAAGTTAATGGAATGTCTGCAAGTGTTTGAAGTTGAACTATGGTAGCACTTGCATTTAATTCTCCGTATCTTGTTCCATTTTGACCTAAATCAATTCCAGAATAAGAAGTTCCATTTATCTGTAACTTAGCAATACCAGTTCCTCCTATACCAACACTTCTACCATAAAATCTACCAAATATATCTCCGTCTGTAACTCCTATCCCGACATCCCCTGAAATGTCTATACGCATTCTTTCATTTGAACCAGCAGTTCTAAATACTAAATATCCAGACGCATTTGTTGCAGCTAAATAATTTGCACCTGCTCTTGCCATTCCTATAAATGCTGAATTTGTATCACCAATTGTAACATCACCATCTAAAAATGATGTGCCTGTTATAGATATGTTTCCAGATGCTTGAAAGTTTGCTGTGAATATAGTATCACCATCAACATAAAAATCAGAATCAGAATCAATAGCAGTTGTGCCATTCCAAATTGCTAATCTATTATTAACACCAGTACCAGTTACGGTTCCTGTTGTTGGGGTTGTCCATGTAGGATTAGAGTTTCCACCAGAAGTTAATACTTGACCAGATGAACCATAGTTAGTTCCTGTCGATCCGACAGATATAGCTCCAGTATCTGTAATTCTTAATCTTTCAACACCACTTGTCGTTCCAGAAGTTGCAGTTTCAAATCTAATATAGCCTCCATCTGCACCAGTAGCTGACTGTTCTAAATGAATTGATGATAGATACCCCCTACTACTTTCACCTATTAACCTTCCTCCTGCTGTTGCTACATCTAATAATTGAGTGCTATGAATTTGTCCATTTTCATCGAACGTCACTTTACCTGCACTGCTAGTGCCGATTGAAACACCATCTAATGATCCACTTAATGATTCACACTTAAATAACCAAGTTTCATTTCCTGTTTGTGTAATTTCTAGAAAAGTTCCATTATCGACTAAACTAGGAATACTAATAACATTATTAGTTTTATTTAAGGTGACGGTAGAGTTTATGGTTAAAGCACCATCTATGTCTCCGCTACTTAAGAATCTAATCGCCATGTGAGTAAAGTTAATGTTTTACACAGCGGTTACCAAAATCCTAGCTTCAGCAGTAGCTAAAGTTGTTGTAGTAGTTATAGTTACTTGTGTTGTACTGTTTCTAACTGTATCTGCATAAATTGTTTCGCCAGTAGACTTTAATACTAACTGTACAATTACATCTAATGTTCCTAAGTTATGAGTTACAATAATAGGGTTAGTTGAGCCATCTCCAATGTCAACTGCATAATTTAAATTTGTTCCTACACAAGATTGAACTTCAGTACAAAAGTCTGTTACTTGAGATGCTGTTATTGCGATAGCTGGTTCTGATGCTCCAGTAATAACACCTTTATCATCTACAGTAATTACGGTTGCTTTTGCTGCTGCACCATATGTATCTGCAGTTAATCCACCTTGAGTGTCTAAAGATACTGCTCCTGCCGCACTTACCGTAAGTCCTCCTGCTGTAGGAATGCTTACAATACCTGTAGTTGTTGCTGTTGCTATACCTATGTTATTTTGAACAGTAATCCAGTCAGTTAATGCTCCTGCCCCAGCTGCAGTTGCAGTTTGACATATTAATGTGTCACCAACCGCTACAGTTTCAGTATAAAAAGTACCATCTACAGTTACGACATAAGTATCACCGACTGCACATGCAATCTGTGTACCTCTACTATCTAAAAAGTCTGTTGTTCCTGCAACCTTACCGGTACTACCATCAAATCCTCCTTTAAATTCTAAAAGTCCCGTTACAGCAGCATCAACATATGCTTTTGTTGCTGCGTCTTGTGCATCTGTAGGATTAGTTACATTTATAAGTTTATTTGTATTAATATCTAAATTTGCGGCTGGAGCTCCTAGTAAGTTAATAGGTATTTCACTACTTTGTTTTCTTTTCTGAGCTGTTCCATCTAATACAATAAATTCATCAGTGTTAACCCAGGTTTGAGTCATGTCTGGTAAATCTTCTAATTGTAAGCTATATGTTACTGTATCTGTAGCACTAATTGTTGCTTCTAAACCTGTATTATGTGCAAATGTAATTGTGTCTCCATTTTCAACAGTCTCTGAAGTTGTACCATCACTTATATTAAAACTAGTTACGGGTTGTGTACCAGCAGTAACTGCTGTGATTTGTCCTTTTTTATTGTAACCAATACTAGTTGGGAATGCGACTGTGCCTGCTGCAGCACTAGGTGCATTATCATCCATTGTAATTGTTACCTGTCTAGTAGCTCCCGCAGTTGTTGTTATAAACCCTGACTCACCAGCTACAGTTGCAGATTGACCATTTCCAATAGTTTGTGTTCCTGAATCTCCTGCTAATATCCACGTAACCATACCAGATGATATCGCTACCCATGTATTACTACCAGTGTGATAGTAAAGTTCATTTGTGTCAGTTCTGTATATAAGTTGTCCTTCACCAGCTAGTCCACTTGGGTTAGATGATTGATTATCGACAATAAAGCCTTTCAGCTCATTATTATCAAGATTAATATTAGATAAATATTTTATTGCCATAATTTTTTATTTTAATTAAATGTTACAACCCCAGTAAATCCTGGGTTTGCAGGTTGTGCAAATGTTAATGTTACTTGATTGTTATCAACAAAATCAACATCGCAAAAAATTTCTACTCCAGGACTTGCAATTGTTCCTGTCAAAACTGTTACTGATGGAATTTTGTTCAAACCATGAACAACAGTGTATTGATTTGATCCAGTTAATGCAAATGTAAAGTTTGCATCAGATGTCCCTGGAATACTTAGCAAAGATATAAAATAATCTTTGTTTGCTGTTAAGCCATTTTGACTGTTCTTATGGGTAACAGCTATGTCGTAAAAGTTTCCACTTGCATCTACTGTAGCGGTGTTCCAAGTAAAAATAGCCCATTTAGATATGTCATCACATTGAGTGACCAATACATCTGCACCTAATAATCCAGTTTCATAATACCCAGAAATGTCTGTTGTAGGTTCTACTAATGCATACTTGCTAATTTTAAATCCTGTTATTCCAGAAAACGATACATTGTCATTACCTTGTGGATTAAATGATAAACTTCCAGTCCCAACTGGAACAGTATTAGTATATACAAATCTTATAGCTTGTGACTGAACAGCTTCCCTGTTCATAAACTTAGCTACAGACTCTATAGTAAAGTTTTTAGTAGCAAAACTACTATTAGCGTCTGATCCAATCCAATAATCGGAGCCAACTAGTTTAGTGTCTAAAGGGTAAGTACTAATTCTTGCCATAATAATTTATTTTAACAAAGTTAATAAATCTTTTGCTTTGTTTTATTTCTTCCAAATCTTTGCAGTTTTTTCAATACCTCGAGAAGTAAAATAAAAACCTAGACTCATTATTACAATTTGTCCAAGCAGATCTACATACTGATTTGCTATATTAAATTCTCCTATATTGCCATCTGATATAGCAAATAGTGTATATAATATTAAGCTAAAAATAGTAAGTAGAGGACGTATATTCTTCGAAAGCCATGAATCCGATTGCATGTCTGCGGCATGACGTGATGTGATTTCTTTTTCTAGACTCAATTCATGAGACATAAAAATCTCTGTCATTTGTTTTTCAAACTCCGCCTTTTCATCTTTAGTCCTTACAAACTTATCAACTACTCCTCCTAGTTTTTCTGCGATAGAGACTCCAGCTCCACCAAACATTTTTGC
>Ga0075469_10001622_pt1 | contig 10177 bp, 9 predicted proteins | sample DEB08_DNA_13_FD_77577 | JGI IMG/M metagenome (GOLD analysis project Ga0075469, IMG submission 77577) | Aqueous microbial communities from the Delaware River and Bay under freshwater to marine salinity gradient to study organic matter... | ecosystem: Environmental > Aquatic > Marine > Coastal ...
GCATAGTCACCGTTGGGCACAAAACAGATATCTTGGCTGTCAGGCTTGTCAGCGACGCTTAGACCGTACTTGCCTGCCAACGCACGGGTTTGCTCTTTGGAGGCGTGATGGCCCAATGGAAAACGTAAATAATCCAACTGGTCTTGGGTGGTTGAGAAGAGGAAATAGCTTTGATCTTTGGTGGGATCAGCAGCTGCGTGCAACTCTGCGCCCTCAACACCCACTTTGCGTTGGATATAGTGGCCCGTGGCCATGCAATCCGCCTCAAGGTCTTTTGCTGTCTCCAACAGGTCTTTGAATTTCACGCGCTCATTGCAGCGAATGCATGGCACAGGGGTCGCACCACCCAAGTAACTGTCGGCAAATTCGTCCATCACTGCTTCGCGGAATGTGTTTTCATAGTCCAAGACATAGTGAGGGAACCCCATGTCCTCGGCCACACGGCGGGCATCGTGAATGTCACGACCTGCACAACACGCACCTTTTTTCGCCAAGGCAGCGCCGTGATCGTACAGTTGTAACGTCACGCCAACCACATCGTAACCTTCTTCCGCCAGCATCGCTGCCACAACAGAGCTGTCGACGCCGCCCGACATGGCAACAACAACACGGGTCTGCGCAGGCGACTTAGCAAAGCCGAGTGAATTTAGCGGCGAATCAAGGGGCATGGCATGTCCAAAGGTTAAGGTATCAGAATGAAATATAGGAAAATGCGACCTACTCTCAAGGGGGGGCTACATCACTCATTAATCCTGGCGCGCCATAACTACGAGCGGAGTGATCAAAAAGGGGTAAAACATGTATTTAAGAAAAGTTGAAGGACCGCGTTCTGTGACGCTCGCTGACGGCTCGATTATGACTCGCGCAGACCTGCCTGGCGAAAAAACACGCCGCTGGGTGGCATCACGCAAGGCGGCGGTCGTGCGCGCAGTGGAATACGGGCTCATTGCGCAGAAAGATGCGTTGGAGCGATATCAGCTGTCCGAAGAGGAATTCACCGAGTGGCAAACAGCAGTTTTACAGCACGGGGAGGCTGCGCTGAAAGTAACCGCTTTGCAAAAATATAGACAACCATAGGTGGAAACGTAATTCTCTGTCGAGGTAGTAACCTGTGGTTAACCATTACGCGGTTAGATAACTTTTATCGAACAATAGAGCGGAGAATTTTTATGCGTGTCTTGCTGGTTGAAGACGATCCAACGACCTCGAAAAGTATCGAACTGATGCTGACTCATGCCAACCTGAATGTCTATGCCACCGATATGGGCGAGGAAGGGATCGATCTTGCAAAATTGTACGACTACGACCTGATCCTGTTGGACATCAACCTGCCGGATATGAACGGACACGAGGTGCTGCGACAGCTGCGCCTTAGTCGTATAGATACGCCAATATTGATCCTCTCAGGGGACGATGGGACAGAAAGTAAGCTAAAAGGCTTTGGTTTTGGTGCAGATGACTATCTAACAAAACCCTTCCACCGTGAAGAACTCGTGGCGCGTATCCATGCAATAATCCGCCGCTCGCAGGGGCATGCACAGTCCATCATCAAGACAGGGCAAATTGCTGTAAATCTGGATGCCAAGACCGTCGAAGTTGACGGCAGCACGGTGCATTTGACGGGTAAAGAATATCAAATGCTCGAACTATTAAGCCTGCGCAAAGGCACGACGTTGACCAAGGAAATGTTCCTCAATCACCTATATGGCGGCATGGATGAACCTGAGCTGAAGATCATTGACGTATTCATCTGTAAGTTGCGTAAAAAGTTAAGCGAAGCGACGGCAGGCGACAACCATATTGAAACCGTTTGGGGCCGTGGATATGTTTTGCGCGATCCTGAACTGGTATCACAACGGCAAAGGATCGCGATTGGTGCTTAGCGTACTTGGTAGCATGCGTCTTGATGAACATGGGATGCATGCGATTGATTCACGGTCTGCGCTGGACGCACCGCGATTGCCCGCCTAATTATGAACCAGCGCCCTTTTCGGGGCAGGTTTCATTTTTAAGGGGCGAGACACGTGGTGGAGACAGTTCTTAAGAAACATCCACAAACAGGTGATCTGCCTGTGGAAATGCTGTCGGTTGGTCAAGCGCGCGCAGAACTCGCATGGCTTGCATCTGCTCTTGGCTCAGCGAACACCGCATATCACCGCGACGATGCACCTAACTTAAGTGATGCTGACTACGACGCTTTGAAGCAGCGAAATACAGCAATTGAAGAGCGTTTTCCGCAAATCAAACGCACCGATAGCCCAAGTGACGTTGTCGGCGGTGAAATCTCTGAAGGGTTTGGCAAAGTCCGGCATGCCGTGCGTATGCTTTCGCTTGGGAATGCCTTTAGTGACGCGGATGTCTTCGCGTTTGATGCGGGTATCCGGAAATACCTCGGGTTGGATGCGACCGCGCCACTGACATATACGGCAGAGCCAAAGATCGACGGGCTTTCGCTCTCGCTGCGCTATGAGGGCGGCAAGCTGGTGCAGGCTGCAACGCGCGGCGACGGGTCTATCGGTGAAAACGTGACGGCAAATGCCCTTACGATCAGTGATGTTCCACAGGTAATTACTGGCGCGCCAGAGATCCTAGAAGTCCGCGGCGAAGTTTACATGAGCCATTCTGACTTTGCGAACCTGAACAAACGCCAAGTGGAAAAGGGCGACAAGACATTCGCCAATCCCAGAAACGCGGCAGCAGGATCGCTGCGGCAATTGGATGCTGAAATTACCAAAGCCCGGCCACTGAAGTTCTTTGCTTATGCGTGGGGCGATCATTCGGCACCTTTGGCCCAAACCCAGTCTGCCGCAATTGAACACCTGTCTGCGTTGGGGTTTTCCACCAATAAGCTGACCGTCAAATGCGATGGCCCGGATGCGATGATTACCCAATATAGCAAGATCGGGGAACAGCGTGCCGACTTGGGCTACGACATTGATGGTGTGGTCTACAAAGTTGATGATTTGGCACTGCAGGCGCGTTTGGGGTTCCGCTCGACGACGCCCCGTTGGGCGATTGCGCATAAATTCCCTGCCGAACTGGCTTGGACCGTTTTGGAAGATATCGACATTCAAGTCGGGCGAACCGGCGCGCTGTCGCCCGTCGCGCGGCTGCGGCCGGTCACGGTGGGCGGTGTTGTTGTGTCCAATGCGACACTGCACAATGAAGATTATATCAAGGGCTTGGACGGGAATGGTGCACCGATCCGCGGCGGCAAAGACATCCGCATCGGCGATTGGGTACAGGTCTACCGTGCCGGCGATGTGATCCCGAAAGTTGCGGATGTTGATTTGGCACGACGTCCCGATGATTCCGTCGTTTATGAATTCCCCCAGCAATGCCCCGAGTGTCATTCAGATGCAATTCGAGAAGAGGGCGACGCCGTAAGGCGTTGTTCAGGTGGCATTATTTGCCCTGCGCAAGCCGTCGAAAAACTCAAACATTTCGTATCTCGTGCCGCATTCGACATCGAAGGCTTGGGGGCCAAGCAAGTAGAGCAGTTTTATACAGACGGCTGGATCGCAACCCCGGCAGATATTTTCACGCTACGTACAAGGTTTGGTGAAGGGCTGCAGCAGCTTAAGAATCGTGAAGGCTGGGGCGACAAAAGCGCCTCTAGCCTTTTTGATGCCATCGACGACAAACGTCGCATCGGCTTGGCGCGGCTGATCTTTTCGCTCGGGATACGGCATGTTGGTGAAAATTCAGCGGCATTGCTGGCAAATCATTATACATCGTGGGCCGCGTTCGAGGCTGCGATGACCGCGGCAACCTTCGACACGGGTCCAGAATGGGACGACCTGATCAGCATCGACGGCGTCGGTGATGTGATGGCGACATCTGTCGTGACGACGTTTCACCAAGACGCTGAGCGCGCGTCAATTGACAGGCTGGTTGCAGAACTGGACGTGCAAGATGCCAAGGTTATGGTTTCAGACAGTCCCGTTGCGGGCAAAACGGTGGTTTTCACTGGCACATTAGAACGTATGACCCGCGCCGAGGCAAAGGCGCGGGCAGAAGCATTAGGCGCGAAGGTGTCTGGGTCTGTCAGCGCCAAAACCGATATTTTGGTCGCTGGGCCAGGGGCCGGATCAAAGGCCAAAAAAGCCGCTGATCTGGGCGTTCAAAAGATGGATGAAGATGACTGGCTTGCTTTGATCGGTGCCCTATGAGCGGGCGACCCGAGGTTCTTTTCCCGCTTTTTGCAGGATTAACCAAGCTTGACGGAATTGGCCCAAAAAGTGCGCAGTCGCTTGAGCAGGCGGGCGTTCTCAAGCCGCGCGATATTCTGATGACATTGCCCGTCGCAGGCGTTGATCGCAGCCGCAGGGACAGCGTAAAAGATGTCATCGCACCTGCGATTGCCACGGTTGAAGTTTTGATAGGTGAACACCACCCGCCGCGCACGCGGGGGCGGCCCTACCGTGTTTTTGTCGAGGATGCGCAAACCAGTTTCCAGTTGGTGTTTTTCCATGCGCGTGGCGACTACTTGCAAAAGCTTTTGCCGACTGGCCAGCGCAGGATCGTTTCTGGCAAAGTTGAGGTGTTCGACAATATCGCCCAAATTGTGCACCCCGATCATGTTCTGCCTGTGGACGAAGCAGATCAGGTTCCGGCGTTTGAACCGGTTTATCCCCTTCATGCCGGGATTACGCAGAAGGCGATGTATAAAGCCACGCGGTCTGCACTTGAAATGGCACCGAAGCTGCCGGAATGGATCGATCCTGCGCTGAAAGCACGCGAGGATTGGCCTGATTGGTTTGCCGCAATGACGGCGGCGCATAATCCAGTGACCAGCGCTGATTTATCCCCACACGCGTTGGCGCGCGAACGTCTCGCTTACGACGAATTGCTTGCACATCAGTTAACTTTGGCCCTTGCGCGGGCCGCATCGCGGCAAGCAAAAGGGACTGCGTCGGTTCCAACGGGGGCGTTGTCTGACAAAGTAATGGCCGCATTGCCTTACAGCCAAACAAACGCGCAGATGCGGGCAACGTCCGAAATAGCGGCGGATTTGGCGGCACCAGTCCGCATGAACAGGCTTTTGCAAGGTGATGTTGGCTCTGGAAAAACGCTGGTTGCACTAATGGCTTTGCTTGGCGTGGTCGAGGCAGGCGGGCAGGGCGTCATGATGGCCCCAACCGAAATTTTGGCCCGTCAGCACCTTGATGGGTTGCAACCCTTGGCGCACAGTGCGGGCGTTCGGCTTGAGCTTTTGACAGGGCGCGACAAAGGCGCTGCGCGTGTGGCCAAGTTGGCCGCATTGGCCGCGGGTGAAATTAACATCCTTGTTGGGACGCATGCGGTGTTTCAAAAGGATGTCCACTTTCATGATTTACGTCTGGCTGTGATCGACGAACAGCACCGTTTTGGCGTGGCACAACGCATGCAGCTGGGCGCAAAGGGACGCGCGGTAGATGTTTTGGTGATGACCGCCACACCAATTCCACGCTCTTTGGCGTTGGCGCAATATGGCGACATGGATTTGTCGGTTTTGGATGAAAAACCACCGGGACGCACACCGGTGCAGACGGCGCTTGTATCGATCAACCGCCTTGATGAAGTTGTAGAAAAATTGCGTAAAGCAGTCGCCGAAGGCAAGCAGGCGTACTGGGTTTGTCCCTTGGTGGAGGAAAGCGAAGTCGTTGATATGACCGCTGCCGAGGAACGGTTCAAACGGTTGCGGGCAACCTTGGGCGAGGGTGTTGTGGGGCTGGTTCACGGGCAAATGCCGCCTGCGGAGAAAGATGCGGCAATGGCACGGTTTGTGGCTGGCGAAACAAAAGTGTTGGTTGCGACGACTGTGATCGAGGTCGGGGTGAATGTTCCCAATGCCTCTATCATGATGGTTGAACATGCCGAACGCTTTGGTTTGGCGCAGTTGCACCAGTTGCGCGGTCGCGTGGGGCGTGGTTCTGCGGCATCGACCTGTCTGTTGCTTTACAAGGCACCTCTTAGCGAAACAGGTCGTCGACGCTTGGAGATTTTGCGCGAAACCGAAGACGGCTTTCGCATTTCCGAAGAAGACCTTGCCATGCGCGGGGCGGGTGATGTGATTGGCACTGTGCAGTCGGGGCTGCCGCGGTTTCGGATTGCTGATTTGGAACGCCAAGCAGGACAGATGGCTGTCGCGCAAACTGACGCGCGTAGGCTGCTGAACGACGACCCCACACTGCAAAGCGCGCGTGGGCAAGCGGCGCGGACCCTGCTTTGGCTGATGGAGCAGGATAAAGCTATTCGTTTAATTTCAGTGGGTTAACGAAATTCAGGCCTGAATGTTCACAAATGTTCTTAAAAAGTTCTTTACAGGGCGTTAATGATATGAGAACAAAGTAGCATAAGAACATTAAAGGAACATCACATGGCTGAAGAGATTAAATCGGTTATCGCACGGTCCCGCGACACAATTGTTGCAGATGCGGTGGGTGTTGCAGCTTTGATGGTCATACTGATTGTCGGATTGGCCTTACCCGGGCTGATCTGATTGCCTGACGATTTAGGTCCGGTCTACGACATTGCCCTGTCCCAATTTTGCAATGTTTGACCTGCCTGTCCTTGTCCATAGTGGGGGTTTTGCCTCTCCCCGTTGAACACCGGACCGGACCTAATCGTTCTTTCCTGCCGCCGCCATCCTGTCCCGGATGTGCGGCGGTTTTTTTATGCAGGGGTTTTATGTGTCGCCAGCGCGTCTAGCGTAGCATCAAAGGCAAGCATGATCGATGCATGTCGATTTTTGTATTCTTTGGCAGGCTGCAAAACTTCAAGATCGCCAAAAGGTGCGGCCGGAACTGGTCCGTCGGACTTTAACATCGCTAACAGCGCATCGCGCCCTTCGCGGACCTGCTCGACATTTAGCCCCACGATGTTTGATCCAACGACTGCAGCCGTTGCTTGCCCCAATGCGCAGGCCTTCACGTCTTGGCCATAGTCGGTGATCACGCCGTCATTGACCCTCACATCAACCGTCACCGTCGATCCACACAGCGGCGCGCGTTTTTTTGCCGTCGCCGTTGGATTTTCCAATCGTTCAGTACGCGGCATATCGGCCGCGAGTGCCAATATCCGCGCAGAGTAGAGTTTGATCAGATCGGTTTCTGCTGACATCGCGTTGCCCTTCGTATTTGTGACCTTTAGATAGTGCTGACAGTCGCACTTGCAAAGGTCTTTGATATGACATTCGATCCATCCACCCTGCGGTACAATGATGCGGGTCTGATCCCTGCCATCGCCCAAGATGATACAACAGGCGAGGTATTGATGATGGCTTGGATGAACGCTGAGGCCGTTGCGCGCACGCTGACCACCCGCAAAGTTACGTATTGGTCGCGTTCACGCCAAGAATTCTGGGTCAAAGGCGCCACCAGCGGTCATACGCAGGAACTGGTAGATTTTCGCGTTGATTGCGATCGCGATTGCCTGCTTTTAAAGATAAATCAGGTTGGGCCTGCGTGTCACACGGGGCGTCGAAACTGTTTTTACACTGCTATCCTTGATGGCAACGAGGTCACTTTGACCGCACCAATGACTGATTAATCCACAAAGCCTATCAAATGTCGAATGTCCTGCGGTGTCGCACCTTCAGCGCGGTATTTCGCGAGCGCTTTGGACTTGTCGATTTTGGCGAGGCGCTTGCCATCCTCGTCAGTGATCAATGCATGATGATGATAAGTGGGGGTCGGATAGCCCAACACGCGTTGCAATAGCACATGCAGCGGGGTTAGTGCTTGCAGGTCGGTCCCGCGGACAACATGGCTGATGTTCTGGCGCGCATCGTCATGCACGCAGGCCAGATGGTAGGCAGGGTCGCCAGTTTCTTTGCGGCGCAAAACGGGATCGCCAATATTCTGTAAAAGGTGATGGGGGCTAACTGCGATGTCTTTTGCAGCGTTCACGCCGGTTTCTGTATAGGTCATCTGGCCACTGATCTGGGCAAGTGCCTTTCCCAAATTCAACCGGAACGCGTCGCCAGCAACCGCATCGGGCAAACTTCGGTGTCGACAAGTGCCTGGATAGATCATCCCTTCAATCCCCGAAACTGCGCCAGCGTCGATGATGTCACGACGGGTACAAGAACAAGGGTAAAGCAGACCCAACTCTGCAAGCTGTTTCAAGACACGTTCATAATTTGCGCCATGCTCGGATTGCCGCAACACAGGTTCCGGCCACGCCAGACCCAGCCATGAAAGATCTTCGTAAATACTTGCTTCGTGTTCTGGCCTGACCCGCGTGCTGTCCGTGTCTTCGATCCGCAACAATGCCGTTCCGCCAAGGTTCTTGGCAATCTGCCAAACGGTCAGTGCGGAATATGCATGGCCCAGATGCAGCGGTCCCGTGGGCGAGGGCGCAAAACGTGTGATCATAAGGTGCGCAGCATGATCATTTTAGACCTCAATCACTCGGCGGCTGTGTCCAGAACGGTTTGCCCCAGCCATGCCTGCCAGTCGATCTTGGCCCGATCAGTGTAGGCCTTATAGCGTTCTTTGCGGCCACGACGCCCGCTTTTCACACCGTCAAGCGGCGGGAACAGTCCGAAGTTCACGTTCATCGGCTGGAACGTTTTTGCGTCGGCCCCGCCAGTAATATGTGTAACCAATGCACCCATCGCAGTCGTATTTGGTACGGCGTCCAGCGGTTTACCTGTCAGTTCGGCGACGGCCATGCGACCTGCCAACAACCCCATTGCGGCACTTTCCACATATCCTTCGACGCCAGTGATCTGGCCTGCAAAACGGATGTTGGGCTTGGAGCGCAGGCGCATTTGATCGTCCAGCAGCGTGGGCGAATTGATAAAGGTGTTTCGGTGGATGCCACCAAGACGGGCAAACTCAGCATTCTCTAACGCAGGAATCGTTTTAAAAACATCCTTCTGCGCGCCGTACTTCATCTTGGTTTGAAAGCCGACGATGTTATATAATGTCCCAAGCGCATTATCGCGGCGCAGTTGGACAACGGCATATGCTTTGTTCTGTGGATCATTGGCGTTCGTCAAACCAACGGGCTTCATCGGACCAAAGCGCAGTGTTTCACGGCCGCGTTCGGCCATGACTTCGATCGGCAAACAACCGTCAAAGTATCCTGCCGTTTCGCCTTCTTTGAACTCTGCCTTGTCAGCGGCCAAAAGTGCGTCAATGAACGCCTCGTATTGGTCTTTGTTCATTGGGCAGTTCAGGTAAGCAGTGCGCTCGGCTTCGGTTTCGCCTTTGTCGTAGCGTGACTGCATCCATGCGACATCCATGTTGATGCTGTCGTGGTAAACGATAGGGGCGATGGCGTCGAAAAACGCGAGTGCCTCTGCGCCAGTCTCTGCCTGAATTGCTTCGGCCAACGGACCAGAGGTCAGCGGGCCTGTGGCGACAATCCAAAGTCCTTCCTCGGGAAGCGCAGTAATTTCTTCATAAGAAACAGAAATATTGGGATGTGCCACCAAAGCCGCAGTGACACTTTCTGCAAACGGATCACGGTCTACAGCCAACGCACCTCCGGCAGGTAGCCGATGCTGATAGGCGGTTTTCATGATCAAACCGTCCGCTTGGACCATTTCCCAATGCAACAGTCCTACGGCATTTTGTTCGTGATCATCAGAGCGGAACGAATTGGAACAAACCATTTCGCCCAAGTTGCCCGTACGATGCGCAAAGGTTGCGACCTTGGGGCGCATTTCGTGAATGACCACTTTGATGCCCGCATTTGCGGCCTGCCAAGCGGCCTCTGATCCGGCCATTCCGCCGCCGATGATATTGAGTGTGTTTTGCATGACGCTGATGTAGTGCGCAGCACGTCAAAAGAAAAGGCCCCGCGTTTTATCGCGGGGCCTAACTTTTATTCTGTAACAGGGTCTGCGTCGGCGTCAGGCTCTTCTTCGCCTTGGTCCGCAATCCACGCGACGCTCACGACTGTTTCGCCCTTGGCGGTGTCAAACACCTTTACGCCGCCAGCACCGCGTGACCGGAATGAAATTCCTTCGATAGGAACACGGATGGACTGTCCGGTTGAGGTGACAAGCATGATCTGATCGGACAGTTCGACAGGGAACGACGTGACCAGCGGCCCGCCGCGCATCGCCTTATCCATCGCAGCCACACCCATACCACCCCGCCCGCGCACGGGATAATCATGGCTGGATGACAATTTGCCCGAACCTTGCGCGGTAATCGTTAAGATCAGGTTCTCTACGGCT